>WLWD01004857.1_pt1 | contig 20585 bp, 8 predicted proteins | sample 6712731 | NCBI WGS metagenome assembly WLWD01 (sample SAMN12718690, study PRJNA576275) | sponge metagenome | isolation source: marine sponge | host: Mycale hentscheli | place: New Zealand: South Island, Marlborough, Capsize Point | collected 2014-11-01
TGGATCACTGTACACTGCCAGCAAGATAGTGTCAGACAAGAGAGGTGATGGAATCACTGTACACTGCCAGCAAGATACTGTCAGACAAGAGAGGTGATGGATCACTGTACACTGCCAGCAAGATACTGTCAGACAAGAGAAGTGATGGATCACTGTACACTGCCAGCAAGTTACTGTCAGACAAGAGAGGGGGTGAACATTTTGCTGGAGTAGTTGTACGGTTGAGATAGTCTGGTGCAGTAGACAGATATTCTAACAATCCATACTTACTAAACCTAGCTTTGAAAGGGTGGCTGACAGTATTGGAATTTCTATTTGTGGTTGAGGAGGGCCATTCACAGTAATTCGCTAACGATAGTTGATCGCCGCAATATATATGCAGCAAAGCAATGGTATGGCCATGTTCACTGACCCTTTGTACAAGTAGTGGTTCAATAAAGTACCAATAAGTGCCATACAATAATACAGGGTAGCAGTTGGTAAAGGGTCTGGCTACACCTGACTACGAGCGACCATATTGGTAACTAATATCAAACTACTTGACAATCACATACTATGTTTTTGTTATTTTATAACACTATGTTAAGCATTCTTTAATGAAAATTTATTCAAAAGTAACAGTAAAAATAAATTAACAATGTGTAAATTTGAAATATGGGATTATGATATACAAAAAATGTAAAGTGCAATACAATGAGTGTTTTCAAATGCAAGTCCATGTAGTGTTGACAGACTTCAATCCACAATTCTATTACACAAACAATACAATAATTCTTACTGGAGCTGTCGCTGTATTTTATCTGCCACATTATTACATTCTCCTGTTTGGAACAATACAGTAACAAACTCCTTGAGAGCTGAGGGTCTCGATGAAAAGACTCTACGAATGTTGTCCAAAAGAGTCCTTGCTCTGTCTTCGTCAATCAGGTCTATACGCTCACGAAGTTGGTCATAGGTATATTGTGATATGAGTCCAATACTGTAGCAGTGATCAGCTACTGTCATAACACAAGGCTTCACTGAGTGCACCAAGTCAGGATACACACTCAGAAATATACTCAAGTTATTGCCACCTATTAATAAAACATTTATAATGATACCAAATAAACACAATAACTTGACTTACTTTCAGAGACCTCTACCACAGGATCTTTCTTCTTATATTTCTAAAACCAAACAAAATGATTGTTAGTTGTTGCAAGTTAGAATATAATAGTCTATTTCTACATACCTGTCCATACCAAATGAGGTGTCTATTCTGAAGTGCAATTCCTTGTGAACTGTTGAAACACTTCATGACTGAAGGAATGGACTCTACTTCATGAACTCTCCCGAGATGATTCCCTCCTTCATGTGAACGACAGTCAAAGGCAAACTGGTAGTCCATGGAGCTGTTGTAGTAGTTCATTCTGGAAGTAGCCTTCTTTAGAGTGTCTTCTATTTCTTGTTTTAGAGCAGCACATTCATGGTGAATGGAGTCTTGGAAAGTAGGATCACACGAAACTACGACTTCAAAATATTTGCATCGAGATATAAATGTTACACGAATTTGTTTAGATCCGTACATAAAGTGCACCATGTTTTTCTTGACTCCTTCTCCAATGAAAGTAAAGGACTTGTTGGATACAAGACATGCCATTGCAGCAGGAAAGAGTCCCATAGGAGTAAACCCACTACTGAAGAACATCAAGAGAGGTTCCACGAAACATGATCTACAGGATTCTTTGTGGAATTGGTCAAGTTCATTTGCACTAGTGTTTTCTAACACGCAAGGCATGATGTATTCTTTCTCCTCTTCTAAAACTGAGTTAGTATCAGAAGATTTGACTGGCGCAATCTCAGCTATCAAGTGAAGATATGCTAGCAAAGCTACAAGTTGCTCTGGTGGAATCAGATCTCCTGAAATGTCAGCTGTAGCTGTCTTCAAATCTGTCATAGAGAATCGACCTGTATTCCTGAATCTCTCAGATGTGGCCTGACCTACGCTATCAAAGCTCATGGCTTTAAGAATGACACCAGTGATACTGTCATACACTACCTGGATGTCTATGATGACCAGGCCCTCCAAACCAGGCACACTGGGGAAGTACATCAGAACACCGGCATGGTGGTGAAGAAACCACAGAGCTGCTTTGGTCTCGTAGGGCGTCATATTGAAGGCATGGGACAAGGCCAAGCAGGTCTCCAGGCTGGCTGTCCTCACTTCTCTCATGCGAAGACACAAGCTGAACAGAAGCCACACAGCTGGAATTTTCAGCTTTTTAAAGTGTTTCTCCATGGCATTCTCCAGTAGCTGATGCAAGTGATCGATTTCTTCTACTCCGCCTCCCATGTTGTCTAAAGAAACAACAAGCTTGTCTTTTGAGCAGAACTGAACTATGCCTTTTTTATAGGAGTCCGTGTCTCGAATCGCTTTTTGAAGCTGTGAGTCGACTGTAGCGATGACTTCCTCAGATACCTTGTCCTTGTGAGTACCCACTATGTACACTACTGACTTGGAGGACTCCAGTATCTCACCAATGGCTGAGTTGTCTGTTCCTGGTAGAGGTTGAAGATGGGTGGAGGAACTGAAACAAGATAAACTGGCCAGAGTACGCAAAAGCATCTCTTGCAGAGTAAACTCTGATTTCTCTGGTGCAGTTGTCTCTCCTGAAGCTCTCTGATAAAAGACCCGATACTCCTCATCTAGCTGGAACCTGTAGCTAAAGAACAGTAAGTAGAGGCCAGGTCCTATGGTGAGTGCTGGTAGCATGTCCATCAGCTCAGGCTGACCTCCGGTGTCCTCCATCCTCAAAAAAGCTTTAAAAGAGTGCTTCACATTTTCTGCAAAGTGTGGTTGTTTGGACACTGTCTCGAATATGGCAGCTATTTCAGAATAATCTGGTGATGATACTGCCTGATCAGCTGGTTGGTCATGTGCTGTTGAGAGTGGAATGATTTCCTTATGCCTGGGTTGCCTATTTTGGGTAAAAGATTTCAATCTTGCCATCATCTTCTGCAATAATGAAGGCTGGGGTGGCTCTTCAACAGTGTGAGACTGTCCTGTACTGCTAGCCTGACTGACCTCTGCCCTGGTGTCACTGACTCTATGGGAATCAGCTGCTTCTGAAGTGGATTCAGCTTCAGAAGTTGATTCAGACACCAAACTATCTTTGAGAGTGTGAAAGAGTAGAGAAGCTTCCTCAATGAGATTCTTTACAATGGTCCAGTCTATACTTCTTTCTGCTGTAGTTGGATCAGACTTGCCTTGGACTACCACATTGGAGCAACACTCCACTGTGCCTGTGCTGCCATGAATACGCTCCTCTTCTTTAGCTGACAGAAGATCTATGATCTCTTTTTTTATTCTCCTGAGAGTTGTACTCTTGCCTTGTCTTGGAGGACCAAGGGACATAAACTTTAAAGACAGAAGCTCCAGCACTTCCTTGGAGACAATGAAATGTTTGTATGCATCTTCATACTTGAAAGCTATTGAACATAAAATAAATTAACCATTACAGCTAAAGTGTTGCAAATAAAGCAATAATTAAAGTTATTATAGTCTCATTGGTTATACTATACAAGTAACCCACACACAGCACCAGTACCATTAGCTGGCTCCAGCAATACAGAGTGTGGGCAGCTGGTTTTATAGCCTGAAGCTAAGCCAGTAGAAGCAGCTGCCAGTAGAAGCAGCTGCACTCTAGCACTTGCAATTTTAGCAAAGACAATCAATTACCTTACTTATTATAATATCATAATTAATATAATAAATATTTAGTTTTAACATAATTAACACAATAATAAATAATAATATTCTAGTTTTATTATAGCACAAGTTTTAATTCCTAACTTTAGTTTCCCATATAATCTATAAATGGGACATTCTAAAGAGAAGCCAATATCACTGAAGGCAAGATGGCTTTCTAGAGATGCTGCTATTTACTTACACTAACCTGACAGAGTTTCTTTATGTACTCCATCTCTATTAGCAACCAGCAACTGTCCAGAAGACAAGACTGCAGTAGCTATATATCCACCATACTTCCGTTCTGGTCTATCTCCCTCACTAGTAGTCTCAATCCACGTCTCTGTCTTGTTGGAGTAACTGCTAATGGTAGAATATCTATCGATGCCGATTAGATTCGATACATAGGAGACGATAGCAAAGATGGCAGTAAGTGTGGTTACTGTCCTCCATATTGTTTGTCTTCTTGTGCTGCCATTACTAGCAGATGCCATGATAGACTCTAGACTGCATATAAATAGTATCTTCCTCTTGCCAATTCCTCCTGTGAAGTAGAAGTTACCTTCATGGAATGTTGATCGCATGCCCCAGCACGAAGAAGGAAGTGAGTCTGCAGTCGCCCAATGGTCGTTGAGTAGAACTTCCACTACGTCCAAGTACTTGCCAGGTGAGACACTCCCACCAGCCACGACCAGGACCTCTGGTGATCCTCCACTAACTGATGATGCATTGTAGCGATGAGTAGGCATGGCACGTAGCGATGGCTTCCAGTCTAGACCAGTAGTACTAGTCAACAGAGAGTTAGTGCGTTCATAAGTGGAGGGATGCTCTCCACCAACCAATACAAACTTAGACTGGTAGGTAGTTAGGGACGAGCTGTAATATGGAGCACGAGTAGTAGTCCATGAGTGAAGGTCAGTAGAGATGTGAAGTGTGTGATCATCATCCATAACTATGACTTTATTATGTAGTACTGCACATTGTACAGGCCGGACATTCTTACTCCATGTATGGCAGTGCTCCAAGTGAAGTGAGACTGGAGGATGGAGATCTCTCTAAATACAAATAAATAAACAAATATATAATTAAAGTTTGTTTGTTAAATAAACAAACAAGCAAACAAACAAAGAAACAAACAGCACTAAGTGCTATTTAAGGGTGCTGGCACATAGCAACGCGTGGTGCACTGTTAATTGACCCAATTGAGCTGCCAAACCACGGAGTAGTAGCCTGTGGTTTGGGCTTAAAAAACACGCGCACACAATCCCGCCTATAACTAAAAAATTATAGTTGGCGATCTAGCCCTTACAACTCGTGGCTTTTATTCAAAGCGGAGGCTGTGGCCTGTTATCTAATTGTGGTTGGTATGGCTAGCAGAGCAGGCACAAAGAGCTTTCTGCAGCAAGGCAGAAGAAAAGATGCTACTCCAGTAGAGGAACCTATAGCAAAACATGATAACATTGATATTTGAACATCATACCTACAGAATACATTCTGTCAGTCATGTTTTGAATCATTCTAAATATTATTTATACTTAATATTTTGTTTTTAGTCTAAAATTTATTCATTTTTTCAAGGTCAGCATAAAATTACACGTTTTTTGATAAATCTGATGTACAGTCTCATCTATGATAAATATTGTACAGGTCCCCGTTGGTTAGTTATGATGGAGGTGACAGAAATCTGTCTGTGCCTCCCAGCACAGATCCGTGTGTGCCCTCCAGTGCAGGTTTGTCTGTGCCCCCCGTGCAGGTCCGTCTGTGCCCCTCAGCGCAGGTCAGGTTAGTCTGTGCCCCTCAGCGCAGGTCAGGTCCGTCTGTGCCCCCCAGCGTAGGTCCGTCTGTGGCCCCCAGTGCAGGTCCAACAGTGCCCCTCAGCGCAGGTCCATCTATGCCTTCTGGCTCATGTTCATTTGTACCAGCTCACGCAGTTTCCTCTAGAGAATCCAGCACTGATATTCCTGGGCTGACTGATAGTGAGTATGGCACTACCATCTGCAAGTTTCATGTTCCTGAGGCAAAGCCGGCTAATTTTTCTGAATCTATGTTTAATTAATTTGTTATTTCATTTTCTCTGTCTTTCTTGGGATGAACACGTATATAAAATATATCAAAATTTTAATCTCTCTACTGTGTGTGTAAATATGCATCAGGGCTTCACACAGAAGGGGAGTAGCCCTGGAATTTTACTCCCTTAATTATAATCATAGATCTATTCTTATAAATAAATTAATCAATCAATAAATATAATCGTAATAAGTTAATAAAAATAATTTTTAAATTAATTTTTTACTATCACTTACAGTGTCCAACTCTGATGACAGCGAGTTCATGGAGGATGATGATGGCTTACTTGCAGAGGAATTTGATAGCACCCTCAAAGATGACTTGTCCCTGCTCTGTGATGACATCAAGTTTTCTCACGATGATGACATGATTTCAACATGCACATCTACTGGCACAGTCAGTTCTTGTCATTCCGCGAACCTTCAGATTCACCATTCTAGCTGTTCATAGAAACAGTACTATCCAGTCTTATCGTTTCTGATCAGTGGTCATTTGTACGCTGATTACGCTCGCCTGAGTAGTCTGCTAGGTCTGCCAAGTTGCTCGAGCACTCATAGCCAAGGTGATCCAACCTCCTGGTTCCATCCCCAATCCAACTTATTCCTCTCTGGTTCGGACCAGCCAAAACATTTCTGCTGCTGGAATTATATAAATACATTATAAATAATTAGAGTTGTAATATTAGTTCTAAGATACCAGGTAGCTATCACCTCCAATCTTTTAAAGAGTAAACAGCCACTGTCTTTTGTGTTGCCAAAATTTTTAGAGTGGATTGCAAGTAACACCACTCTAGTCAGTGAAAAAACGGGATTCCTCACGCAAAAGTATTACCCCCCTCTTTTTATTCATTTTTAATCTATGTACATACATTAGTCTTGGTAGCACACAACGGATCTGCTTTTAACTTCCCCATTTTGTTTGCGGAAGTTGAACAAAATGATGAGTTGGCAACTCTGAACTTTCCGAATAATGTCCACTTCTATGACATGCTACCAGTATTATGGAAGGTAAAAATATATTATTGCAGCCTCTAATTAATAATTTTATTTAGATGAAGAAGGACCGGGAAGAGGTGCTGCAGGGAACATCACTTGGCATGGAAAAACTCCACCAGAAAATTATTGGAGTTGACATTGAAAGTCTAAGCTATAATAAGATTATTTATTATTATTATTATTATCATTATTATTATTACTATACTACTACCTACTACTACTATTACTACAACAACTATTAATAATAATAATATTATTATTATTGTACCACTACTGTTATTGTTATTGCTATTACTGTTGTTATTACCTTACTCTTCCCGATGTACTGGCACTTGAGAGAGTTTTGCTGATGCTGCATCCATCACTGAGTGACTGTTTGAAGGAACTCTCCTTTCTGACTTCTCAGATGCAACTGAAGAAGTGGCTTTCCCAAAAGACTCTGTTTATCAAAGCAGCAGCACTCACCTGGTCCTTAGGAAAACCCAGTGTCACACCAACACAAGCCAAGAAGCTAGTTACAGAGGGCTTCGACCACCAGAGCCTATCGCTTCTCCACTGAACCAGCCTTACTGAGGACGACAGCCTGAAGAAGAGGGGAGTCAGGAGCAAGCCGCTCGGGGAGAAGCTGTTCAAGGCGCTCAGTTCCTGTTAGAAGTCTGCTATTCGCGGCCTTCTCCATTCGTTGTTCCCGTGTTTTGTTTATTTTTTTCCAAACCGGCTCTTCTCGGAGCCACTCAATAACGAATGATTTTGTTGACAACAATATGCGCGTATTCCTTAACCGCCCGAAAGGGCGGGGCTGTTATGGAATAAAGTATGCGTACCAATACTTTTAGCTTCTGCAAGCTATTTCTAGCCAAAACTACAGAATGACGTATCAGAGCCGTTCTAAATTTGGAATAGAGTTACACAAGCCTACAACAAATAAAGTTACAGAGAGAGATTACGTAATAAAGGTACACAACGGAAGTAAAGCGTCAAAGTTTGTCATGAAAGAACTACTGCAGAGCTTAATTAGAGAAGTAAATTGTGAATTGGAAAAAAGCTTCTGTAAATTTGTCGGGCTTGAGCTCCAAGGTCCGTAGAAAGCCGAGACGGGCTCTGTAGCCTTGAACTGCCAACTGTAGCTCCCTCTGTAGGGTGTGAAATTGGAGGGCTCATGCCTTCCGTGTTTCTTGCCATAGGAGTCCAATTTCAGGTAAGCTTGCTTCTGGAAGGGTTCACTTCACAGTCTGCTGTATAGAGCAGGCAGCAAAGAATAGAAAGTATATAAACTTGGGCCATAGCAACATAATTGGTTTAGCTAATGAGTTTGCGTGGGCGGATACGTATCCGGTGTGCCAGCACCCTAAACGAGACTTTACTATGCAAACATACAAACAAACCAATGGAATACAAACATATGTTGTAAACAAACACAATACTGTAACATAAGCCATGTAAGTAAACACACAAACTTGCAATTTTACTCACTATAATTTACAGAAATGTATACACACAATAACAATAGCAACTGTGTGACATACTAACACACAAACATACAATTTCTCACACAATGCTTATATACAATACAATATTTAGTATATAAAAATAGTAAAAACAATACTGAGAAATAAACAAATAAACAAACACGCAAACATACAACTGGTACAATGCGTAAATGTGTGCACACAACACAAACACAAAATAATGACATGATATTCCAAATACGCAAACACATAAGATAATGTGCTGTTTCTTCCTGTGCTATAATAATGTACAATTGGCACCAGAAAAAATAGGTTGTTCAGTAGAACGATTTTTTTTTTGCACTGAAGGAGCTATAGAAGTAAAAGAAAAAAGAGTGAAAAACGATATGTTGGTTGATAAAATATAGTTTTTTGGTTCGACTATGCTAAAGTTTTAATCTTCACTGTTTACCGCATGCCTCACTTCTAGGAATGTAAAAAAATGATGCTATTTTAAATATTGGGGTAATCATTAGCTTAGATATTCTCACTACTAGAGACCCAACTGTAGTTGGTAAAAAGACTAAGAAGTAGGGACCTGTCAGAGCAGCAAGTTCAGCGAAAATCCAGTCAGTCTGCTTAATCGAAGCAATTCATTTTTTTTTATTGTGCAAGCTGTTTAGCATCACCCCTATAGCATTTAGAGGGTAGTACAAGGCTTAGCTTGCTGATATAGCTGTGGAAGAGTTTCTAGCATTTAGCAGTAAATCAACAGAAACGAGAACTTGACTGTTAAAATCTTTACTGTAACGGTTACCAACTGTTGATTCAAAACAAAATAATAATAAAAATTGTAAAAAACTCCTTCAAAAGACACTAGCTGTGCTTTATACAAATGCTAACACATGAATATACATTAAAAGAAGAACACAAAAACATAATCTTCCTATAAAAGTGCACAAACATTTAAATGTACATCCCAAATACAAATTCTTTACACATTGTAAGAAACTGTAAATGAACAATAACAAGCACACACAATAGAAAAATAACATTACAACAAATATATGTTGTATTTTGTGTTATAAACACACAACTTACTGTATTTCTGGAACAAACTAGACTTCAAATGCAACAAACTAGACTTCAAATGGTTAGTTACAAACTATAGCAAAAAGAGAGGGACAGTCTTGTCTAACTATCCTCAAAAACACACTTGCAACTGAAAAAAAGAGAGGGAATGTCATGTCTGAGCATGCTCATAAAAAGATCCTGATGCTTTTTAAGAGAGCATGCTCAGGAACATGACTTTTACCCTCTCTTTTTCCAGTTGCCAGTGCATTTGTTGTGAGCATGCTCAGACATGACTTCCCTCTCTTTTCCAGTTTAATTTAGTTGGTTCTTTATGAGCATGCTCAGACATAAATTTCCTCTATTCATCCAGTTGTTGATACCTTTCATCGAATGCTCAGACATTAAACAGTGTTTTCCCTTCTAACATTTTTGCAAAATTTATCTATACGAACAGCGGGCTAGTGATGACTGGATCTAACCAAACAATGGATCTAGTAACAAACAACAGATCTAGCTAGTACCTGGGCAAACAATTGCTTTCAGCTGGCGAGTAGCTACGCGCTCACCTCAGTACGAACTTGCGACTGGCTTTCCGCCATAACTTGCTGATAGACTAGAGACTTGACCGTCTTCTACATTCTCCATTTATTTGAACGTCTCTGACCCACCACACCCAAAATGCAGGCTACAAGTGGATTCATAAAAGACTAAATAAGTGCGCGCAAGAATCACGCGAATAGAAAGAAGGGTGAGACTAAAATTCGGACCGGACCGGACCTACGGACCGGGCTAAATTCGCGAAAATCTCGCGGACCACCAACGCGCATGTCCAAAACACGTTCTGGGGGGGGGGGGCGTCCGTCTCTGCTCACTTGCGCATGCAGTCAGCTAATCCAGTAGTCTGGATGCTACGCTGAGAAAAGCGAGAAGAAATGGGGAAGCCACTGCCACGTATTTGCAGAAATCTCACAACACAAGAAGTATTAAGTTATTTTAATAACTGCAGTACCTATTTGATTTCAGACAGTGTTGCTGTGAGGCCTAAGGGTGGAGAATTGTTTCTGTATTCCTTATCTCAGGGCAATAAAGGTGCAAATATTACAGCTAAAGCCAATTGATTTTTATAATGATTGATTTTTTTGCATATTTTCTTGAAGATGATGAAGTTTCAGTTGTATTGGTACATTATTTAGGTAATGAAGAAATTGTAATTGATTTTCCACACGGAAATGCTCTTCATAAGCAGCCCTATTTCCGTACATGCCCTTCAGTACTAGACTCACTCATGAAGAGGGCTGAATTCCCAGCAAATGTGTATAAAAATGTAATTTCATCAAGCAATGTTCAAAGCTGCGATTGGACAATGAAGCCTCGCAACACTAAGCAAATTTCAAATATGCAACAAAGTGAGCGTCAAAAGTCTAGATTATCTCATGATGCTCTCTACAATCTCCATGAACTGGCATATGACATCAGTCCATTTGTTATTTCAATAAAAACTTTTCCTGATGTTTTGATTGTATGTGGCCATAGCAGTTTGTCTGAAGAGCTAAATTCATTGCTTCAGGCTGAATCAGAATCTCCTCAACTTCTGTCGTACGATACGACCTTCCAGCTTGGTGATTTTTATTTATCTGCTTTTTTATTCAGACATACCATTTTTTCATCTTCACCAGTGATTCCCTGTTTGTTTCTATTACATGAAAGAAAATTTCAATCATGTCACGAAGAGCTCATGCGTGAAATTGCTTTACGTGTTCCACGTTTAGTAAATGGACAAGCAGAAGTACATACACATACTATTGTGAGATGTGAAGTGATATTGTAACAATCATGCATATAATACTTCATTATATAAAAAAGCTATATAACATCTGCTTTTACATCAGGGGTCCTTTCTGAATCCAATCATTGTAGCAATTGACTTGTTTAGTATGTATGTATGTATGTATGTATGTATTTATGTATGTATGTATTATGTATGTATGTATGTATAATTATTATGTGAGTCAGTATACACTATGGAGAGATATTTCAAAAGCATAGTTATTTATTTTCATGAACTGAAGGCGAGTGAAAATGCATTAAGCGTGAGGTTAATATATTGTTTATTGTACACTAGACATTTTTTCCAAAACAGTAAAAAAAATTGTGCTTCAAAGACTCGTCGTCTAGACGTAACTTGGCCATACATCTAAAAATATAGTTGTCCAGAACTACTCTTGGTCATGTTGGAGCATTCAATATTCAGCATTCAATATAGGAACATATTTAATGCTCGCGTGATGCAAGAAATCCAAGAAAAAGATCCTATGTACAATAAATATATGCGTGTTTTTGCATGTGTGTGTGTGCAAGCATGTATATGTATACAAGTATACCTATAACCTATTTATACTTTTATTATTCAATTCTTGATTTGTAAATGTATAAATACAAATACAGATGAGGAGTGAGGATATTGTCAATGGCCTGCAGATAGCCATGCATTCACCTGTTCACACACACACACACACACACAAATAGCTACAATGGTTTTCATGATACATACATACATTAATACGTACATACATACATACGTACATACATACATACATACGTACATACATACATACATACATACATACATACATACACACACACACACACAGATTTACTTGTAATTATAGTTATTTTTATTTTAAAAAAAAAAGAGTTTCAGAAGATAATTATAATCAATAACTATTTCATGTTGGTTAGATTGTTTGCATGTTATTTGTAATTCGGTGTTGTCCCAAACTGATTGTATAGGCAATTGGAAAGTATTTGCCAAAAGTAAGGAGAGTTCGTTGCTGGAACCATATTACCATCAATGCTGTTAAGAGATGGTTGAGGAACCATGGAGCTACGTCAATGGAAATTCATGTGTACATCAGCCACATTCGGGACCTTCTCAATCAGAGCAGCAGCGACAGTTATGAAAGAAAACTGAAGGAATTTGAGAGTTCTTGGAGCCAATCTTTTCATCAGTATTACATGGCTATGATTCATTCTGAGGTGAGTAAGGTCAATGCAATGCAATACTTATTGTGCATGTGTTGTACCATATGATATTAATTAATTAGGCATTGATTGTGTGTGTGTATTTATGAAGAGTATATTATATGAAGAGAATATTATTAAACGGTAGATAGTGGTTAGCATGTCTAGTGAGCTAAACTCACTGGCTAGCATTCTGCTTGTTGTTGATGATCTGGAGTAAGAACCAACACTTCATGCCAAGCTTATGGGAGCCTGGTGGTTTGTACATTGCATGGGATGGTTAGCCACTAGGGTGAGTTAGTCTACTCAAAGCTAAGCAAGCTGATGGTGAGCCACAGAAGCTAAGCTGAGCCAGGCTGACAGACTTTGCTGTTTTGTAGGCACAGGTTGGGGAGTTGGGGGGGTGATTAGTGGCCAGTTTACCCATAAGGGTTTGCAGGAGAGGGAGGAGGCACTGGTATGGTCACGATTCATTTTAACATATAAAACTTTCTTTCAACATGTACACATGTCATTGCCGTGTTGTATAAAACAATTAACTTTGCTGTAGATGAAAACTTCACTTGGTAGGTTCATTTTAGAGCCTCTAAAAATCTATCATCCTTTCTCTGGTGTCACCAACAACATGTCTGAGAGTTTTAATGCTACTTTGAAGAGACTGCAAGGATGGAGGGAAGTTCCATTGGACACTATTGTGCTTACCTTGTACCATGTACAAGCATTTTTTCACAATGAAATTCAGAGAGGATTTATTGGTAAGCACATCATACTGAGTCTGTAACTCCTTCAAATATCATCTATGGTTTTTTTTAAAGGGTCACAGTGTTGTAAGGTGATTCTTCTAAGTCAAGTGACATATATACTCATTTTACACTACTTGACCACATGCAATGTACGTATTTAATTCCATTCTCTCAAATCCAAAGTAGCATAGGTTTTCTATTCAAATTTTCAATATAAAGGTTAAATGAGATGTGATGCCAGTGTGGGCACCTTAATTATGGGGCGCAATGCATACTGCTTAGTGACTGTTATGGTATAATAAACAGCCATCACTGTGCTGGAGAAAGTCCTAGGATGTTTCATAACGGAGTGAAATGAGTCAAGTAATACAATAGGTGGAGCCACACAAGTTCATCATAGAATATTGTTATGTACAGCTCCTTGTATTGGTGCTGTTGAAACACATTGCCAATAGATAATTATTTATACTATTAATAGGTTTATATTTGCACTTCCTGCACAGGTGTAGGAGACTATAAGCTCTGTCCTAGGTTTTCCAAATGGACAAGGTCTCCACAAGATCTCCATTTCATCCAGACTTATTCTCAGGAAGAAATAGTGGAGATGGTTATGCTGAAGAAGAAACCTGACAAATCCATCTACCAAGCTGTGGTAAATTTATGAACATTCATAAGTCAAAATTATTATTTACTGGTAATATAGATGAAGTGACAACTGATAACAACAACATGGATCATGAACTTCCGTGTAGCAGTCAGCAGGCCAGAGCAAGGTTAGTGCATATTTATCAATAAATTAATGGGATGTAATATGAGGATGCTCTAAAGGGAGCACAATATTATAACCATATTAATAATTTGAAAAGACTACAATAAACAATGATAAATTTGGCCGATTTAAACTTTCATCATTAATTGATTGGCGAGCTAACTAATTGTGGGCGAGAGATTACTAGGAGTAACACATCGAAAATTGAAAATTATTTATTGTTTGTTTATGTATATGTGGACGTGCCTATGTCATTTTGTACTCTGACCCTCACTTTTTGCGTTCGCTTTGTAGTTGTCAACCTTGTCACTAAACATAACTCGTAGTTAGCGATCTTCCATTATCATAGAGGAATTAGTTTGCATACCTCTTTGACTAACACGATCTGAATGTTGTGGGAGGCAATAGGTCTTGCAGACATATTGGAGTTCTGGCTGAGATAGGTCATACCATACACTCTACGCAACAAATAAACATCCTCCAAAGTAAAGAACAAAAGAAAAAGAAGCTAAATGCCAGGAAATTTATTATTGATTGTAGATATCAGTAATATGCAGGGAATTTAGCATCACAGTTAGGTCAACATGGAAGAATTTAACAAATACAGTTGGAAATTCAAGTCATTAAAACCTCAATCATGACTCTAGCTTGCTATTGTTGTTTTTTATTTCTCATTTTGTTCGGAGGATGTTGACTGTTTTACTTGAAAATCCATTGTGGAATAGTCAAGTCAAGAAAGAGAACAGCTACAATGTATATCTTGTGTTGATATTTCCAGTAAAATGTCTGTGTGTGCTGTACAGCTACTGCTTAGTTATAAAGCACAAAATACCTTAAACAAGAACGTCACATAAAAGGGCTTGGCCGCAGGGACAGGTCTGTAAAGTAATTGCCCTCCCTCCTCCCTCTCTTAGATAGGGCCATTGTGGGAAGCTGGTTCGTAAGGGAGGTATTGCCGCGCACAGTCTCAGAGGAGCTCCTCACAAGTTACTCATGTACTGGCCAGCAAGGTTGCTGCCACCAGAGTTCCACCCCGACCCAGTAGTCTGACAGATAGAGTTTTAAATCTATTATCTAAAAGAAGGCACGAGGTAGAACTGAAGCAAAATGGCTGATACAACTATTTATATGACCATGAAGACCACACCTATCATGACGAGTACTGACACACGATGACACACACAAGCTAGACGTCCTGCACTGCAGCGTTTAGTTCGCACTACAGCACAGGCACACACATACGCACAATAAAACAAATGCATGACTAAAATATAGTTAAGTTTAAACGGTTCGATGCGGGCGTGGTCCGGCCACACCCGGTCTTGACTTTAGGCCCGACCCACAGCCATGTTCTTGTAGTTATTGTGTTCTCACCCTGTGTGCACAATTTTCATACAATGTGTCTCACCTAATGGCCAAATGGGTATGTATTATTTTTTTACCACAGGTGTAGTAATCTTCATCTGTTACCATAATATTTTCCCCTCTTCCTTAGTTCATAAAATAATATGGTCCATTCAGACTTATCAGCAATATTTCATTCCAGTGCTATTAGATATCTCAATCATTTAATTAATAATGCATGAACTAAAACATTAAATAATTTCAGACAACTTGTAGCAAATCAGTTGGTGTGCCACAATCCATCTCTCGGAACTTTCACAGTCAAAGGTACAAACGGAACGCCACATGCTGTGAAGTTGTTTCCAAGTGAGTCATGCTCTTGCCCTGCGACTTCTAGGTGCTACCATATCATAGCAGCACAATTAAGTATTGGATTAGCTAATCCAGGTGTCCAAAAAAAAGTTAATTTGACGAAGCTGAGAAGAAATATGCGTAGCCGATCAGAAAGAAAATCTGGACGCAAAGCTCCAAGGCCTGGTGATTATGAGGTAATACCTGCGCCAGACTCAACTGCATCCCAACAGGTTTGTGTATGGGAGGGACAATAAGTTAGAGTGTAAGAGAGAAACCACAGATTGCATTGGCAACATTATTTTGTTACACAGAGAATACATTTGCATAACATCATTAATGTACAGTAGAATGTCAGCAATCCAAACTTCACTTATTCGAACATTTCAGTTTACCAAACACCAAAAATTTAATAGAGTAACACATGAAGACATAACGTATATCGCTTGACCACGCCCTAATACATTTTCAGTTATTTGAACATTTCAGTTATTCTAACACCTCCCTTGGTCCCAACGTGTTTGGATAACTGCCAATCTACTGTACTACTACACTGTGTAAACTAATGAGGATTGCAATGAAATGATCATTACATTATTAGAACTGACAGAGTGCATCTCATGTTGCTCTTATTTCCAATTAAGTTGATCAATTTGCATTAGCTATTAAGTTCAGTTATCTGTGTATTTTTCTAATGTTTATTTTGTTATGTTTACCAGCTGCTCCTATCTTATTTTTAATTACACTCACATAGCTATTACATGTGGGTCTCTTTTATTCAAATATTTTCTTCTGATCTTGCATTATATTACCATTCTAGCTATAACACCACTACTTCTACCAGTTTCCATCATACCATTCAGTTTAGTGTGGGTCCTCAGTTAATCCTGACGACCCTATCTCTCTGTGGCCATTAGGAAATCTGAAGAGATCCTAGTAGATCTTTGAAGTAAGATGGCTGAATATATCTGTCCAAATAGAGGAAGATAAAACCAATCAGATCGTATTTGATCCTATCTGATCTTCAATAATATAACAAATTATTGATTGATTCAACTAGATATACATGATTATGTTACAAGAACTGTGCAGATCTGATTGGAAAAGTATTCAGATCATGAAAGATCTTACTGGATTAAATAAGATTGATAATAAACTAAATAAGCAGATCTGGTAAGATTTTAACAGATCTTGAAGTCAGAAATTAAAAGATTCTGATAGAAATGTTATAAGATCTGCTAAAATAATAAAAGATTCCGAATAAGATCTTACAGGACCTAAAATCTAAAAACATTCTGACTGTATATGTTTGAAAATCATGTCAAATCTGTCTTAGGAATTAGCCAGAATATGATAACTTACATTTACAAGATCTTATAAGAAAATTTTTTACTTGGGTTAGTTAACCTTGACTGACCCAATTCACTCACAGGGATAGTTCCAATAAACCCATCCAGAATTTATAGTGCTGGAAAATTCTAATAAATGATAATTGGACTAATGTTCTACTGGGGAAATCAGGATACTTAACAATTATGTTAAAAATTGCTATTTTATCTAGAAAATATCAGACGAGTATGACAACGACAACAGTAAACCAAGTGCCGAACCATTAGAAGTGAAGAACACCTCCGATGAATTTTCTCTGTTAGATTCCACCTCTAAAGTAGAAGCTGCTGTGACCAAATTAGGTACGTGTGGAAATTGACCACTTAATAGGAATTTGATAATCAATATTTACACAGTACCTGTGGGAACCAAGCGCAAGAGATGTGGTAGCTGTGAAAGTTGTCAGTCTAAGGACTGTGCTCTTTGTGTCTATTGTTTGGACAAGCCAAAATTTGGTGGTCCAAATTTGCTTAAGCAGAGCTGCCTCAAACGAAAATGCACACAGCTGAGTCAGTCAGGTTAGAATTTTATGCTTCAGTTTTTCTTAATCTAGCGAACAGTAAATATTAATCAGGTCGCGTTGGTGTGGCTTCTCCAAAAAAAGATAAATCTACCAAAGTATGTAAACATTCCTATTATAAAATGACTTTTTATTATTAAGTGACTATTCTTTTTAGGAGGAGAGTGTGCCAGAAGAACTTCAAATTTTATTTGAGCTCACAATTGAACAGAAGAACAGAGTAATAAAGTAGCATTATAATAGCAATTTGCCATTATCTAGTATATTACAGATTCAATCAGAGCTGCTAAAGAGCGATGAACACAAACTTCTAACTCTTGATGGATGTGATCTTTATGTAAGAGACCTTAAGACATTGAGTGGGACATCTTGGCTTAATGACAAGGTATCAGTACAAATCTTATAAATACTTTTAATTTTTCTGATGCTTATCCAACGTACAGATCATTGACATTTACACTACACTAATAACTAAGGTGTCCAATGCCAAGTCCCCTAATTCTATATTAGCTCTATCGTGTTTCTTCTACCAAAAACTTTGTACCTGTGGATATGAAGCTGTGTCAAAGTGGATTAAGGTATTTTTCAACATTCCACTTCACTCAACCTGTAACATTTTTTTTTTTAATTAGATGGACATGTCCTTTCACAAGCTGTTGATACCGATCATCACATCTTCTCATTGGCGGCTAGTTGTTGTGGATGCTCATGAGAAGACAATCAAATGCTATGATTCCATGTTAGGAAATGATGAGAGCTGCTTAAAAAATATTAGGTAATGAATGATCTGTCTAGCTATACAAATAGTTTATATACTGAATTGGTAAATTAGAGACTATTTGTCCAGAAGATATACTGACGATAATTTTTCAACATGGAAACTGTGGTCCCCAAAGGTATTAATAAAAAAAAAACTTTTGAAATATTATTATGTGTTATTAATCAAAATTACTTTTATTTCAGAACATACCTGTACAGAATAATGGTTATGATTGTGGTGTATTTACTTGCATGGTAAGTTTATTGAATATGATTATTTGTTAAGTAGCTGCTACACTTGTGCATAGCTAGTTTCAACTCAAAATGTGAATTTAATATAGTATGCTAGGCATGAGGGAATAGGAACATCTCTTTCATTTCATCAGGTAACTGAATTATTATTATTGTTAGCTAGTGGTGTGCATTTATTATGTCATTATTATGCAGAGAGATATCTCCACTATCAGGAAAAGAATGATTTATGAACTGTCAATCAAATCACTCATTAATTTTTGAATTTTGTTTATTGACTTTAATATGCTGTATTTATGACTGAATAAAAATTCATATACATAATTCACCATACATATATGAAGGGGAAACTGTTGTACACTCTTTAATTAATAAGAAGTCACTTCAGATGTGTCCACCGGCACAAATTATACGAGGGGAAACTGTTGTACACTCTTTAATTAATAAGAAGTCACTTCAGATGTGTCCACCGGCACAAATTATACGAGGGGAAACTGTCGTACACTCTTTAATTGATGGGAAATCACTTCAGATGTGTCCACCATCACAAATTATACGAGGGGAAACTGTCGTACACTCTTTAATTGATGAGAAGTCACTTCAGATGCGTCCACCATCACAAATTATACAAGGGGAAACTGTCGTACACTCTTTAATTGATAAGGAGTCACTTCAGATGCGTCCACCATCACAAATTATAGAAGGGGAAACTGTCGTACACTCTTTAATTGATGAGAAGTCACTTCAGATGCGTCCACCATCACAAATTATATGAGGGGAAACTGCTGTACACTTTTTAATTAGAATTCAAAAAAAATTATCTATGTTTTAAAATACAGGATAATAATAATATTAATAATAATAATAATAATAATAATAATAATAATAATAATAATAATAATAATAATAACTGATGATGATAATAATATTTGTTATTATTAATACAATGATAATAACTTTTATTATTATCTGCAATAGGATAGTCTTAATATCACAATTGCATTGTTGTATGTCAACTATTTTCGTAAGATTAGATACCAAACTTAATAAAGAGTAGTCGAGGAAGCATCACTGACAACAAATTAATTCACTCTCTACTAAGTAACTATATTTTTCTTACCTTTGTTACGTAAAACCAATCTTTCTCTCCAACTCATTAAATGGCGCTACAACGGACTACACGAAGTCCGGGCATGCGCTTTGGCGGTCCGCGAGTTTTTCGCGAATTTAGTCCGGTCCGTGTTTTAGTCAGACCCGTCAAGTACGAGGGTGCTTCACAGCGCGGGTTACGCATTTTTGCGTAACCGCCATAGTACCCGCTTCAATTAGCTACCAGCAGCAATCGCAAGTGTTTCAAGAGCTCCCACAACGCCGTAGCGATTCTCCTGTGAGGTAAGTGTAAGGGAGACAAGGTTTTAATATAGAATTTTTTTTATTATTTGTAGATTGAAATTGTAGCACTGTTTGTCTATAAAGAAAATCAAAGTTACAAAAAAAAAAAAATATGTATAGCTATAACTAATAGACAAAAATATTTATCAATTATTAATTATTGGCGGGCGAGCGTAGCGAGCGAGACACTTACAGGGGTAAAAATGAAAAAATCGGGGATGTTTGTTTATTTATATATATGGACGTATGTATGTCATTTTGTACTTTGACCCTCCGTATTTTTGTGTTCGCTCCGCGTTCGACCCCGTCCCAAACTTCACTAAACAGAATCCTCCGGTTTAGTGACCATTACCCGTATCGCCTTAGAAATTGAATTGTTTACGGCTTTGAATTGTATTGCGGGTGCAGTTAAAACTCATAATCTTATGGGAGCTCCATTTCTATTCGAGTTAGTGGCGGTGGTAAGTTAATGCGCTATTTGTCACAGTTATAAGCCCTACTCAACAGTATTTACTTTAAAATGCATTGTCCACTAAACGAACCACGAAGGTAAGTCTTGGGTAGTTGTGTTTAGTTGTGTGAAAGTATTGTGCGTTACAACTACTATTAAGAATATCACAAAGAAAATTTTAAATAACGTGATTTGATTTTGTTTCTTCTTTTTCAATTCAAACTGTTGCGGGAGCGGTTACTATGACATTGAAACCCCTTTACCTCATACGTATTTTAAAAAC
>WLWD01004186.1_pt1 | contig 20579 bp, 5 predicted proteins | sample 6712731 | NCBI WGS metagenome assembly WLWD01 (sample SAMN12718690, study PRJNA576275) | sponge metagenome | isolation source: marine sponge | host: Mycale hentscheli | place: New Zealand: South Island, Marlborough, Capsize Point | collected 2014-11-01
TAAAATATCTGGCTGGGTGTGTGGGGAGGCCCTAGAGAGTTTTACTAACCAACTTCCACCTATAATTACAGTCCTCAGTACAAACTACTTCAGTGAAGATATCTAGCATGGAATAAACCACTTCTTAAACTCGTCAGAGTGATATGGCTAGATATTCACTCTCAGGCTTAATTTTCACTCTCCTCTGGCTCGTGAAAATAAATTAGCCTGCTCAAGAAAAATTTCACCATATCACACTCTGACTCATGTAATTAGTACTTATATAAAAAATATATAATATATATATATATATTGAACAAGCATGTATATGTGAAAGTATTTAGAATATTAAAGCAGGCAGTACAAAAAAATATTTTAGTAGTTATTTTTTCTTCTTCGGTTGCTACAGAAGGAAGTTATGTTTATGGTTCCAAACTATTTTGATAATTTGTTTAATGCTTGTTTTGAGACAAAAAGTTGCGGTGAGTGATTACTGTGGCATTGAAACCCTTGACTATAAACAATTTCAAATACTTGGCCATGTTATAGTAGCTGAGTGCTTTTTGTCAGGAGCTACTGGTGATTTAGAATGTTTCAGAAACTACCACTACTCAATAAAATTGAGGTAAGAAAGTAATTTGTTAGATAAAACTAATTGTCAGTGGTTAAATACTTGTAGTGTTAGAAATATATTGACTAAATGATGCCTTTCTAAACTAGATAAATCAGAACTGGAAAATTAATGCTAACTAACAGTAATACATGTAGATTTTTTTTCTGTACATGAATTTGTAATGATAACAATCAATTCTTGTCAGCTGCTTTGCTTTGTTCTTTCTAGAGCACAATAAGTCGCTTGTCAAAAATAATTTTTTTGTCAATTTTGAGGTATTTAAGATGTTTGCCTCGTTGTTTAAATTATTTGCGCTCTATGGCACTCTCACCATCTTTGTGATCTTTTTCTTTTCTTATGCTTCAGTTTCCTTATTTTTCCAAAGATTGTTGCCATAGTATATAATATTTATAATCACCAAGGATCCTGCATGTACCTTTTCGAATTTATCAATTTACTACATAGTTTATTTCTCTGATAATTATTTGTTAAGTTATGATGATCACATGATAAATTAGAGCTTGGTAGTGCATTGAAATGAGCTAGTAAAATTCATTACTGTGGCAAAATTTATAAAATTCATTACTGTGGCAAAATTTATTCTTAACTATGCGTATAATGAAATTGAACTAGTGTTCAGTTTTTCATACTACTGACACACATGGGTCGTTAAGTAGCCCACTTTGTGTTATGTTCCTACAGCATGTGAAGAGGTGCTGATTTGTCTTTGCAGATCAAATTGTTCTGACAAATCAACATCTTCACATACCATAGGAGCATAACACAGTGTGGCACTGGTTGAAACAATAACATGAAACCTTCACTAAATTATACAAAATGATAACCAATCCATCAATACTCCAATATTTTGATTCCAGCAAGCCCTGTATTTTATCTGTGGATGCAAGTTCTAAGGGCATGAGTTCTGCTCTTCTTCAACCCTGAGCTAATATTACAAGAATTAAAAAAAACAAAAAAACTAGAAAATCCAGTGTTAAGATACTTGACCACAACTATTCAACGTGGATGTTTACAATTCAAATCAGAAGTAGCTAGCTACTGCCTGGAGTAAGATGATACTGGAACTATAGTGACGAAATCATTTTATTCAAAGGTTGTAGCAACAGCTATGCAACCAATATGTTAAGCAGATCCACAGTTCTCACCTGATCTGAGAATTGACAAGTGCAATCATCATGCAGTGATGTCTAATTTGGTTAGGTAGAGAGAACAAAGTGAAGATATTGTGTCTGAATTTTTACTCTGCTTCTTCTCAACATCTATTTACCACTGGCTCATCGATTAGCTTTATTACAAGATTTACTAAGAATCCTTTTGCAGTGTTTTATCTTTAAAACTGACTATGGAGGCAGTATAGCATTTTGCAATCATTTTTGCACACATAAAAGCTTGTACAAATATGTTTGTGCACAGAATACACCAGTTCAGATATGTTAGCTATTTGTTTATTGGATTTAACTGCCACTTTATAAGCAGTTTGGTTATGATACAAAATTGCAATTACTATTACTTGTTTAATATGTGTTGTATTGATGGTAATAGATTTAGTGAAGTCAACTATACCAGAATTTTCATCTACTCAGGTAAAGTCTGGCAATAATTGTGAAATGTGTATAGCCACTACTATTGGAGGTATCGGTTACTATAGTAACCATTTTATGTATGTATTAATTACATTGGATGTATTCCTTGAATATGTAACACAGTGGGACTTCAGTTATTTGAACATGTTGAGACCGAGAGGTGTTTGAATAACTGAAATGTTTAGATATCTGAACACCATAAATATATGTATGTGTAATATGAGGGGTTGGGGTCAAACAATTCTTTCTTGCAGTCTCTGAGCTGAACTTTGCTGCCTCAAAGTAAACGGCCATTTAGTTAGTCTGGTTATATCTGTTTTGCTTCCTAAAATCTTGAAAGGCTAGTATTTCTAGTTTACAGGCTACAGAGATTTAATAATTAGCTACCTGGACCAAATCCGCAGAGGTGAAACTGAATCTGGTCCTCTGGGAGCAATAGATCTTGTGAGAGGAAGACATCAAAGGCTGTGAGGTTATGATTGGCTGCCAGTGGTTTTCTTGACTTCAGATAACTGAGGATGTCATTGTAAGAGTGAACTTGAGCTTCCTTTAGTAGAAATGCAGAGTTGCTAACTATACAAATTGTAGTTCAGGGACACTAAGCCACATCCCAGATCACACCCAAAATCACATCAATTGCAAAGAAGCAATGATAATATAATTGGCGAGTGAGCGAAGCAAACGAGACACTATACGGTGGTGTCGAAGTGAGAATTGGGGATTTTTTATATGTGGGGAAGTACGTATGTCTTTTGTACTTGACCCTCACATATTTTTGTGTTATTTCCGTGTTCAACCCCATCCCAAACTTCACTAAACAGAATCCTCTGGTTTAGCGATCATTACCCATATCATCCTAGAAATTGAATTGTTCACCGCTTTCAGTTCTTTTGCGGATATTAAGATAAGAAAGTAGTTCTCAAAAACTGGCCAGAGTACCATTTCTATTCTAGATAGTGGTGGTGGTAAGTTAGTGTGCTATTTGTCATAGTTGTAAGCCAGTTGTAAGCCCTACACAACAGTATTTACTTGAAAATTTATTATTCACTAGACTAACCACAAGTCTTGCGTAGATATGTCCAGTTGTGTGAAAGTATTGCGGGTTACAACTACTACTAAGAATACCACAAATAAAATATTACTTTTTTTGTTTGTTCTTGTTGTTTTTGTTTTTTTCAATTCAAACAGTTGCGGGCAGTGGTTACTAATGGCATTGAATCCCCTGTTTCGTATATGCGTTATTTAAAAACCCGTTTTTGGAGCTTCTATAAGTACCCCTTGTTGGTTGTCAAGCCACTGGTACAAAAATAACTCTGGCCTTTTTCCTTTGTAGCTGAGAGCTTGTTCAAGAGTTACTGCTAATAGAAGTAGTCAGAATGGCTTAAATTTGATACTAAATACTTATCACTACTCAGGATATTAAGGTAAGAATGTAGTTCTGTATATATTTGCTGTAATTAATGTTTAACTGCTAAGAGTCCACTTTTTCATCACGTTATTCAGGTAAAATTCATCATTATAACAAAATTGTAGTTTTATGCAACATAACAAGACAGGCTCACTCGCCATTTGTGCTGAAGCACACCACTAGTAGTTAAAAAGTATATACTTAATTAATTGATTTCTGTCTAAGCTGAACCATTGTAATGTTGTGTAATGAACCGGCAACAATAGATAATGGTCGCCGATGACTGATTGAAAATTTTTCAGTAACATACTTTAATTTAATCTACATGTATAGCTATATTTTATCAAAAAATCATGTTTAGAGTCAGATCACTCCAATTTGAATGGAGTTTTTCGAACAGCAAAAGAGATTTTGGAATGGGCTTGTCCCAATCTAGTTATAGTTGCTGTTGCAGTAGTTTGGCTGGAAGTGTGGTTGGAGTGGATAATCCCAAAACATCAAACACTGTAGTCAAACATTAATGCTACTAACCGCATGGAGCATCGTTCAACGAAACATGCAGAGTTGAGACATGTGAAGCGAATCAGAGTGTAGGTCCCTCCCAATGCTTTAGAAAAACTGAGTAGATCACCACACTCCAAGTCAGCTGCTTCTCACAGATCTTTAGGTATCATGGAGAGTAACTATTCAGAGTTAGATCTCCATTTCTTAACTATATTCCTGAAGCTGAGAGTAGTTCAATCAACTGATCTCTTAGAGCTTCTTGAACACTGTGGAGATAATCGTCTACATAGAACGATTGTAGAATGGCACGAGAGGCTTCTAAATGAGTATCCTTGGAGCTTTCAGTAATTTGGTGCATAACTTTAGTTGCCAGAAAGGGTGAAAAGTTAACTCCAAAAGTCAATCGTTTCATTCTGTAATCAGTAATCTTTTTGGAAGAATCGCAAATCAGTGTCTATGAGAATCTTGTTCCTTTATGAACATTTGGAAATGTCAGATAAAAACACACTTAAGTTAAGTTTAGAAGACAGAGAATAATAGGAAGATGAGGGTATAGGTTCACACAGGAAGTAAAGTGTCATTAAGAGAACAGCCACTAGATATATTCGCCAAAGCATCAAATACAGCTGTGATTGTTGTCATGCTTGAAGCTGGCATGAACTTGCAAGTAGTAGGTGGTACCTGAGTCAGTAGTTAATCCACTGGTATTTTTTCCACATGATCAAGGAGAGAATAGTTTTGCAGGACTTCATAAAAAGAAGTTAATTTTCCTCTCTGTTAGAGGGAGTATTCATTGGAGATTAAATTGGCAAAGAGCTATATTTCTGGACTTGTCAAGAGGAAGAAGATACTTTGGGTGAGGCAAGGAAACTGAATAATGACCATCTTTTGTAACTCAGAATGAATCCTGAAATTGTTGGAGAGCATTTTTTCGTCAGAGTATAGGCAACTTCAGTATGAACTTGATAAAAATCTCATATACATCGAAGTATATGTAGTTCTACTAAGGTATCTGGATTTCTTTGAAGTTTAGTGTAAGTGGGCAGTGTTGTATTCTGGATAGCCTCATCAAGTGTCAAATTAGTAGAGATAACTTCATCTTCTACATTGCTAGAGTCACACTGAAATTGAGATTTGAGGCCCATGAATTCTGAAATGACTAGTGAGACAGAAAACTAATCAGATGACATCAATGAATGAAGGCTTTCTCATATATACATCTCCGACTCAAATTAGTTGGGCTTTTTCAGTGACAATAATATGAAAACTGATATTATACCCTACATATTTGTTGATAATTTAGCAAACCATAACTATAAGAATAAGTTATGCAATTTTAGTTATCTTTTAAGTGAAATATAGAGCATACCATACCATTTTGGATATGTGCAGTTTCTATAATGTATTTTACTGATATTTAAGGAATGCAATGGACACTCAATAAACTAATGATTTTTTTTCCATTCATTGTAGGCAATTATTGATCAAATTGAAGGCTCTAAAAAGTATTTTAAACAAAAGGTCAGATCTCACTCTATAGCTAATAGTGATAAGTATAAGAAAGGATTGTTTCGGGATTTAAACATTTTTAAAGCAGAATTAAAATTGAATCCACACGAGATAGATAATTGTGGTGAAACAGCTTTGCACTGGGCAGTGTTAACTGGTAAGATTAACATTTTAAAATATTTGTTGGAAGATTGCCACTGCAATGTAGCAATGGAGAATGCACAACAGCAAACAGTTCTGCATTTAGCTGCATCAGATGGAAATTTTAGAATTTTGCAATATTTGGTTAATTGGAAAAAACTTGTATTGAGTGTTGATATACATGGACTATCACCACTTCACTATGCTATTTTATTGGGCAATCTAGAAATTACCAGATTGTTTCTCAAAAAATATAATATTTCAGTTCAACAATTGATTGAACAGTATGTTTTTATGAGTACATCAAGCAAGCTCAGTTCAGTTCAAGCTACTATTGCAAAGGGAAATGTTGAAATGCTTGAATATTTCACCACTCATGCTGGAGCTTTTATAAGGCATGATTCCTCATTGTTAATTTTAGCAGTGCCTCATAAAATCATCTTACAGCAATTGCTAAAAAATGTATACGCAAGCGATAGCATTGACCATGCTTTGGAAGCCGCAATTTATGGAGGTCACTTGCAGTCTGTCAAATATTTATTGGAGTTGCAATATGCTAGTGTAAAAAGTGGAGAATTGAGAGAAAAAATAGTTGAAATGCTGGTGTATGCATCTAAGTGTGGCAGTCCGGAAATTGTAGACTTTTATTTGCAAGAATATTCAAAAAGTGGTTTTGATAAGAGCTCTATAACTTGGCATTTCACTAAACCCCTTTTTGATTTTAGTGATGATAATACCTCTCTCCACTATGCTGCTAGATTAGGAAAATACAAAATGGTCAAATATCTGGTTAATAAACATAAATGTGACCCAAACATTCGAGGAACCAAAGGAAGAACTCCTGTTCATGTTGCTAGTTGTATTGGTAATCTCAACATAGTTCGATACTTAATTGAAGACTGTGATTGTTCTCCTACTACTCTAGATGATGAACAAGTAGCTCCCCTTGATATGGCAGTTCGTAATGGACACTTGGATATTATGAAATATCTTCATGAAGTACACCATTGTGAATTCAAAGGAGTTTCAAGCAAATTTTCTCCACTCCTCAATGCAATTCAGATTGGTGATAAGTCCATTATACAATATTTGATTAAAAAAAAGTATTATGATCCAACCAGTGAGTGTGCTGATAACAAAACATCTTTAATTTGTGCTGCAAAAATGGGAAAGCTACATTTTCTCATTCACCATGGGTTTTGCAATCCACTTACTAAATTACAGAGCAGTTTTTCTTTGCTTAATTTAACAGTATTCACTGGCCATTTTCATGAAGTGAAGTATCTTGTCGAAGATTGCCAAATAGATCCCAATGTATCAGATGATCATGGCAGAATATCAGTTGATTATGCCACTTTAATAGGTGATTTAAATACTGTTAAATATTTTTCAAAAAGAAAGGATTTTGAGGACAACATTGACAATGTTATCATTGCAAGTTTAGCAATTGGCCATCTTCACATTGTACAGTATTTGATGGAAACATTCAGTTATCCTGTTAATCAAGTATTTCAACCGAGAAACTTTTTGAAGTATTTAAGTGAACTAAAAATAACTCCACTAACTATGGCATCCAGTATGAGTCATCTTGAAATCCTTAAATATTTGATTGAAGATTGTAATGGTGACCCAACCTTAATTAATGAATTTTGTGGAGTTCCAGTTCACTATGCTAGTAAGCATGGGCAATTTGAAGTCCTACAGTACTTAGTTGAGAGCCACAACTGCAACCCTTTCATAACAGATTGCAATGCCATGAATGCGTTACATCATGCGATCAGTATTGGGCACTTTCAGATTGTCAAGTACCTCATTAATTATAAAACATTATTTAATCAAACTGAAATTAACATTCTCATTTCCTGTGCAGCTAATTTCGGCCAATTACCAATTTTGAAGCATTTTCTGGAAGAAATGTGTTATCAGTATGATGATTCGCAAAATGAAATAAATCCACTTCATAAAGCATCCCTAAATGGTCACATCGAAGTTGTCAAATATTTAATTGAGAACAGGTACTTTGATCCTAATGCCCCAAATAAACAGGACCATAATATTACTGCACTGACAGTGGCTTGCCTATCAGGACACTTACATATAATTAAATATTTGAAAAATGAGCAAAAATGTGATTTTGAAAATGAGGAGTCCAAAATAATAGCACTCTTTAGTGCCATACACAATGGACACCTTTATGTAGTGGAATACTTGATGGAAAATTACAATTATAAAGAAGATGTTGTGGATGAGTTAAATCGTACTCCAATTCAATATGCTGTATGTAGAGGACGTCTATTAATCGTGAAGTATTTTATGGAAAAACTACTTTTCAATATAAATGAAAACAAAATTTTCTGTATGGCAATAGAAGGAGATCATTTGCCAATTTTACGGTATTTAATTGAAAGATATAAAACTCTATTTAATGGAAAATCATTGGACAGTTTTATTCTTTATTATGGTATAAAAGCTGGTCGAGCACATGTAGTGCAATATTTAATCAAAGAACAAATATATAAACCTACAATTACATTTGCAAATGGATATAACATTCTTCAAGCTGCTAGTTATTTTGGACTGCTTGAAATTGTTGAGCTACTGATTGAAGAGTATGCTTGTGATCCGTATGCTATAGACAAGGACAGTTTTTCTCCACTTTTGTTAGCTGCAAGTGCTGGTCAATTGAAAGTTGTGGAGTACTTTCTTAACAAGAAAGTTTGTATTCCAAATAAGGCGAATAATAATGAGCAAAATCTTCTTCATTATGCCAGTTGTTTTGGGTGGCTCAGTATTGTAAATAGCCTTATAAAAGATTACACATATAACCCCGAAGATTTAGACAGCAAACAGTTACCTCCACTGTATTATGCTGTTTGCAATGGCCACATTTCTGTTGTAAGATACTTAATAAAGCATGTTAATCCTTGTGCTAAATTGAGTAAGGGGACTACCCCACTTCATGTAGCAAGTACTTATGGACACTTAGAAGTTGTAAAATACCTCATTGAAGAATGCAATTGTCCCACAAATTCTGCAGATGACTTTGGTAAAACTCCCGTGTATTATTCTGTTTTGTACAATCATATGGAAGTATTAAAGTATTATATTAACTATCCCATTGAAAATATCAATGCCGGTGTACCACACTCTGGAAACCTATTAATGGTGGCTTCTTTTAAAGGCCATCTGAAAATTGTTCAATACTTAATTGAAGATTGCCATTTTGATCCTACAGCTAAAAATTCACTAGATGATGCTTCTATTCATATCGCTGCCTTAGGAGAGCAACTAGATATCCTTCAATATTTGATCAGAGAGAAGAAGTGTGATCCAAATGTTAGAGGTCATAACAATCACTCTCTAGTTTATTGTGCCACAATAGTCAATAATATCAACATGGTAAAATATCTAGTTGAGCACTGTGACTGTGACCCAATGACAAGGAATGATTTTGGCAGTACTCCATTGCACTACAGTTCCAATAAAGGCTACCTTGAACTTGTTAAGTATTTTACTGCTTTGCAAAGTGACTCAACTCTCCTAGCAGATCATCTAGGATATACACCTCTACACCAAGCCGCTATAGCAGGTAAAATTGATGTTGTTCGCTATTTCATTGAGGAAGCCGAAGTAAACTTTAATATAGCAAACAATCAAGGAATGTCACCATTGAAATTGGCTCGTTATAAAGAACAATGGGAAGTAGTTGATTATTTATCACTCAGACTGAGTGACTCCTTTGACTCGGTGTGTATTAATGAATCAGCCTTACAATCTTCGACCGATGATACTCGTGAACATAATAACACCACCTACGATGATAACCCCTTCATACTTATGAAGAGTTTTTCAAAAAATGTTTCGTTACTTGCTAATACAGAGCAATTTGAAAATGATATTTCTTCTGCACTCCAGTCAGTGTTGACATTATCAAATCAATATGTGCCAAAACAAATTCTGTATATTCCAGATCAAGTACAATCATTAATCTTACAATGTTTACCCTAACTGCTTGCCTTTAAAATTCATATTTTTATTGCACATAACTATATTAAAAAATTGTTTTAAAGTTAGCATTCTTTTGAGTTCGTGATCTGTCACCTGTTAGCTTTGAGTTTTTGTTCAAGACATCTATTGGAATCATTTTGTTATTTTGCTTCATAAGATGATGTAGTTCACTTTTTTTGTGGTTTTCATAAGCAGTAGAATAATTATTATCATGGTGATGTTTTCTATCATTTATGATGTAAGTTGATCCAAAGATGGTATTTTATGTGTGTAAGTAATCACACCGCATTTTGCTAAAATGTTAACATGTAGTATATTTTAGTTTGAATTTTACTTCAAACACAATCTTCCTTGACAAGGTATGATTAGCTAATGGGTATGATGATTAGTATCTATCATGCTTTCATTCATTTTACTAATATGTCAATTTTTTGATTGATTACATTTAACCCTCTCACCGGCAGATAATATTCAGTGATTTTCTTTTTTCTTATGAATGTTTTAAAAATTAACCCTTTCCAGACTGAATTGTGGGGACTAGAAATGCAAGTTTTTAAGCTGTCACTTAAATCCTGAAAAACTCAATAACTGTAAAAAAATTTTTTTAAAATATATTATATGAAACTATTGCTTTCAAATTCTCTAACCACAAAAACCACAGGTTGCCATAGAAACAAGATTCTGCTGATTACTTTTTTAGCGAACTATATGGTCATAGGTATATGGAACAATAAATAAGGCTACTCTGTTACACAATCATAATTTCATAATTCTTCTATTTTGTAACTATATTAGACACTTACACTAGCATAATTAGCTACTATTATCAGAAATTCTGTAAATTATTATTGTATTATAGCTACATAATCATGCATATTGAAATAATCAGCTCAGTTTGATGCATGAAAATAGCTCAGATCATGTTATTTTGAGTTGGCTAGTGCTTCTTAAAGTTTACTTGCTCTGATGAGCTAAGTTCAGGATTGGAGCAGATTCACCACAATGCTAGTAGTTAGCTACAAACCCTTGCCAGAATTTTTGCACATTCTTTCTCAATTTTATTATGGTGACAACCACAATACCAAACGAAAATAAACGAAATGGTTAAACATCTAATGTTTGAGTATAATATAAATACGCGATTGAAAAAGTAATTCAGCGAAGCGAGCAGAGCTAACTCTCTAATGAGTTCGCGATATATATATATATTTGGCGAGCGAGCGTAGCAAGCGAGACACTTACAGGGGTAACACAATCGAAAATCGGGGATGTTTGTTTATTGGCGGGCGAGACACTATCAGGGGTAACTCAATCGAGATTTCGCTATATTTATTGGCGAGCGAGCGTAGCGAGCGAGACAGTATTAGGGGTGGATAATGCAAAATCGGGTATATGTTATATGTATATATGTATGTGGGATGGTACGTATGCCCTTTAAACGCGCGCGCGGGGGAACTCTTTTCTCCAAAAAAACACGGCTTTTTAGGCTTGACCCCAGTTTATTCTGAAACTACAGGATTAAGCAAGCCTTACTTTATACTTAAGCTCCAAAGTGTGAGAAAATTCCTTCGAAAATGCTTGCTTTTCAAGAAACAAAAAGTTGATTCGACCGGTTACTATGGCATTGAAGACCCTTTTCCAGACTTAATTTCAAAACTTCGCCGTTTTATGGGGGGGATACGGAGTGCCGGTTGTTGGTTGTCAAGAGCTGTTGGTAGTCAGAATGCCGTAGTATTAATGCTAAGGAAGCTACTACTTCTCGAGGGAAGCTGAGGTTAGTACGTAATTCCATATTTGTTAGCTAAATATGCAAAATTAACTCTGGCCTTTCTTTTTTGTAGCTAAGAGCTTGTCAACAGTGACTGGTAAATTCAAATAGTCAGATTGGCTCAAATTTGGTACTACAAAAGTTACCACTGCTCAAGAAAATGAGGTAAGAAAATAATTTTGTATTTGTGTGCTAAAATTGATTGTTTTTGTTTTTGTAGGTGAGAGCTTGTTGTCAAGAATTCAAGGTAATTCAGATGGTCAAAGTAACTTCAATCAGAAGTTATCAATACTCAAGAATGATGTAAGTAGTAATTCCATATTTGTTGGCTAAAAACAAATAATAACACCGGTTTATTTTTTTATCGTAGCTGAGAGCTTGTTCAAGAGTTACTGGTGATTGAGATTATCAGAATGGTTGATGTTTGATACTACAAAAGTTACCATTAATCAGGTAAGAGAGTGATTTTGTATTTGTTTGCTGAAATAAAAGGTCATAACTGCTATTATAGTGTTTGCATGAACTAAGCTAAAACATAGTAACAATACTTAGTTTTATGTTACCTAACATCAGGCTCGCTCGCCATTTGTGCTCAAGCACACCACTAGTTTATTTATTTATCTGTTTATGGGGTACGTGAGACCTCTGTTTACGCCCGAGCTTCTAATTACGTAAGTTAGGTAAAGCGTTCACAGTTCCAGTATTTTTCAATTAACGAGGAATCCTTAGTGGCGGTGGTAAGTCAATGCGCTCTTTGTCATGACTACTAGTGGTGTGCTTGAGCACAAATGGCGAGCGAGCCTAAAGACTATACTATTTTTATTGACTTCTAACACTGAAGCTACTGAAAATAAGGTCCAGTTTTTAAATTTAGCATACAGGGTAAAGGGATTTCAGTGCCATAATGACAACTCTCTGCAACTGCTTGAATTGAAGGAAAAAACAACAATAACAAAACAATACACGTTATTTAAAAGTTTTCTTTGTGATATTCTTTAGCTAAGTAGTGGTTGTAACACACAATGCTTTGACACAGCTGGACATGCACCTACACAGACTTACCTTCGCAGTAGTCTAGTGGGTCAATGTATTTTCAGGTAAATACTGTGCGCACGGCTTATAACCATGACAAAGAGCGCATTGACTTACCACCGCCACTAACTCGAATAGAAATGGAAGTCCATTAAGTTGTCAAGTTTGAACTGCACCCGCAAAAGAATTCAAAACGGTAAACAATTCAATTTCTAGGGTGATACGGGTACTGGTCGATAAACCAGAGGATTCTGTTTAGTGCAATTTGGGACGGGGTCGACCACCTAACTAACACAAAAACGCGAGGGTCTAAGTACAAATTGACATACGTACGTCCAAACATATATACAAATAAATAAATAAACTAGTGGTGTGCTTGAGCACAAATGGCGAGCGAGCCTGATAGTTAGGTAACATAAAATGTTACTATTTTTAGCTTACTTCATGCAAACACTATAATAGCAGTTATGACATTTGATTTCAGCAAACAAATACAAAATCACTTACCGATTAATGGTAACTTTTGTGGTATCAAACATCAACCATTCTGATAATCTCAATCATCACCAATAACTCTTGAACAAGCTCTCAGCTACGATAAAAAATAAACCAGTGTTATTATTTGTAATTTTAGCCAACAAATATGGAATTACTACTTACCTCAATTTCCTGAGTATTGATAACTTCTGTAGTATCAAATTGAAGTTACTTTGATCTCACCTACAAAAACAAAAGACAATCAATTTTAGCACACAAATACAAAATTACTTTCTTACCTCATTTTCTTGAGCAGTGGTAACTTTTGTAGTACCAAATTTGAGCCAATCTGACTATTTGAATTTACCAGTCACTGTTGACAAGCTCTTAGCTACAAAAAAGAAAGGCCAGAGTTAATTTTGCATATTTAGCTAACAAATATGGAATTACGTACTCACCTCAGCTTCCCTCGAGAAGCAGTAGCTTCCTAAGCATTAATACTACGGCATTCTGACTACCAACGGCTCTTGACAACCAACAACCGGCACTCCGTATCCCCTCCCAATAAAACGGCGAAGTTTTGAATTGAGTCTGGAAAAGGGTCTTCAATGTCATAGTAACCGGTCGAATCAACTTTTTGTTTCTTGAAAAGCAAGTATTTTCGCAGGAATTTTCTCACACTTTGGAGCTTAAGTATAAAGTAAGGCTTGCTTAATCCTGTAGTTTCAGAATAAACTGGGGGTCAAGCCTAAAAAGCCGTGTTTTTAGGAGAAAAGAGTTCCCCGCGCGCGCGTTTAAAGGGCATACGTACCATCCCACATACATATTACGGTTTTGGGAAAATCGACCTAAACGCGGCATCTAAAGTTTTCTAATTTATTCTACCAGTAGGCTGCACGGGGCCTTGGGATGCCGTCCTCCTAATTTAGAAGCTGTAGCACAAGCCGTCTTCGCCCTACGCACTACAACACTTCAGTATTTTTGCTAAACTTATTATTGCTGATTTCAAAAAAAACGCAGTAAAGGCGTTGCTAAGGTCAGGGGGCGTGGCTTGTGTCCGTATACTATTACTGCGTGTCTCCGGGACACTATGGAATAAACCGGTTACTGGCGGATTTAAAGAAGTCTAAAAGGCTTAATGCAGGGCTCCTTAAGAAACTATGATGGCGAGAATTGCGTGAGTACGTGAATTATGTAGAATATAGTAAGTGAATTAGTTAGCTACAGTTTTTTTCCCGCCGTTAGTGAAAAGCCCGCCAATAATTTCTTAGCAACTCTCCGTACACGAGTCCAACCGGCTAGTGTTTCTAGCCTCCTAGTGTGAGTTCTAGAGCACGCCAGAGCTTACTACTGCGTCATAAGCTAGAGCTAACTGGTGTCTATCCATTTCTGCCATAATTTTTTTTTTGAAAAAAATCGACCCATAAGGCTTTACCGGGGGATACTGAAAAAAATTGTTTGCCGCGTTTAGGTCGATTTTCCCAAAACCGGTCACATATACATATAACATATACCCGATTTTGCATTATCCACCCCTAATACTGTCTCGCTCGCTACGCTCGCTCGCCAAATAAATAAACATCCCCGATTTTCGATTGTGTTACCCCTGTAAGAGTCTCGCTCGCTACGCTCGCTCGCCAATAAGCCGTGCGCAACAGTATTTACTTGAAAATACATTGTCCACCAGACTACTGCGAAGGTAAGTCTGTGTAGGTGCATGTCCAGTTGTGTCAAAGCATTTTGTGTTACAACCACTACTCAGCTAAAGAATATCACAAAGAAAACTTTTAAATAACGTGTTTTGTTGTTGTTGTTTTCCTTCCAAGCAGTCGCAGATAGTTGTTACTGTGGCGCTGAAATCCCTTTACCGTGTATGCGAAATAAAAAAAACTGGACCTTATTTTCAGTAGCTTCAGTGTTAGAAGTCAAAATCATTCATATAAAAATAGTATAGTCTTTAGGCTCGCTCGCCATTTGTGCTCAAGCACATCACCAGTTGGCGAGCGAGCGAAGCGAGCGAGACAGTATTAGGGGTGGATAATGCAAAATCGGGTATATGTCATATATAATGTATGTATGTATGGATGGTACGTATGCCATTTAAACGCGCGCGCGGGAAACGTTTTTCTCCAAAAAACACGGCTTTTTAGGCTTGATCCCAGTTTATTCTGAAACTACAGCATTAAGCAAGCCTTACTTTATACTTAAGCTCCAAAGTGTGAGAAAATTCCGGCGAAAACGCTTGCTTTTCAAGAAACAAAAATTTGATTTTACCGGTTACTATGGCATTGACGACCCATTTCCAGACCTAATTTCAAAATTTCGCCGTTTTAGGGGGGATACGGAGTGCCGCTTGTTAGTTGTCAAGAGTCATTGGTAGTCAGAATGCCGTAGTATTAATGCCAAGGAAGCTACTACTACTCGAGGGAAGCTGAGGTTAGTAAGTAATTCCATATTTGTTAGCTAAATATGCAAAAATGGCTCTGGCCTTTCTTTTTGGTAGCTAAGAGCTTGTTGTCAACAGTGACTGGTAAATTCAAATAGTCAGAATGACTCAAATTTGGTACTACAAAAGTTACCACTGCTCAAGAAAATGAAGTAAGAAAGTAATTTTGTATTTGTGTGCTAAAATTGATCGTCTTTTGTTTTTGTAGCTGAGAGCTTGTTGTCAAGAATTCACGGTAATTCAGATAGTCAAAGTAACTTCAATTTGATACTACAGAAGTTATCAATACTCAGGAAATTGAGGTAAGTTATTTCCATATTTGTTGGCTAAATTACAAATGATAACACTGGTTTATTTATTTATTTTTTATTGTAGCTGAGAGCTTGTTCAAGAGTTACTGGTAATTGAGACTATCAGAATGGCAGATGTTTGATACTACAAAAGTTACCATTAATCAGGTAAGAGAGTGATTTTGTATTTGTTCGCTGAAATAAAACGTCATAACTGCTATTATAGTGTTTGTATGAACTAAGCTAAAACATAGCAACAATACTTAGTTTTATGTTACCTAACTGTCTGGCTCGCTCGCCATTTGTGTTCAAGCACACCACTAGTTGGCGAGCGAGCGTAGCGAGCGAGACAGTATTAGGGGTGGATAATGCAAAATCGGGTATATGTTATTTATATATATGTATGTATGTATGGATGGTACGTATGCTCTTTAAACGCGCGCGCGGGGAACGTTTTTCTCCTAAAATCACGGCTATTTAGGCTTGACTCCAGTTTATTCTGAAACTACAGCATTAAGCAAACCTTACTTTATACTTAAGCTCCAAAGTATGAGAAAATTCCTGCTAAAACGCTTGTTTTCAAGACACAAAAAGTTGATTCGACAGTTACTATGGCATTGAAGACCCTTTTCCAGACTTAATTTCAAAACTTCGCCGTTTTATGGGGGGATACGGAGTGCCGATTGTTGGTTGTCAAGAGCCGTTGGTAGTCAGAATGCCGTAGTATTAATGCTATGGAAGCTACTACTTCTCGAGGGAAGCTGAGATTAGTACGCAATTCCATATTTGTTAGCTAAATATGCAAAATTAACTCTGGCCTTTCTTTTTTGTAGCTAAGAGCTAGTCAACAGTGACTGGTAAATTCAAATAGTCAGATTGGCTCAAATTTGGTACGACAAAGTTACCACTGCTCAAGAAAATGAGGTAAGAAAGTAATTTTGTATTTGTGTGCTAAAATTGATTGTCTTTTGTTTTTGTAGGTGAGAGCTTGTTGTCAAGAATTCAAGGTAATTCAGACGGTCAAAGTAACTTCAATTTGATACTACAGAAGTTATCAATACTCAAGAATGATGTAAGTAGTAGTTCCATAGTTGTTGGCTAAAATTACAAATAATAACACTGGTTTATTTTTTATCATAGCTGAGAGCTTGTTCAAGAGTTACTGGTGATTGAGATTATCAGAATGGTTGATGTTTGATACTACAAAAGTTACCCTTAATAAGGTAAGAGAGTGATTTTGTATTTGTTTGCTGAAATCAAATGTCATAACTGCTATTATAGTGTTTGCATGAAGCTAAAACATAGTAACATTTTATGTTACCTAACTATCAGGCTCGCTCGCCATTTGTGCTCAAGCACACCACTAGTTTAGATATATGTATGGACGTACGTATGTCATTTTGTACTTTGACCCTCGCGTTTTTGTGTTAGTTATGTGGTCGACCCCGTCCCAAATTGCACTAAACAGAATCCTCTGGTTTATCGATCACCCTAGAAATTGAATTGTTTACCATTTTGAATTCTTTTGCGGGTGCAGTTAAAACTTGAAAACTTAAGGGACTTCCATTTCTATTTGAGTTAGTGGCGGTGGTAAGTCAATGCGCTCTTTGTCATGGTTATAAGCCGTGCGCAACAGCATTTACTTGAAAATACATTGTCTACTAAACTACTGCGAAGGTAAGTCTGTGTAGGTGCATGTCCAGTTGTGTCAAAGCATTGTGTGTTACAACCACTACTTAGCTAAAGAATATCACAAAGAAAACTTTTAAATAACGTGTATTGTTTTGTTGTTGTTTTTTCCCTTCAATTCAAGCAGTTACAGAGAGTTGTTACTATGGCACTGAAATCCCTTTACCCTGTATGCTAAATTAAAAAACTGGACCTTATTTTCAGTAGCTTCAGTGTTAAAAGTCAAAATCATTCATATAAAAATAGTATAGTAGTCTTTAGGCTCGCTCGCCATTGTGCTCAAGCACATCACTAGTATGTATGTATGGATGGATGGTACGTATGCTCTTTAAACACGCGCGCCGGGAACTTTTTTCTCCAAAAAAACACGGCTTTTTAGGCTTGACTCCGGTTTATTCTGAAACTACAGCATTAAGCAAACCTTACTTTATACTTAACCTCCAAAGTGTGAGAAAAGTCCTGCGAAAACGCTTGCTTTTCAAGAAACAAAAAGTTGTTTCGACCGGTTACCATGGCATTGAAGACCCTTTACCAGATTTACACTCAAAACTTTGCAGTTTTTCCGGCTAAGTGCAGCTTGTTAGTTGGCAAGAGCCACCTGTAGTCAGTACTAAGAGAGCTATTACTACTTCTGAAAAGCGTCTGTAAGCACATAAAGTATTAATGCTAAGGAAGCTACTACTACTCGAGGGATGCTGAGGTAAGTACGTAATTCCATATTGTTAGCTAAATATGCAAAAATAACTCTGGCCTTTTTTTTTTTATAGCTAAGAGCTTGTTGTCAACAGTGACTGGTAAATTCAAATAGTCAGAATGACTCAAATTTGGTACTACAAAAGTTACCACTGCTCAAGAAAATGAGGTAAAAAAGTAATTTGTATTTGTGTGCTAAAATTGATTGTCTTTGTTTTTGTAGGTGAGGAGCTTGTTGTCAAGAATTCAAGGTAATTCAGATGGCCAAAGTAACTTCAATGATACTACAGAAGTTATCAATACTCAAGAATGAGGTAAGTAGTAATTCCATATTTGTTGGCTAAAATTACAAATAATAACACTGGTTTATTTTTTATCGTAGCTGAAAGCTTGTTCAAGAGATACTGGTGATTGAGATTATCAGAATGGCAGATGTTTGATACTACAAAAGTTACCATTAATCAGGTAAGAGAGTGATTTTGTATTTTGTTTGCTGAAATAAAAGGTCATAACTGCTATTATAGTGTTTGCATGAACTAAGCTAAAACATAGTAACAAAACTTAATTTTATGTTACCTAACTATCAGGCTCGCTCGCCATTTGTGCTCAAGCACACCACTAGTTTAGATATAATGTAAATGGACGTACGTATGTCATTTTGTACTTTGACCCTCGCGTTTTTGTGTTAGTTCGGTTGTCGACCCCATCCCAAATTGCACTAAACAGAATCCTCTTGTTTATCGATCAGTACCCGTATCACCCTAGAAATTGATTTGTTTACCATTTTGAATTATTTTGCGGGTGCAGTTCAAACTTGAAAACTTAAGGGACTTCCATTTCTATTCGAGTTAGTGGCGGTGGTAAGTTAATGCGCTTTTTGTCATGGTTATAAGCCGTGTGCAACAGTATTTACTTGAAAATACATTGTCCAACTACTGCGAAGGTAAGTCTGTGTAGGTGCATGTCCAGTTGTGTCAAAGTATTGTGTGTTACAACCACTACTTAGCTAAAGAATATCACAAAAAAAACTTTTAAATAACGTGTATTGTTTTGTTGTTGTTTTTTTCCTTCCAAGCAGTTGCAGAGAGTTGTTACTATGGCACTGAACTCCCTTTACCCTGTATGCTAAATTAAAAAACTGGACCTTATTTTCAGTAACTTCAGTGTTAGAAGTCAAATATAAAAATAGTATAGTCTTTAGGCTCGCTCGCCATTTGTGCTCAAGCACATCACTAGTTTGGTCTAGAAATTGTTTTTGTTTTTGCGTGGGCGTACATGTGTACCTTGTTTCCTACGCGCTTGCGCGGACCGGGTAACCTTCTTAGCAACATTTTGCTTTGTTTACCCGCCGTACGAAGTAGCGATGCCCAGTACGTTAGAAACGCTCCTGAAGAAAAACAAGTAAGGAGAGCGATAAGAAATGAAAAAGACAGGGCAAGGAGGAGGAGAGCTAAAACGAAACAGAAACAGGTAGCAAAGTAAAGAATCTGACAGTATTTTGTAGCCACACCAAGCATGCATGGAATAGCTGCAATTACAGGGAACATGCATCGCTCGCTTCGCTATTTTGTGCTATTAGAGCACATCACTAGTAGTTATGACAATCCAACATTTATCTATTCCCTATTATTTTTTCAGAAAACTGTGCACTTCACTAGGAGTATAAAAAAATCATTATAAACTCTATGAGAGTGTGGGTAAATTTCTGAACCTGTACAAGCCTAACTATAGATGGTTGCACAACAAAATACATTCCCTTATCCATTCACAAAATAGTACACTATATATAATATACCTTATGATGTAACAAACATTCTGAAAGTACAATGATAAAATTCACGCCCCTTAGGAACAATAATTTGCTCAAAAACATTCCAATTGCCTCTATCATCTGATCTTTGGGACTTTATTCAATGTACCAATCTAATAAATATTACCTGTAAGTCACTATTGAATTAAAAAAAAAAAATGATGGGCCACTCATAATTTTCCCAAGAAATGCTTCAAAGTGATTATAGCTAGCGTAATCCATCAATTGTCGACCACCTAATTAGTGACTGCTTTAACTCTCACTTCCTTGCAGGTGGGAGAATCCAACGACCAACTACATGAAACTTCCACCCTTCAACTAAGAACTTACAGCATTGAATATCGCCTCTGACGTTGTGTGTTCTGCTCACCACCAGCACAAAACAACTACTCCCGTCGCTGTTGTCGACCAGGTGTATTTGACAGCAAAAATTTAATTCTAACTTCTATGATACTAATACATTATTGTGCATGCCATAAGCTTGCTCAGTATCAAATTTTGAAAAGATTTTATCAGAAATGAAACAATGGTACTAACATCAAAAATCACAATTTCGGAAATGCATCAGCCCATCCTCCCTTCCTTGACTGCCTTCACGGCCCCCACCA
>WLWD01005960.1_pt1 | contig 20578 bp, 23 predicted proteins | sample 6712731 | NCBI WGS metagenome assembly WLWD01 (sample SAMN12718690, study PRJNA576275) | sponge metagenome | isolation source: marine sponge | host: Mycale hentscheli | place: New Zealand: South Island, Marlborough, Capsize Point | collected 2014-11-01
TTAACTTACTCAGAGCGATTTTTGGGAACAAACGTGAAGCTGTCAGCTCCGTGCTAGATACTAGCTTTTTGTGGGTAAATGCCCCTATCGTCACATACAATCACATTAGTCCAAATGATTTCTTTGTTGCCCCTTGGCGCGGTAGTTTTGATTGCCCGCCTATTAATGTCCTTATCAGAAGATGCCAACTAAACATAGTTATGCTTTTGGTCCGAGATGATTTTTTTAATAGCTTAGTAGACCTAGGAGTGTCGCTAACCTTGTTACTGTGCTTCATTAATATAGAATGAGTGAGCAAAAGAGTTGTTCATGTTGAAGGGGGCGGTGGGGGGGGGGGGGGGGGGGGAGGGATAGAAAGGGGGCAGGCATTTGTTACCAACATACAACTATGGTTGTATTAAATTGTCCCTTCTTGTTCAGGTGATATTAGCTGGTGATCCTTACCAGTTGGGTCCTGTGCTTTCTTCGCAGCTGGCTGGGAGGTGTGGCCTAGATCTGTCATTTCTAGAGCGACTGATGGAGAGACAGCTGTACAAACGTGATGAGAAAAAATTTGGTAACCATGGCAACTACGACCCTCTCTTGGTGACCAAGTTGGTTCACAACTATCGCTCTCATTCTCACCTGCTCAAACTTTATTCAAATGTAAGTGGGTGTGACAGACCACACCCCCAGTGGGTAGGCAGGGTATTTTTCTCAAGAGTAGTGTGAAAGTGTGTATGTAACGGCAAACTTGTGGTGTGTGCGTGTGTGTGTGTGTGTGCGTGTGTATGTGTGTGTGTATGTGTGTGTGTGTGTGTGCGTGTTATATATTTTGTGTGGGAATGATTACTTTTACTCACATGCATGTGCGTGTGTGTGTTTTCAGCTGTTCTATCATGGAGAACTGCTAGTGCATGCCTCACCTTCCAAGACAGACCTCCTGCTGGAGTGGGAGGGGCTACCCAAGAAGGGGTTTCCCTTGGTGTTTCATGGCGTGAGGGGAGAGGACATGCAGGAGGGGAATTCCCCTTCTTGGTTCAACCCTGCGGAGGCACTTCAGGTGGTCAAGTACGTGCAAGCTCTCAAAGACAACACCACCTTCGCCCCGCGTCTGTCTGAACTGGCAGTAGTGACACCTTACCGGAAACAAGTCGAGAAAATTCGCCATATGCTGCAGCGACTTGGATGTTATAGTGGGGGCGTGGCCTTGTCAGGGGTAAAGGTCGGGTCAGTGGAAGAATTCCAAGGTCAAGAAAGGACAGCTATTATCATATCTACAGTGAGTGAGAGGTCAGAGGTCATGCTGGTGGTAGAGGGAGCAACACTGGGTGGTAACAGTTAGTTGTATGTGTGCGTGTGTGTATGTGTTCAGGTGCGATCTAATTCAGATTTGGTGGATGATGACACTAGACATCATCTTGGTTTCCTTAGCAATGCCAAGAGATTCAACGTAGCTATCAGTCGAGCATGTGCATTACTGGTTGTCGTGGGCAACCCATATCTTCTGGGCAAGGTAATATAAATCCAGCACATCATTCTGTTGAATAGTTGCGTGTGTTTCTGTCAGGATGAGTACTGGGGGAAGCTGCTACAGTATGCACTCCAGAATGGTGCTTACACGGGCTGTCCCTTGGAGGACCTGGGGGACCTCGCTGCCATGACAACTACATGAAACTAAACAACTTTTTTTTTTCTTGTCAGGTGTCAGTATTTCATTATTTATTAAATGCTAAAACAATTAGAAGTGATTATTAGGAGAGTTGCTGTAATAACTAATCAAGTGAGGTTCATTTGGACTTCCTTCTCTTCCCTTCCAGACTCCTCCCCACTTGCCACTCCCCCACCATCACCCTTTGGCGTGAGAATCATCTTCACAGTTGGTTCCAACTCGTCATCCATATCATGTAGATCTGGAACAGATGGATGTAGCCACGCCTCCGGCCTCTCCCCCCCAGCCTCTATCATGGCAGAGTGCAGCACCTCCAGAGTGAACTGGTCCTCTCTCTTTACCCTCAGGCTCTGGTTAGCATATTCCACCACTAGATCAAACTTCCCCTGGAGCAGGTACAGGAAGGCTATGGCGGTGAGGATGCTGGCGTTGTGAGGGCACAGCTGGAGGCTGTTGAAGTGACAAGACAAGGCCTCCTCGTACTTTCCCTGCTTGCGGAGGACGTGGCCCAGGTTAGTGTACACGGGCTCCCAGGCTGGGAGTGTCAGGTGGGTGTCGACTACAGCGAGCTGAGCCAAGGCTTGCTTGAAGTATCTCTCTGCTTTATCGTACGCTCCGATGCTAGCCACCACATGCCCTATCTCATGGAGAAGGTGGGGATCATTTGGAGCAAGGTCATACGCTGCTTTCATGAACTTTGTACTGGTGCTTATAGCTCCTGTGAGGTAGTACTCTTTGCCTAGGTAAAGGAGTGGTAAGTGCGAACCTCTCATCACACGAGCGGCATTGGAGAAGGCGGAGATTGCTTGGTCGTGTTCACCCTCTGATGCAAACGACAGTCCAAACGCTATGTGTGCAGGTCCAAAGTTCGTATCCAAGGTGAGAGACTTAGTGAGATACTTCCTAGCACTCTGGTGTTTGCCAATAGTGATGTAATAGCAGCCAACTACGTACCAGGAGAGGGCGGAGTTTGGGGTGGAGTCTACCAGCCTGTGCCCTAGAGAGAAGAGCTCTTCGTATTTGTTCTTTTGTGCGCAACAAGCCGTGTGCAATGTGACGGCTCTTGCCTGGTAAGGATCATCATCCAGGATCTCTGACGTGATTTTATAGCATGCATCCGTGTTCTGGCGATGGAAGTGTTCCTCTGCTAAACCACACCTCACATCGATGTTGGTCGCCAACTTAGTAGAGAGTTCAGCCCCCAGGCTATGCTGTAGGAGGGGCATTTGAGAGGTGCGACACTTCTGCAACTTCTGTATGTATAAATACCTGTACAATATAGGAGAGAGAGAGGGAGTTCAACAACACCGTCAATTTATTAAATTGGGAATACAATAATTTCAGTGCCCCCAAATATGCTACATAAGCCATCCTCATCTGAACCATGAAGTGGAGTTAGTTCAAGTGCCCGTCTAAAATAGGTGGGCACAGTCTGAAACACACTCAGGGTGAGTGGGTGTGGTCTGATGCATAATGATTTAATGAATGGGTGTAGCCTGAACCCTACCTCAGCGTCTTCTCTTCCAATGGCGTACACTGAGTGTGGAATGGGAGATTGTCCATCAATGTCTTCTCTTCTTCAGGAGTGAGGCAACTCTGAGAGCAAAGTTTCTCCAATGCCTCCTCACAGAACACGTCAGCCATCAGCGCCTGACGGTAGTTCTCCAGTGCAGAGTGCAGGTCTCCCAATGCTTCCTGGGCACGCCCCTTCAACACCAGCCCACATGCCTCGATATTGCCTAGTGATGGAAGGACAAGGACTGAGGAGTCAGCTGGGGTGGGTGTGTCCAGAGTAATTTGGTCTGGGAGGGAGTCTGATGTGGGCATGCTCAGTAGAGACAACACTTCATCCCACTCTTCACAGGCAGCGTGACATCTAAGGGTGGCAAGACAGACACACCCACAGACACACACTTTCAAAGATTTGTCTACGTTTAATTCTCTTACCTTGCAGCTAGATAGCAGAGTCCAGGACTGTGAGAGAGCAGACCAGATTCATGGAGGACGTGAGATGCTCGCTGGTACTGCTGGCATTGGTACAGCGCTTGCACGTAGCGCTCTAGATCCCCCAATGCTCCGTCAGAGAGAGAAAACGCCTTATCCGCCCAGTAGAGTGCCGTGGAGTAGAGCTGCTTGCAACTGTAATCAGCTGCGAGTGATCTAGCCTTGGATAAAATGTTACTAGCTGTTTCTTGACCACCTTGAGACATTTTACAACTTGACGATTTTTACCTTTTTTTGTGTACCACTGATTTTAGCGGTAAAACCGCGTAACAAGGGAGTTGGATTGTTTGTTGTTGTTTTTTATGAACACAAAGGTATTAGACAGCCAAACACTTATCTAAGTCAGATGATGAGCAAACACAGTGGTAAGCCGTTCTATGACTTGAGCTTGAGGGGAGGACTTGGTACATGCCTTCTGGAGCGCGGGGTCGGGCATAAATTCACGCTTAACGTCCCTTTACCCTCTATACATTTGTGAGTGGCGTCATGGAAGAATCGGCCGCAACAGATTTCGCTGCTAAAGCAGTCAGTGTGTTCAAGGATTGCTCCCAAGTTCCTGTGGCGTCTGGAGCTAGAGTGTATTCAGATGATGGAAAATGTCGCTGCATTGGCGTGACTTTTTCCCAGAAAGACCTTGAGAGAGGTAAGAAGCTGTCCTATCGCAAGAACTTCTTTGTTACCGGTGGCAGAGATGGAGCTGCTGTTGAGCCAGTGTGTGAGGTGCCATTTCAATCTGACTGCACTAATGTGTAAGTGTGACCCCATGTCTGGGCTAGCCACAGTAGTCTGACCCTTTACCAAACCCGTACGTTGTAGTTAGGAGAGGTGGAGGGACATATTCTTATTTGTACGAGTTTTTGGTTAAATGTGGAGAAGGATGGCTAATTACTCACAGCTGTGTTGAGTTATCTTCACCTACCAACTGTAGGCCACTCCTTCTGTATGGAGCAAGATATTGCACAAGTGTGAATATACTAGTGATGTGCTTGAGCACAAATGGCGAGCGAGCCTAAAACTACACTATATTTTAGTAGCTTGAGTGTTAGAAGTTTTAAATGATTGATTTTAACTTCTAACACTCAAGCTACTAAAATATAGTCGAGTTTTTTAATTATGTGTGTATGGTAAAGGGGATTCAATGCCATAGTAACCGTTCCCCGCAACTGTTTGAATTAAAAAGAAGCAAATAAAATAAAATCACGTTATTTAAACATTTTCTTTGTGAAAGTTGTAACGCACAATACTTTCACACAACTGAAAATACCTACGCAAGACTTACCTTCGTGGTTAGTCGTGGACAATGAATTTTCAAGTAAATACTGCTGCGTAGGGCTTATAACTATGACAAATAGCACATTAACTTACCACTGCTACTAACTCGAATAGAAATGGAACTCTGGTAAGTTTTTGAGTTTTAACTGCACCCGCAAAAGATTCAAAGTGGCAAACAATTCAATTTCTAGGGTGATACAGGTAATGATCGATAAACCAGAGGATTCTGTTTAGTGAAGTTTGGGACGGGGTCAAACACCAAGCTAACACAAAAATACGCGAGGGTTAAAGTACAAAATGACATACATACGTCCACATATATATATATAAACAAACAAATATCCCCGATTTTCAATTGTGTTACCCCTGAGAGTGTCTCACTTACTCCGCTTGCTCGCCAATTAAACTCAAGTCCATTCTTTGTTGGTTGTTAGTGTGAGTAGATATCCACAGATGCAAAGCAACTAGTTGTATCAGTGAGATGTGATAATGGTCGTGTGGCTCCAGTTTACTCTGGTCTGTCATGTTTGGTTGGCATAGGGTAAAGGTCACATCCACTAAAGACGGGCATAGGAAGGCGTGTCTGGTACATGATAAGAAGGATGGAGATAAGACTCTAGAGGGGGCGGAGCCTCAGCAGTTCATAGAGGTTCGTTAACATGTATTGGGTAAAGAATGGTCAATTCAGTCGTGCTTACTACCCGTTGACACACTGGTTATGGAGCAATATGACAGACACAGGTAACCATGGCTACTTGTATGTTTGTGTGCAGGTATGGAATGGTGAGAGGTTAGAGAAGACTGTTTCAGTGGAGGATTTGAAGGACTCTCATAGTAGGATCAATGAGGACAGTATGTACAAGAGTGGGTGTGGTATGAGGGGAGGGGAGTGGGTGGGGTGTGAGGGGAGGGCAATGGGTGGGGTGTGAGGGGAGGGCAATGGGTGGAATATGAGGGGAGGGGAGTGGTTCTCTGTGTTGTAGTTCACTTTGCTTCTCTAGTGTTCTAGTTCACTTTGCTTCTCTGTGTTCTAGTTCACTTTGCTTCTCTGTGTTGTAGTTCACTTTGCTTCTCTGTGTTCTAGTTCACTTTGCTTCTCTGTGTTCTAGTTCACTTTGCTTCTCTGTGTTCTAGTTCACTTTGCTTCTCTAGTGTTCTAGTTCACTTGCTTCTCTAGTGTTCTAGTTCACTTTGCTTCTCTGTGTTCTAGTTCACTTTGCTTCTCTGTGTTCTAGTTCACTTTGCTTCTCTGTGTTGTAGTTCACTTTGCTTCTCTGTGTTCTAGTTCACTTTGCTTCTCTGTGTTCTAGTTCACTTTGCTTCTCTGTGTTCTAGTTCACTTTGCTTCTCTGTGTTCTAGTTCACTTTGCTTCTCTGTGTTGTAGTTCACTTTGCTTCTCTAGTGTTCTAGTTCACTTTGCTTCTCTGTGTTCTAGTTCACTTTGCTTCTCTGTGTTCTAGTTCACTTTGCTTCTCTGTGTTCTAGTTCACTTTGCTTCTCTAGTGTTCTAGTTCACTTTGCTTCTCTGTGTTCTAGTTCACTTTGCTTCTCTGTGTTCTAGTTCACTTTGCTTCTCTGTGTTCTAGTTCACTTTGCTTCTCTGTGTTCTAGTTCACTTTGCTTCTCTGTGTTCTAGTTCACTTTGCTTCTCTAGTGTTCTAGTTCACTTTGCTTCTCTAGTGTTCTAGTTCACTTTGCTTCTCTGTGTTCTAGTTCACTTTGCTTCTCTAGTGTTCTAGTTCACTTTGCTTCTCTGTGTTCTAGTTCACTTTGCTTCTCTGTGTTGTAGTTCACTTTGCTTCTCTGTGTTGTAGTTCACTTTGCTTCTCTATGTTCTAGTTCACTTAGCTTCTCTGTGTTCTAGTTCACTTTGCTTCTCTGTGTTCTAGTTCACTTTGCTTCTCTAGTGTTCTAGTTCACTTTGCTTCTCTGTGTTCTAGTTCACTTTGCTTCTCTGTGTTCTAGTTCACTTTGCTTCTCTGTGTTCTAGTTCACTTTGCTTCTCTGTGTTCTAGTTCACTTTGCTTCTCTGTGTTCTAGTTCACTTTGCTTCTCTGTGTTCTAGTTCACTTTGCTTCTCTAGTGTTCTAGTTCACTTTGCTTCTCTAGTGTTCTAGTTCACTTTGCTTCTCTGTGTTCTAGTTCACTTTGCTTCTCTAGTGTTCTAGTTCACTTTGCTTCTCTGTGTTCTAGTTCACTTTGCTTCTCTGTGTTCTAGTTCACTTTGCTTCTCTGTGTTCTAGTTCACTTTGCTTCTCTGTGTTCTAGTTCACTTTGCTTCTCTGTGTTCTAGTTCACTTTGCTTCTCTAGTGTTCTAGTTCACTTTGCTTCTCTGTGTTCTAGTTCACTTTGCTTCTCTGTGTTCTAGTTCACTTTGCTTCTCTGTGTTCTAGTTCACTTTGCTTCTCTGTGTTCTAGTTCACTTTGGTTCTTTCCAAGTGTCGACTGATGGCTCTCAACTGCTCTATGTGGCGGAGAAGAAGAAACCTAAGACTGCTTCATTCTTTTCCAAGCCAAGCAAGGAAGACCCATCCCCCATTTTGGTGAGGGAGGGAGGCAGCATTAAAATTTTGAGATACTGAGGTGTAATTTTGTAGGGGGCGGAGAATGATTACCATAGCAACTGGGGTGAGCAGCTGTCTTCAGTGGAGTGTCCGGTTGTAGTGGTGCTGAACTTGGAGAGCAAAGAGTGTACAGTTGTGGACACCAGTTCTCTGGGAGACATATCTGGTAAGGGGGTGTTAAGTTTGTGTGGACATACAGTGGTACCTCTGATAATGAACTTTCTAATGAGCAAATTACCTCTATTTGGCGAGCGAGACACTCTCAGGGGTGACCCAATTGAAAATTGGGGATATTTGTTTGTTTATATATGTGTGTGGACATACGTATGTCATTTTGTACTTTGACCCTCCCGTATTTTTGTGTTAGCTCTGTTTTTAACCCTGTCCCAAATTTCACTAAACAGATTCTTCTGGTTTATCGATCATTACCCGTATCACCCTAGAAATTGAATTGTTTACCGCTTTGAATTCTTTTGCGGGTGCAGTTAAAACTAACAAACTTACCAGAGTTCCATTTCTATTTGAGTTAGTGGCGGTGGTAAGTTAATGCGCTATTTGTCATAGTTATAAGCCCTATGCAACAGTATTTACTTGAAAATTCATTGATCACTAGACTACTCACGAAGGTAAGACTTGTGTAGGTATGTTCAGCTGTGTGAAAATGTTGTGTGTTACAACTACTACTAAGTTAAAGAATATCAGAACATGTTTAATATTAAACTCAAGCACATCACTAGTTAGTGAACGTTTCACTTGCCCCCTCTAATAGATAGCATACTGTTTATCACCGCTGTCAAAATATGTGTTGGGTACGGGGTTGTCAATACAACTGGCACCTTTCATTCCTGACGTGGAACAACAGCACAATTTAGTATGACTTCCAATGCTTTAACACTGTCAGCAACCTTACAGAATTTGAAATTAAAAAAATTAATAATTCATGTCCAAATTATGTACATTTCTGAGTTGCATAGCCGCATTTCCCCCCAAGGCGTGTGAAACTCTGAGGTTGCATTCTGTATATATATATAATACAGAGGTTCTGTTGTTATGACTATTTTATAAGCCACACCCATCCTGTGTTTTAGCTGGACAGGCACAATGGGTGCCAGGGGAGGATGGAGGTGTGGTTTTCATCGGTTGGGAAAATCAACCGCGTAAACTTGGTTTTGTCTACTGTCTTTGCCGCAGGTAAGTTCGTATTATAGAGTGGGTGTGGCTTCATTTATTATCCTTATGGTACACTAGATCTGCAGTGTGCTACGTGAATATCAAGACAGGGAAATGTGGTAAGTGGTTGTCATGTGATGTGTGTGCATGTGGATCAACTGGTTTGCTGAGTCAGCAGGTAGTTTACACTGGAGACAGTCCTGTTTATGTTGAGTCACTGGACTAGTCAATATTTGTGTGTGTGTGTGTGTGCTAGAGAGGCTGACAGATTCTGCTCACACGGTGTTTAGTCCTCGCTTCAACACGGATGGTTCTCGTCTGGTCTACTTCCATTGTTCTGCTGGTGGACCTCACCATTCCTGTGCCAGCCTAAATATGGTGGGTGTGGCTAGCCTGATACAAGGGTGGGCGTGGCCATTCTTATAAAGTAGCCATCTCTTTGTTCTGTAGATACGGTGGGCAGATAGAACTATTCATATGGTAGTGGATGTCATACAGAAACCAGCAAGTAAGACGGGTGGGGCAGATGGGCAGGGCTAGTGATATAGGTGTTCATTTGTTTGTTTTAGGTTCAGGTAGCTTCCCAGGGTTCTATACAGTCTTTCTTCCGGATCGTTGCTGGGACACCACGGGGACACGCCTCCTGTTCCACAACCAGTGGGGTAGCCTCCAGGAAGTGGTTCTGGTAGATACAGACACGAGCCAAGTCTTCAATGTCTCAGGAAACAGGAAGGGGGCGTGGCTGGTCCTAGATGTGTGTGATGATATCGTTGTTGCTCAGTTTGCCTCTCTCAATTCAACTCCAGCTATAGTTAGTGAGCATGTGCAGTTCAGATATAGTTAGTGAGCATGTGCAGTTCAGATATAGTTAGTGAGCATGTGCAGTTCAGATATAGTTAGTGAGCATGTGCAGTTCAGATATAGTTAGTGAGCATGTGCAGTTTGGTGAGCATGTGCAGTTCAGATATAGTTGGTGAGCATGTGCAGTTCAGATATAGTTGGTGAGCATGTGCAGTTCAGATATAGTTGGTGAGCATGTGCAGTTCAGATATAGTTAGTGAGCATGTGCAGTTCAGATATAGTTTGTGAGCATGTGCAGTTCAGATATAGTTAGTGAGCATGTGCAGTTCAGATTTAACTGTACTAGTTTTTGTGTTTGTATTTGTACAGTTTGTTGGCAAGTTTCCAAACAGTAGTCATGGTGACCCTCCACCCATTGAGTGGGTGTTGCTGTCGTCCCCTAGCAACCCTGCGCATGCCCACATATCAACGCTGCAGTGGCAAACTTTGACCTTTCCTACACAAGATCTGACCTATGAAGCTCTCTTTCTGCGTCCTTCTCCAGACCACACCCCCAAGCCTCGCCTAGTGGTGTTTCCCCACGGGGGGCCGCACGTGGCATTCCCTGCTGATTATCTGCAATGGCCGGTGACTCTGGCAGCTCTGGGCTTTGCAGTTCTCTTAGTGAACTATCGCGGGTCCATGGGGTTCGGTCAACAGAACATCTATAGTCTGCCAGGCAAAGTGGGGGACCAAGATGTGAAGGATGTTCAGGTATGGCTGGGTGTGGCTAGGGAGGAATGGGCATGGCCAGGGAAAGAGGGGTGTGGCTGGTGTAGGTGAGAGGATGAATCATATTTCAATTAATTGGCGAGTGAGCGTAGCGAGCGAGACACTTACAGGGGTAACACAATTGAAAATCGGGGATGTTTGTTTATCAGTATGTATGGACGTACGTATGTCATTTTGTACTTTGACCCTCGCGTATTTTTGTGTTCGTCCGCGTTCGACCCCGTCCCAAACTTCACTAAACAGTATCCTCTGGTTTAGCGACCATTACCCGTATCACCTTAGAAATTGAATTGTGTGTACCGCTTTGAATTCTTTTGCGTGTGCAGTTAAAACTCTAAAACTTATGGGAGTTCCATTTCTATTCAAGTTAGTCGCTATTTGTCACAGTTATAAGCCCTACTCTACAGCATTTACTTGAAAATTCATTGTCCACTAGACGAACCACAAAGGTAAGTCTTGCGTAGGTATGTTCAGTTGTGTGAAAGTATTGTGCGTTACAACTACTATTAAGAATTTCACAAAGAAATTTTTAAATAACGTGACTTGATTTTGTTGCTTCTTTTTCAATTCAAATAGTTGGGGAGTGGTTACTATGGCATTGAAACCCCTTTACCGTATATGCTTATTTTAACAACTCGACTTTATTTTAGTAGTTTGAATAACAATAGTGTAGTTTAAGGCTCGCTCGCCATTTGTGCTCAAGCACACCACTAGTTTTAACTGCCTTAGTATGTGTACTTGAGCTTCCAACATAGCATTAGGGGGGGGGGGGGGGGGGGGGGGGGGGGGGGGGGGGGGGGGGGGGGGGGGGAATTGGTGTCACTAACTAACTTGAGTTGGTGTATCTTAACAAATTCACCAACAGACAGACAGACAGACAGACAGACAGACAGACAGACAGACAGACTGACATAGTGACTTCTTTAACCTCCCACACAGCAACCTCAACAGTTCATATTAGTTATCCCTTTTACTAGATTTGTGACACCTCCTTACATAGTATTTATGGCATTTAATTTTCAGAATGCAGCTGCCACGGTGGTTGCTAACGGTTGGGCAGATGGAGGGCGTGTGTGTGTGGTGGGTGGATCTCACGGTGGATTCCTGTCGGCTCATTTGATTGGTCAATACCCAGTGAGTTGTTGGGTGTGTGTGGCTACAATATTGTATTTATCATCACATCTTCACTTCCTCCTGGCCCGCGATCAGTGCTCCTTGTAGACACAACTCAAGCTGCTTCCATTCTCAAAACTGTTTCCATGATTTCATTCTCACTATCCTGTTTGCTGTATTCCATTCTCACTATCCTGTTTGCTGTATTGCATTCTCACTATCTTGTTTCCATGATTCCATTCTCATTATTTTGTTCCATTATTTTCAGGACTTCTATCGAGCAGCTGCAATTCGTAACCCAGTCATTGACATATCGTGCATGTGGGCGTCGTCCGATATTCCTGACTGGTGTTCCTGTGAGGGTGGACTGACCTATGACCCTGCCACACCCCCTTCTGCCGAAGACATGTCTGTGTTGAGAGCTAAATCACCGATTGTGTATGCCAGCAAGGTAGATTGGGGGCGGAGCTTTAGAAGTCATGTGACTTGTGATACTTTGTTGTAGGTGTGTTCTCCTGTGTTGCTGCATATAGGAGGTAAGGATCTCCGCTGTCCTCCATCGCAAGGTCTACTCTATTACAACACTCTCAAAGCGCTAGGAAAGGAAATCCGGTAAGGGGTGGTGTGAGTAATCAGCGAGCACGGTATTATTATTAGCGGTGTTCAATCAGGCACGTGTGCGTTGTGGTCCTTTCTTAGAGGTGTGGCATCTATTTCGTCTGATCTGTCCCTCTTCAAGAGACCCAATGTAGGAATACATCTAGTTGTACCTTTGTTTGCCTGTGGCTATTTCTACATACCTTCAAAACCTGAAGGGTATTAACTTGTTAATACTAGTGGGCACAAATGGCGAGCGAGGATCCCGTACATAGCCTAAGACCTAAGTACTGTTTTTAACTTTCAACACTCCAGCTACTAAAAAAAAATGGTCAAGTTTTTTTTAAGTCAAACAGTTGTGGTGAGTGGTTACTATGGCACTGAAATCCTTTACCTTATATACGTAATTTAAAAACAAAAAGAAAGGAAATAATTCATTTCTAAGGAATTACCGACAGGTTTGAACCTAACCCTATATTAGGACATGCTTACCACTGTAGTAGCCACAAAGCGTGTAAAGGCGTATTTGGTAAACATTTACTTTGTGCTATCTTAGCTAGCAGTAGCTGTAACGCACACCACTTTCACACACACTTGTTCACTGGACATACCAACACAAGACTTACCTACGTTTTTTTAGTAGTGGTAGCTATATACTTAATTCTTGACAACCAGACCAACAAGCACTCAGCTACTAAAAAAAAGTATGTCTGGTAAAGGGTTTTCCATGCCATAGACCATTCACAACAACTTTTTGTGACTTGAAAAAGAGAAGCATTTCTAAGGATCTATTGCACAGTTTTGAGCATAATAGTAATAGTAATAGTAATAGTAATAGTAATAGTAATAGTACGGCGCGTAAGTTGCCCATTCAAAAATGTATGGGAAAAATCGCTGTTCAATTGAAATTGCACAGGGAAAGTGAAATAGCGCGTAACTAATTGAAATACCTCGGTAACTAAGTGGAAACTAAGTGAAATACCTCGGTAGCTAAGTGAAATAGTACGGTTAAGTGCGCATGCGTAGAGTGTTAACCTTAGAAACGTACAGTTTGAGTAGTTGCTAGTTGGGGACAATGTCCTTCTTTACCACAGAACCTCTACCCGTACTAGACGGAATGTTTTACAACAGATTAGGAGGAGTCGTACGTTGAAAAGAAAGTTCTAGAAGAAGCTAATCCTGAAATAAGGACTTAATGAGTGAACGATACAGTGTAGCTACAATTGCAAAAGACTTTTTAAAAGCTGACCTACTATTAGCGAGTGATAGCACGGGTAACCTGTGGTATTAGGGGTCAATAGCACTCGTAAAGCAATTGAAATAACACTCGGCTTTGCCTCGTGCTATTTCAATTGCGGTATTTGTGCTATTAATCCCGAATAGCACGGTTACCCGTGCTATTATTTATACTATTGATGCATTGCCCATTCAAAAATGTATGAGGAAAATCGTTGCTCTTTTGAATCGCACAGGGAAAGTGAAATAGCACATAACTAAGTGAAATATCATAGTAGCTAAGTTTGTGAAATAGTACGGTTAAGTGTGCATGTGTGCATCTCTAGTTGGAAACTAACAGTTCAGTAGTTTCAAGTTGGTGTCTGGCTATCTTTAGTGCAGAAGTTCTACTCATATTAGATGCATTTTTTTTTTTACCAACAGATTAGGAGGAGCCATAGGTTGAGAATGAAGTTCCAGAGGAAGCTAATCCTGGAACATAGAGATATTGAGCGAATGATACAGTGTAGCTACAGAGCAGATGAAGCTGGCCTACTATTAGCGAGTGATAGCACGGGTAACCTGTGCTATCAGGAATCAATAACACAAGTTACCACGGTTACCCGTACTATATTACTCATACTAGCCTTAAAAATATGCCTTGCTTACTGCTGTAGTACCAGAAGAAACTGGGGGCAAGCCCATGTACAATACATACATATATGTGTGTGTTTATATATATTATAACATAACCTGATTTTCAATGTCCACCACTAATACTGTCCCTCACTCACCATTAACATATCAGTAAAGGGTGATTACACAGTGGTTGAAGTGCATGGGTGGAGTAGTGGGTGGAGTCGTGGGTGGGGTTAGGGATTGACCGTAAAGAGTTGCATGCTCATGAAGATGACTGAATTTATGATCTGTTAATGTTTTTTGGCTCCACCCACCCATGAGGCCACATCACTATGGATCCTTACAATACTTGGACTGTCAACTCTGTGTGTGTGTGTGTGTGTGTGTGTGTGTGTGTGTGTGTGTGTGTGTGTGTGTGTGTGTGTGTGCAGTCTTCTATATTACCCTAAAGACAACCACCCCATTGCCACGGTGAGCTCTGATGCTGATGCCTTCATCAACACAGCTCTATGGTTCCATGAGAACACTAACTAGACTAGACTACTGATGTCATGTGATGGTCATGTGCCTGATTTGGGAATATTTTGTAACCTATGAATTATATAATTTTCTACTTGCTAATATTTTCAAACTAGATGTTTGCAGGTCACTGAGAAGATGTACAGTTTGGTCTGTTGTGAGTGGGTACAGAGTTGCACTGTTGTGAGTGGGTACAGGGTTGCACTGTTGTGAGTGGGTACAGGGTTGCACTGTTGTGAGTGGGTACATGGTTGCACTGTTGTGAGTGGGTACAGGGTTGCACTGTTGTGAGTGGGTACAGGGTTGCACTGTTGTGAGTGGGTACAGGGTTGCACTGTTGTGGGTGGGTACAGGGTTGCACTGTTGTGGGTGGGTACAGAGTTGCACTGTTGTGAGTGGGTACAGGGTTGCACTGTTGTGAGTGGGTACAGGGTTGCACTGTTGTGAGTGGGTACAGGGTTGACCACGGTGTGAGTGGTTACAGTTTGGTCTTTTGTGAGTGGGTAAAGGAGTTGCCATGTTGTGAGAGGGGACAGGGTGCAACTGTTGTGAGGGTACAGGGATGCAATGGTGTGATGTGGGTACAGGGGTGCACTGTGTGAGTGGGTACAGGGTGGCACGCTGTGAGTGGAGTACAGGGTTGCCATGTGGTGAAGTGGGTACAGGGTTGCAATGTTGTGAGGGGTACAGAGTTGCACGTTGTGAGTGGGTACAGGGTGCACTGTTGTGGGTGGGTAAACAGAGTTGCATGTTGTGGGTGGGTACAGGGTTGCAATGTTTGGAGTGGGGGTACCGGGTAGCAAATTTGTGAGTGGGTAAAGGGTTGCACTGCGGCGGGTGTGGGTACAGGGTTTTTTGCAGGCGTGGGTGGTAACAGGTGTGCACTGTTGTGAGGGGTACAGGGTTACACTGGTGTGAGTGGGTGAACAGGGTTGAGTTATGTTGTGGGTGGGTACAGGGTGCACTGTTGTGCGTGGGTACAGGGTTGCACTGTTGTGAGTGGGTACAGGGTTGCACTGTTGTGGGTGGGTACAGGGTTGCACTGTTGTGGGTGGGTACAGGGTTGCACTGTTGTGGGTGGGTACAGGGTTGCACTGTTGTGAGTGGGTACAGGGTCGCACTGTTGTGAGTGGGTACAGGGTTGCACTGTTGTGGGTGGGTACAGGGTTGCACTGTTGTGAGTGGGTACAGGGTCGCACTGTTGTGAGTGGGTACAGGGTTGCACTGTTGTGGGTGGGTACAGGGTTGCACTGTTGTGGGTGGGTACAGAGTTGCACTGTTGTGAGTGGGTACAGGGTTGCACTGTTGTGAGTGGGTACAGGGTTGCACTGTTGTGAGTGGGTACAGGGTTGCACTGTTGTGGGTGGGTACAGGGTTGCACTGTTGTGGGTGGGTACAGGGTTGCACTGTTGTGAGTGGGTACAGGGTTGCACTGTTGTGGGTGGGTACAGGGTTGCACTGTTGTGGGTGGGTACAGGGTTGCACTGTTGTGGGTGGGTACAGGGTTGCACTGTTGTGGGTGGGTACAGGGTTGCACTGTTGTGAGTGGGTACAGGGTTGCACTGTTGTGAGTGGGTACAGGGTTGCACTGTTGTGAGTGGGTACAAGGTTGCACTGTTGTGAGTGGGTACAAGGTTGCACTGTTGTGAGTGGGTACAGGGTTGCACTGTTCCTAGGAAAATAAGTACAAGATAAATAAATTATTATCAAATAGTTTAAAAGCCAGAAAGAAAAATTGAACAGATATTATGGCTGACATTATCCTCCACAGATATTGAGATAGCTGACACCCTCAGAGGCAAGCTGTGTTAGTTGAGACATTTTATAGTCTGAGCTTACAGGATAGCATTTCAAGCTACTCTGAGATGACACATATTCCTGTTCTTCTTCTTGGTTACACGTGCATAGCTGCTATCTGACCTCATTATCTTCTCAAGGTCTCCCCAGCCATCACATTCCTTCCTCCGTAGTCTGTCTTTCCTCTAATATAGTGGTCTAGTTCTAGTTTATTTCTTCTCTCTCCCTGGGTGTGTGTGTGTGTACAGGACGGTGCATGCATTTGCGCGCGCACATGGCTCATATTAAATTTCTGCTCCACCTTTGATCTCATTCCTCCCTTGATCATGGTGCCATTAAACCCTTTACCAAATTTGACTTGTACACTACCTCCTGTACATACTTGATACAGTGACCAGACTCATCAACAAAAGTGTAGTCATGTACGAGAGTCGTGATGTTATTTGTAGTCTATTCACACATACTGGACAATGAGTGGGTGTGGTGAATTCACTTCATAATGACTCGAGCGTGTAGGCGGTAAAGGATGACCTGATTTAGGTAAAGGGTGGTATGCTCTTTTTGTCTTTCTTTTAATTAAAAGAAAGACAAAAAGAGCATACCACCCTTTACCTAAGCTCAATTGGCAATTTAACTTAAGTTAAATTGGTACAATAGAGCGTGCCTAATTAGATGATGCGACTGACCAGTGTGATGCTGGATCATCCCTAGTCTGTCCGACTGACCAGTGTGATGCTGGATCATCTCTTGTCTGTCCGACTGACCAGTGTGATGCTGGATCATCTCTTGTCTGTCCGACTGACCAGTGTGATGCTGGATCATCTCTTGTCTGTCCGACTGACCAGTGTGATGCTCGATCATCCCTAGTCTGTCCGACTGACCAGTGTGATGCTGGATCATCCCTAGTCTATCCGACTGACCAGTGTGATGCTGGATCATCTCTTGTCTGTCCGACTGACCAGTGTGATGCTGGATCGTCTCTTGTCTGTCCGACTGACCAGTGTGATGCTGGATCGTCTCTTGTCTGTCCAACTGACCCGTGTGATGCTGGATCGTCTCTTGTCTGTCCAACTGACCCGTGTGATGCTGGATCATCTCTTGTCTGTCCGACTGACCCGTGTGATGCTGGATCATCTCTTGTCTGTCCGACTGACCCGTGTGATGCTGGATCATCTATTGTCTGTCCGACTGACCAGTGTGATGCTGGATTGTCCCTTGTCTGTCCGACTGACCAGTGTGATGCTGGATCATCTCTTGTCTGTCCGACTGACCAGTGTGATGCTGGATCATCTCTTGTCTGTCCGACTGACCAGTGTGATGCTGGATTGTCCCTTGTCTGTCCGACTGACCAGTGTGATGCTGGATCGTCCCTTGTCTGTCCGACTGACCAGTGTGATGCTGGATCATCTCTTGTCTGTCCGACTGACCAGTGTGATGCTGGATCATCCCTTGTCTGTCCGACTGACCAGTGTGATGCTGGATCATCTCTTGTCTGTCCGACTGACCAGTGTGATGCTGGATCATCTCTTGTCTGTCCGACTGACCAGTGTGATGCTCGATCATCCCTAGTCTGTCCGACTGACCACTGTGATGCTGGATCATCTCTTGTCTGTCCGACTGACCAGTGTGATGCTGGATCATCTCTTGTCTGTCCGACTGACCAGTGTGATGCTGGATCATCTCTTGTCTGTCCGACTGACCAGTGTGATGCTGGATCGTCCCTAGTCTGTCCGACTGACCAGTGTGATGCTGGATCATCTCTTGTCTGTCCGACTGACCAGTGTGATGCTGGATCATCTCTTGTCTGTTCCCGACTTACGCAGTGTGATGCTGGCTCATCTTTGTCTGTCCGACTGACCAGGTGATGCTGGATCATCGACTTGGCTGTCCGACTGAACCAGTGTGATGCTCGATCATCCCTAGTCTGTCCGACTGACCAGTGTGATGCTGGATCATCCCTAGTCTATCCGACTGACCAGTGTGATGCTGGATCATCTCTTGTCTGTCCGACTGACCAGTGTGATGCTGGATCGTCCCTTGTCTGTCCGACTTACCAGTGTGATGCTCGATCATCCCTAGTCTATCCGACTGACCAGTGTGATGCTCGATCATCTCTTGTCTGTCCAGCAGTAGGAAACATTCCAAGAGAAATTGCTCAACTGTTGTTATTCTATGAATATCATTAACTATCTATGAATATCATTGTTCTCTACACAGTTCATTACCGGAGGAGTCCAAACAAGAGAAGCAGTGCATGAGGTAGACTGTCCTGTTGTTGATTCTGGAGCTCTCCATCTCATGAATAGTTGAATAGACATAGTTTATTATTCCTCTACCTCAGTATGGGGTCAGGCTAATGGCCCGGGCCATCTCAGTCTGCTAATGGCACGGGCTCACCTGAGTCAGCTAATGGCACGGGCCCACCTTAGTTGATCAATGACTTGAACCATCCCTGGAGGAGGATGGGCTTGCCTGGGCAAATTGCCACCTCTAACCTTCTGTCTGGCAGTTGAGTTTACCTACCACATTATTTCTTTTCATTACGCTGGAAAATCAGGGAGGAGTGTGGTTGCCATAGTAACATCAGATTATCTGCGTTATGTTTACATGTGTATAGTGCTAGTGCTGGATGCTGAGGGGGGTGGAGTAGTGCTATCAAAGGTGGGAGAAGAGGAGTGTGTCTGTGTGTGTGTGTGTCTGTGTGTCTTGGTTCCATCACCACTAGCTGACCATGTGTGATCTTCCATGCATTCTGTACAGATAGTGATTGATAGAAGTGGAAGGATATCCCTGGTCCTATGACTTGGCGTAGCAAGAATAGCATACATTCCATTGCTTTGTAGGACCAGACCTTGCACTGAGAATGCTGTGTACTGAGCATGCTCACACTGTGTCTACTGAGCGTGCTCACACCATGTCAGTGAGTGGTTGTCATTCTTGTTGTGAGAGACAGGCCATCAATGACTAAATGGATCATCACTGTCTGCCGTGTGTGTGTGTGTGTGTGTGTGTGTCTGTTGTGTGTGTGTGTGTCTGCCATGTGTGTGTGTGGGTGGGTGCATCATCCTCGTATGTGAAGTAGACATTTGGTTCATGTAATGTTAATGAAAGGTGTTTTCTGCATTATTAATGGCAAATATTAGTTGCTAGCTGACGATGAAAGTTTCTCTATACTAGAGACTCCATTTGTGTTCTGTTGTAGCTTCACGTCTTCAAATGTCTTAATGATATTCATATTACAGTGTCCGTCAGTCATGTGATATTATAGGCGCGTGCCTTCATTTCTGTTGTATATGGTCGTCATAGCCATCAGCTGTTCACCATGTATGCACGCACACACAAACTGCAGCACGTGAGCCATACTGTGCAGAAATCAGTTCATAATAGACAACCTTGTTCTCATTGTTACAACTTCCTCAGGAGCTACCCTCTTCCACTTGTGCTGCACATGTGTGACTTGTGACATGCATAGCACAGATCATCATGTGACCGCATAGCAACTGATCATGTGACATGCATAACAACAGATCTGACATGCATAGCAACAGTCAGGTTTGACGGAGCTCTAACGGCAATAACAATTTTCTGAAGTGTTATTTCTGAAAGGTCAAATGAGTTGGTCTGTCTGACATGAAATGTTGTACATGTGCACGCTGAGGCCTCACATTATAGTGTGCTGACTCAGCAGATTTTTGAAATTCTATTTATGCAATGAATAGTTATTAATTCAAATATTCATGTAAGAATATGATGAGTAAGTATCTGTGTGCGTGTGTTCTGAGAGGCTGTCTCACACTATCCACTAGGACTTGGTGTATTGTCAGTGTGTGTGTGTGTGTGTGTGTGTGTGTGTGTGTGTGTGTGTGTGTGTATTGTGCAATGGCCAGCTGGAGGTAGCTATGGGCTGGGGGACTGATAGATGCATTGCCTCAGGCATTGACAGCATTGAAATACCATATTGCTATCATTTATGGGATATTTAAGTTGGTATGAATACATGTTGTATGGATCTGATCCAATTCTAACTGTATGAGATGTGTATAGTGTGAGAGAGTGGGATGGGGTGGGGTGGAGGAATCGGCCATTGTGTGTGGTGAGCCCACAGCACACAGTACGGGTGGCTGCCCTAGCAACAACTCCAGTAATGATGTTTCACTCACTCCTGTGAGCTACTTCTGTCACTGACCCTAGAGAGAGAGAGAGAGGGTGTGTTATTATGGGATGTGGCCATGCCTCCCCCACCCCCCCCTCCTCCCCCTAGGCTATTAGCCAGACATGTACATAAACTACATGGTACAGTGCATGCCGCCCCCAGGTTGATTAGAGTTTACATAATGCAATACTATAAATAGAGTTTATGTGATTGTAGAACAAACCATTGCTTTGGAAAAGGCACTGGTTTGGGACTTATGAGACATGAATATGCTATGAATATCATTAACATGTTATGAATATCATTAACA
>WLWD01003157.1_pt1 | contig 20569 bp, 10 predicted proteins | sample 6712731 | NCBI WGS metagenome assembly WLWD01 (sample SAMN12718690, study PRJNA576275) | sponge metagenome | isolation source: marine sponge | host: Mycale hentscheli | place: New Zealand: South Island, Marlborough, Capsize Point | collected 2014-11-01
GTTACTAGGTGTACTAACTTGGTAAGTGTGCACTATTTTTGGCCTTTAGGTATATAAACTGTGCATACTAACCACCCTTGGGGTATTGTTATTTTTGAGTTTGAGTTTAATAGAATAGGCAGGATAAAGCTGTGTGAGGCCTGGATATGATATGTGAGGGTCTACTACCCTCTCATATCCCACCTATACAGGACCAGCCCTAGTTCCCTCCTGCTGACCGCTCATATACAGGAATTTACCACAGCTAGCTGCTTAACTGTTTACCGCAGAGCAGAGCAGCCCAGGGTGTAGAGTTAGATCTGGAGATAACAGCTGGCAGCTACAACGCTAAAGTAAACCTGCCAGGCTCGCTTCAATTGAATTTTAATTGAATTTTAATTTTGGGCCGGAAATTCGCTTGACACCGATAAACCAAGTTGCTAGTGGAAACTGGGCGGGCTTTGGGTAAACGGGTTCTAAAATAGTTAGAGCATGCGCGTATGCTCTAACTATTACATAGTAACTGGTCGAATCAACTTTTTGTTTCTTGAAAAGCAAGCATTTTCGCAGGAATTTTCTCACACTTTGGAGCTTAAGTATAAAGTAAGGCTTGCTTAATGCTGTAGTTTCAGAATAAACTGGAATCAAGCCTAAAAAGCCGTGTTTTTAGGAGAAAAGAGTTCCCCGCGCGCGCGTTTAAAGGGCATACGTACCATCCCACATACATATATACATATAACATATACCCGATATTGCATTATCCACCCCTAATACTGTCTCGCTCGCTACGCTCGCTCGCCAACTAGTGGTGTGCTTGAGCACAAATGGCGAGCGAGCCTGATGTTAGGTAACATAAAACTAAATATTGTTACTATGTTTTAGCTTAGTTCATGCAAACACTATAATAGCAGTTATGAACTTTTATTTCAGCAAACAAATACAAAATCACTCTCTTACCTGATTAATGGTAACTTTTGTAGTATCAAACATCAACCATTCTGATAATCTCAATCACCAGTAACTCTTGAACAAGCTCTCAGCTACGATAAAAAAATAAACCGGTGTTATTATTTGTAATTTTAGCCCACAAATATGGAATTACTACTTACATCTTTCTTGAGTATTGATAACTTCTGATTGAAGTTACTTTGACCATCTGAATTACCTTGAATTCTTGACAACAAGCTCTCACCTACAAAAACAAAAACACTATTTTAGCACACAAATACAAAATTATTTTTTTCTTGAGCAGTGGTAACTTTTGTAGTACCAAATTTGAGCCAATCTGACTATTTGAATTTACCAGTCACTGTTGACAAGCTCTTAGCTAGAAAAAAGAAAGGCCAGAGTTAATTTTGCATATTTAGCTAACAAATATGGAATTAGGTACTTACGTCAGCTTCCCTCCAGAAGTAGTAGCTTCCTTAGCATTAATACTACGGCATTCTGACTACCAACAGCTCTTGACAACCAACAACCGGCACTCCGTATCCCCCCCATAAAACGGCGAAGTTTTGAAATTAAGTCTGGAAAAGGGTCTCCAATGCCATAGTAACCGGTCGAATCAACTTTTTGTTTCTTGAAAAGCAAGCATTTTCGCAGGAATTTTCTCACACTTTGGAGCTTAAGTATAAAGTAAGGCTTGCTTAATCCTGTAGTTTCAGAATAAACTGGGGTCAAGCCTAAAAAGCCGTGTTTTTTTGGTGAAAAACGTTCTCCGCGCGCGCGTTTAAGGGGCATACGTACCATCCCACATACATATATACATATAACATATACCCGATTTTGCATTATCCACCCCTAATACTGTCTCGCTCGCTACGCTCGCTCGCCAATAAATAAACATCCCCGATTTTCGATTGTGTTACCCCTGTAAGTGTCTCGCTCGCTACGCTCGCTCGCCAATGAATGATTTTGACTTCTAACACTGAAGCTACTGAAAAAAGGTCCAGTTTTTAAATTTAGCATACAGGGTAAAGGGATTTTAGTGCCATAGTAACAACTCTCTGCAACTGCTTGGAAGGAAACAAAACAACAACAAAACAATACACGTTATTTAAAAGTTTTCTTTGTGATATTCTTTAGCTAAGTAGTGGTTGTAAGACACAATGCTTTGACACAACTGGACATGCACCTACACAGACTTACCTTCGCGGTAGTCTAGTGGACAATGTATTTTCAGGTAAATATTGTTGCGCACGGCTTATAACCATGACAAAGAGCGCATTGACTTACCACGGCCACTAACTCGAATAGAAATGGAAGTCCGTTAAGTTTTCACGTTATAACTGCACCCGCAAAAGAATTCAAAACGGTAAACAATTTAATTTCTAGGGTGATACGGGTACTGATCGATAAACCAGAGGATTCTGTTTAGTGCAACTTGGGACGGGGTCGACCACATAACTAACACAAAACGCGAGGGTCAAAGTACAAAATGACATACGTACGTACGTCCAAACATATATACAAACTAGTGGTGTGCTTGAGCACAAATGGCGAGCGAGCCTGATAGTTAGGTAAAAAATTAAGTATTGTTACTTACGAGTTCATGCAAACACTATAATAGCAGTTATTTCAACAAACAAATACAAAATCACTCTCTTACCTGATTAATGGTAACTTTTGTAGTATCAAACATCTGCCATTCTGATAATCCCAATCACCAGTAACTCTTGAACAAGCTCTCAGCTACGATAAAAAATAAACCAGTGTTATTATTTGTAATTTTTTAGCCAACAAATATGGAATTACTACTTACCTCATTCTTGAGTATTGATAATTCTGTAGTTCAAATTGAAGTTACTGTGGACCATTGATTACCTGGAATCTTGACAACAAGCTCTCACCTACAAAACAAAAGACAATCAATTTTAGCACACAAATACAAAATTACTTTCTTACCTCATTTTCTTGAGCAGTGGTAACTTTTGTAGTACCAAATTTGAGTCCTTCTGACTATTTGAATTTACCAGTCACTGTTGACAACAAGCTCATAGCTATAAAAAAGAAAGTCCAGAGTTATTTTGCATATTTAGCTCACAAATATGGAATTGCGTACTTATCTGAGCTTCCCCCGAGAAGTAGTAGCTTCCATAGCATTAATACTACTGCATTCTGACTACCAACGGCTCTTGACAACCAACAACCGGCACTCCGTATCCCCCCATAAAACGGCGAAGTTTTGAAATTAAGTCTGGAAAAGGGTCTTTAATGCCATAGTAACCTGTCGAATCAACTTTTTGTGTCTTGAAAACAAGCGTTTTAGCAGGAATTTTCTCATACTTTGGAGCTTAAGTATAAAGTAAGGTTTGCTTAATGCTGTAGTTTCAGAATAAACTGGAGTCAAGCCTAAATAGGCGTGTTTTAAAGAGAAAAAAGTTCCCCGCGCGCGCGTTTAAAGAGCATACGTACCATCCATACATACATACATATATATATATAACATATACCCGATTTTCAATTGTGTTACCCCTGTAAGTGTCTCGCTCGCTTAGCTCGCTCGCCAACTAGTGGTGCGCTCGAATAGCGCAAATGCATGGCGAGCGAGAAGACTCTTTTTACAGAAAAATAGGACAGAAATTACATCTAACTGTAGTGCACAGTGCAACCCTTTCCATTCTCAGTTAGAATCAGAGAATCTAAAGAGACTAAACTAACAGAATTACCTGAATAAACTTCGAAAGCAGTGGCAAAGAAGCGCAGTTTGACAAAACTTCACAATTGTTTCAAGAAGAGAGTAGCTGTAAACTTTTTGGTTGAAACAAAGTTGCGTAAGGCAGTGCAACAGGATTCTCCGCGCTCGTTAATTGAAAAATACTGGAACTGTGAACGCTTTACCTAACTTACGTAATTAGAAGGGCGGGCAAAAACAGAGGTCTCACGTACCCCATAAACTGATAAATAAATAAATATAGCGAAATCTCGATTGAGTTACCCCTGATAGTGTCTCGCTCGCTTCGCTCGCTCGCCAATAAATAAATAAATAAATATAGCGAAATCTCGATTGCGTTACCCCTGAGAGTGTCTCGCTGTTTCGCTCGCTCGCTAATAAATAAACTAACATCCCCGATTTTCGATTGTGTTACACCTGTAAGTGTCTCGCTCGCTACGCTCGCCAATTATGGTGGAAGGAAGGCAGATCAAAGCAAAATGGAATAATGAAGAGTTTGGGTACTTTAATACAATTACTAAAATATTTAACGCTATACTTTGCTCGTTGTTTATGTTTGGGCTATAAAATAGTTATAAACCAAAATAATTAGGTTTTTATTTCAATTTATAAATCGCATACAAACCTCAATTTTGGTTTATAACTATAACATCACTAATGGTACGTATGTTTTGCAGTTTACAATATTAATTTCAGAGATAGCTATTATAGTATGTTTAGTGATGATATGGTTTAAAAGGGAGTAGTTGCTTGCAGATTGTCCCGAATTGTTTGTGTTTCCTGTTGGACTTCCTGATTCTATTGGAACTACTGCTAATTTACCTATTGGTTACAGGCTGTTGAAAAGTACAACACATATGATGAACAGATAAACACCTGCACATTTATAACTCAAAGGGTGTTAATAAAAAGACAATGAATAAAAATAAAAAAGTAATTAAATCACAAAGTAAAGTCCTCGACAAAAAAACAGGGGCAATTTATAATCTCATTCCACGACTGTATGTTCTGGGATTGAGTCTGGAATAAGGCACATAAGCATAAATGCAAAGTATATTATGTATGTATATCCAACTTACTATGTTCATTTTCTGACTCACTGTCAGAAGTGTCTAAATTCAACCTGAAAATGTCATGTGCATGTAAACCATATAATTAAATTGACATGTAGTGAATCATACCTTCTCCTCTAGACTGATCCTGGCACTTGCAGCATCCACAGCCTGGACCGCACTGATGACCAGACTTGACAAACTTGCATCTCAAAGTAGTACATCCTGTCTTACAGCTGCAACCATGTGTGAGGAATGAGACTCTGTTCTTCACTTGTGTGATGTTTTCAGGTGAGTCCCATTCAGCACTTATTTCATTTCCGTTTACTATTCACCCAAAACTGTCAAGAGGCGACAGGTTAATGTTGGTTCTACTTGCCTGACCCCAATAGTCAGCCACCCACAGAGTACGGAGCCAATGTAGATGTAATGCATCAAGTGAAGTGGGTAATTGGTCTTCAAATGCTATCCTTGGCCAGACCTTGGCTCTAATCTCGTTTTACCAGGTACTGTGTTGTTCTTTAACACATGGGCTAGAAAATGAATTGAAAAAACCTCTGGGATTATCATTCTCAAATGCCCTTCTGTTTTTCTCAAAATAAGCTACACCTATTAAGCGGATAAAAGCTAAAAAGCCATTACTGTCAGGAGTAGTATTACAGTGGGATCCACAAGTAGGTGATAGACCAGTAATAAATTCAGTATTTCAAAAAAATGATTTCAAGAATGCTGTCTTACCAATTCCCACAAAAAATGATGTGAAGTCACAGCCAGTGCTTATGTACAAAATTTGTAAAATTTTAGCACGCTTAGGTTTGGGAATGGAAGCAAGATCTGGGTCCTCATAAAGTGCCTCAATAAATATGTTTAAATGAAGAAGCTTTAAGTTTGTACCAATGGTACTTAGCTGGACTATGATATCATTAGAGGTAGTGTCAACATTTGTGAGACCAATGTGGTATACATCAGTATCTGGTGAATAAATGAGTTTTTTTCTGCCTGGAGACCGGTTTGCATGTAGCCATACACGTGTGTCACCCTCTTCAGCAGCACATTTATAACCTGGTGCAGGATATTCTATTCCATTAGTGGTTGTGAACCATACTGTATCCTGATCCTCATCTTCTCTAGTACCAGCTGTAAGTAGCTTTTGATCACCTCGCAACATCTCTCTTGCCACCTGAAGTAAACTCTGACCCATGTATACAATTAATTTTCTCTTACACTGTCTGCACTCCAGTACTTCCCTCCACTTACTAGGTACTTGCATTTCATCAGTAAATGTTACATGTTTGTGATTCACAGAGGACTCTCTTGCATCTCTTCTCGCTTGTTCTATTAACTTAGGGTTTAGACCAAATCTTCCGGCATCATCAAAGATAATGTGGATTGCAGAAATGCCCATATTAATATAACATCCACAATATCTCACTAAAAGGTGTTTGGTGTATTCTGTCATCTTTGTGTGAATTCTTAAAGGTGTTGTGTTTATCATAAACATGCCTTTAATTATTACAACATCAGGAAACCATCCTGGAGGAAACTTTGTGAGAACTGCTTTATCACTGTACCGTTTGGTGTAAAATGAAGTAGTGTTACTTTTTTCTCCTTTTGTTTGGAATTCCATTTTCAGTTGCTATGGCCCGAGGTAATTGCAGATATTGTTGTTCTGGACTTTCATAACTAGTGTCATGAACTTGTGCCCATAAAAGTCTACTTTTTAAGCATTTGGAGATTAATTTTTTTTTTCTGTAAATTGCTTATTACCAATTGTTTGGTTGGTTTAATTGTAGCAAACGTTTTCAGTCGGTGTTGTCTGGCAGTTGGTTTGGTACTATAATTTCCAAGGTACGTGTGTTGTACATACGTTTTGAAATCACACTCTCCTATATGAGTGAAATTCAAGAGATCATGTTGTTCAGCAGGTAATGCTAGTTTGTGAGTAAATGGATTATTCAAGGTAACATCAGCAGTGTTGAGGGTGTGTGCTCCCCAAACCACAGAGGTCGCATGCGCGAAGGACCAGGCGCCCACTTGTCAGACGAGACTCAAACACCACCGCGCAGCCGTTGGCCTAAATAGCTTACAGCCTTGAGATAGTGGAGCCAAAAAGCGCGCACGTCCTGAGAGGGTATCGTGTCCCAGGCTAGACAGAGGTGAACAACAATTTATCTAACTTACATACATACATTTATACACTCTAACACATTGCGGTCATGTTTGGTTACAAGACCGCAATGAATATCATTACACGGTGATACAGGATTGAGAGGTAAAGGGACGCATTAGAATGAAACTAGATTACGAATGATACAGGTAAGGAATGACAGAGACAGATACATACATTCAGTTCGAGTTCATCAGATAGTTAATGTCAAGAGTTCAACTGTTGTCTGGAATCACAGGGGGGAGGTTCATCATGATCTGTGAGAAGAAGCACTAAGCGATTGCTAGCTCTCGTGTAGGTCTTTCCTTTGCATTTCAGAGTCACGGCCCGCACAACTCCATCGGTGCCTGGGTGAATGGCGACTATCTTAGCAAGTGGCCAATCCCTGGACTTGAGTGTCTCATCCTTCAGAAGGACGACGTCGTTGACCTTCAGCTCAGTGGGCTTCTTTAACCATTTGCTCCTCTGAGCGCAGCTGGCCAGGTAGGCATCAGCCCAGTAACGCCAGATGTCAGTTTTGAGGCGTTCTACTAGATTCCAACGCCTGAGCGAGGATATCTTGGCTGTAGAGGCTGACTTGGAGGGCAAAGACTTGAGCGGTCTTCCCACAAGAAAGTGACCGGCTGTTAGGCAGTTGGCTTCATCAAGGTCATCATTGTTGAGCGGTGTGAGGGGTCGAGAATTGAGGATGCTTTCGATTTCCACTATGAGAGTGTACATTTCCGGCCAAGTGAGAGGATGAGGTGCTGCTAGCTTTCGAAGGTAAGTCTTCATAGCCTTGACGGCTGATTCCCATAATCCACCGAAATGGGACGTTCTGGGGGGTGTGTTTCTCCATTCCAAGGCGTGGCTGGTGGAGAAGTTGTAGATGTTGTCTTTGTGCTGTCTAGATCCGGTCATTCGCTGTATGGCCCGGATTTCCTCCCGGGCTCCAATGAAATTAGAGCCATTGTCACACATAATCAGGGAGGGACAGCCTCTTCTGGCCACAAATCTCTGTAGTGAGGCCATGAAGTCTTGAGTGGAGAGATTCTGGCAGATGTCCAGATGAACAGCTTTTGTAACCAGGCAGACGTAGACGACGATGTAGGACTTGAGGTAAACAGGTTTTCGAGTATGGCCGACTTTCATGGTCAGTGGGCCAGCAAAATCAACGCCAGTCTTGTCGAAGGGCGGAGAAGGCAGAGTTCTGACGCTCGGTAGCAAACCCATAGTCTGAGTGAGGGGCTTGGCTAGTGCTTTCTGACAGACAACGCATTGGCGGCTTATCTTCTTGAGACGATTGCGAAGGCCAACGATCGTGAAGGAAGTTGAGAGAATGGCAATGAGGGTAGACGTTCCCGGATGCCCGTAAGCTACATGGAGAGATCTCAACAATAAATCAGCAAGGGTGGACTTGCAAGAGAGAGCACAGAGTTCTGTAGGTTGATTGGGAGCCTGTGGATTTCGCACACGGCTAAGTGCTAATAGGTGTCCATCATCAGACAGAGAAACAGTAAACTTTGAAAGTGAATGTCCTTGAGGCAATGTTTTGTTTAGACGAACGGCTTTAAACACTTCTGGATAGACTTCCAGCTGTGAGAGCTTGTAGAGAGTGTGTTTCGCTTTGGAAACTTCAGAGAATGTCAGAGGCCCTCGAATTCGTCGATCCGAAGGCAACTTGCAGTTTGAGACGAATCTGTAGACATATGACAGAATACGTACGAGAGAAAAGAAAGAAGAACGGATATTGGCAAGGTAATGAATAAAGCTGAGTTGGGATTCAGGTATTTTGAGAGGGGGAGTAATAGAAATGGTATAGATAGGGATGGTAGGTTTGGCCAAGAAAGGAGGAGGCCAGTGCTTAGGCAGAAGGTGGAGCCAGTCAGGACCGTGCCACCAGAGATCCGAGGCAATCAGGTCTGCTGCTCTAACACCACGGCTAGCCAGATCAGCTGGGTTCTGAGCCGAAGGCACATGTCTCCAAATCTGTGGAGGAGTGAGCTCCTGAATGGCTGCCACACGGTTCGCAACAAATCGATTGAGTGCTGATGGAGATTTAGGAAGCCAGTGCAGGACGATCTGACTGTCTGTCCAGGCATGGAGGTCATTGGCAGGTATCTTGAGTAGAGCTTGAGTGTGAGAAAGTAGCGTTGCTAGTAGATGAGCGGCTGACAGTTCTGCTTTAGGAATAGTTATGCCTTTGGTGGGCAAAACTCTTGCTTTGGCTATGACGATGGCAGTCTGCGCAGGTCCTTCAGGAGGTTGTGTCCTGAGATAAACCACAGCACCGTATGCAACTGAAGATGCATCGCAGAAACCATGAAGTGAGCGAGTTGAGTTAGGAGGAGAAGTAGTGAGTCTTCTAGGAATCGGGTGTTGGTTGATCAGTGGAAGATCTTCCATCCAGCCTTTCCAGCGTTCTTGAATATCTTCGGGGGTGTCTGCGTCCCAGGCCAGTCCCAGCTTCCATGTATCCTGGAATAGAATTCTGGCAGAGACCACAAACGGGGAGAACAGGCCCAGGACATCCAATATCCCGGCAGTTCCAGATGCTATGACACGTTTAGTCGTTGGAGACTTCAGTGAAGTGAGTTGAGGGACAGAGACATGTAGTGTATCTGCTGAGGTGTCCCAATGGACGCCCAATGCTTTCTGAGCATCTGAAGATGGCTCAATGCTGAGTGAAGCTGAGTCTTTCTCGAGTAGTTCGGGTAGAATCTTTTCCTTGAGTTGTGATGAGTTGGACCTCCACTTTCTCAAATGCATACCTGCACGAGAAAAAAGATCTAGTAGTTCCTTGTGTAGATCGAGAGCAGCTTCGTTAGAGTCAGCTCCAGATAGAACGTCGTCCACGTAGAGCTCCTCGCGAATGGCTAAGGCAGCTCTAGGGTGACTTGATTCATAAGTGTTGGCAAGTGTGCGCAAGACTTAAGTTGCTAGGAAGGGCGAACTCTTGATTCCGAATGTCAGGCGCAGCATTCTTCGGGCTTCAATCTTCCCACTCGAATTTCTGGCCAGGAAGCGATGCCAGTCCTTCTCAGATTCATTTAGAAGGATTTCCCTGAACATCTTCTTGATGTCAGCAGAGATACCAATGGTGTGGCACCTAAAACGGGTTAGAATGTCTGTGAGAGGTGGGTAGAGAGAAGGTCCAGGAAGCAGCATGTCGTTGAGCGAGGCACCCGACTTCGAACGAGCCGAAGCATCGAAGACCGCCCTCAGCTTCGTGGAGGAGGAGGTCTCTTTCACAACAGCGTGAACTGGCAGATAGCAAACGTCTGTGTTCTGCAGTTCGTGGAATGGTACAGTTTCAGAGTGTCCCAGGTCTTGATACTCCTGTAGGACGTGGTTGAAGTCTTCCAGCTTGTCCTTGGCAGCCATGGACTTCTCATTGGCGTAGAGTCTAGAGAGGACTTGGCGTCGAGTGTCTCCCAGCTTGGGCGGAGACTGAACTCTGGGCAAAGATACAGCAAATCTATTACCCACCCTATTAACCGTCTCACCGAATTGTACGACGGCTTCTTCTTATTCTTTGGAGATAGAAGGGGCTTCAGGCACTCTATCCAGCTCCCAGAGACGGCCAAGATCCTCTTGCAGGTTGGTATGAGTAGTGGCAGTCATCACGGGAGTGGGAGATGCTCCTGACAATGGCGCTGACAGGCAAAGTCCAAGTTGTGTGGGTAGTGCTCGTAGCTCTCCAATCAGCAACGGTGTGCCGGTGGTCAGGTCGGATGTCTGATCTATACAGAGCACTAGGTCTACTCTGCCGCCTAGATCAGGGTCAGCTAGGTTGTAGTGACGAAGCAATGGGTTGCTTAGTAGTTGGCTCCTATTCTGAGGAGTGTTCAGAGGCTCCAGAGAAGGAATGACCGTGAAGGAGATGGGCTCCGACTCGAACTTCTCGTCCATGGAGTTGATAGCAGTAGAGACTGTGAATTTGCACTGGGTAATGCCCGCAATGCCAGCCACAGTGGTAGGATCATGCATTCTAGGCAGTTGGAGATCTGTAGCAAGTTTCTCGGTAATCAGTGGGATGGCAGCTCCTCCGTCCAGCAAGGCTCTGGCGTGAACGGTTCTACCACCATATCTCAGCACCACCACCGCGGAGTAGAGCGACTTCGCCTGTCGCGACTTTCCCGGCTGTGAAGTAGTGGTCATCACTGGAGCAAGTGGTGTAGAAGCAGTGGCAGGTGTGGCGTCCTTGCCTCTGTGCAGGAGGGTGTGGTGTCTTCCTTGACATTTCCTACAAGAGAACTTGGAAGGACATTGCCGACAGCCATGGCCATCAGCCAAACAATTAAGACATAGACGTTTCTCACGGATAAATTGATTCCTCTTGTCCATATCGAATGCAGCGAAGGTAGTGCATCTGGAGAGGGTGTGCTGTTCGTTGCACCCAGGACAGTTTGTTTGCTGTCTCCTCGGCGCAGGCTTGAATGCTGAGGCACCTTTGGAGCGAGTAGGAGAGGAAGACCTGGCAGCAGCTCTGTAAGGCCCAGATGAAGATGGTAGAGTCGAAGTGGAGGCTGTCTTGAGAGTGCCGAGCTCCTTGCGCCAGTACTGCACGAACTTGAGAATGGAGTCCATGGCAGGCGTGGAGTTAGTAGGCTTGAATCGCAGCCATTCTCTTTTGCACTCAGGGGACATCATGTGCGTGCCTAAGTATGAACACGCCCACGTAGTCCCGTTGGAGAAGGACCAGGTGTATGACCCCGCTGACGCAAGCAAATAACAAACGCAGCCGCTGGCGCTAGCTTGCAGCCTTGTCTGTCTGCCCCAAAGCGCGTGCTCCCACCAATAACAACTCAGTGAGTTTAGGTAATCATACAACAAATAATACATAATCACAAAACTTATAAGGGAATGACTACAGGCTGAAGCCTGTGGTTTTAGCTAGGTATGAATATGATTAAGTACATGGATCAGGTAAGGTAAGGTAAGTTGAGCTGGGTGACAATGGGTGACAAATGTTCGTGGATGCCAGGGCCTGCCTGGGCTTGATTACTTTGTCTGAGATGGAATCCCAGACATCCTCCCGGGGCGGGACGACGGATCGGATGTGGAACGGTCTTTATCTTCATTCAAGAAGGGGATGAGTCGGCAGGTCGGCCTCGTATATTCCTTGCCATGGCACCAGATGTCTACGGCTCTGGTCTGTCTGTCATCTCCGGTGTGCAGCTTGGTGATCCTGGCTAGCGGCCAATCACGGTATCTCAGGGTCTCGTCCTTGATGAAGACCAGCTGGCCGATCTTGGGCTGCTGTTGGGTGTGGAACCACTTGGATCGTTGTGCGACTGATTGGAGATATGCTGCATTCCACATGCTCCAGAGATCGGCTGTCAGTCTGTTCACCAACGTCCACCTTCGTAGGTTGGTGATTTTTCGGGGGGGGGGGGGGCGGCTGATGAGTAGGAGGAGCACGTAGAGGTCGACCGATCAGGAAATGACCTGAAGAGAGATAGGAGGACTCTTGTAGGTCTTCACTGTAAAGGGGTGTCATAGGCCTCGAATTCAGGATGGCCTCAACCTCGGCGAGCACCGTGGTCATCTCTTCAAAACGGAGAGGTTGAGGAGTCAGGATTTTCCGGAGCAAGGACTTCATGGCTTTCACTCCGGCTTCCCACAGTCCACCGAAGTGAGGCGCTCGGGGAGGGATGTGATGCCACTTGATGTTACTTTGTGAGGCCAGGTGTGAGATGGAGTTGGTGGTATCTTTGGAGAGTGTCATAGACTGGATTTCCCGGATTTCTTCTCGAGCTCCGACAAAGTTGGTTCCATTGTCGGAAAAAACGTTGGATGGACAGCCTCGGCGAGCAATGAACCTCTTCAGAGCGGCCAGGAAATCATCTGTAGAAAGCGAAGCACACAGCTCAATGTGAATGGCCATGGTGGCCATACAGACGAATAGACAAGCGTATGTCTTAACGTAGGTCGGCTTCCTAGTGTGTCCAAGTCTTAGAGTAAAAGGACCAGCGAAGTCAACACCAGTGTTGTCGAATGGAGGCGCAGGTGTGGTCCTGGAGAGGGGAAGGAGTCCCATCTGCTGCTGGAGAGGACGAGCATAAGCTCTTTGGCAGGTTGGACAGGTCTTGCTGATCTGCTTCAGTCGGTTGAAGAGTCCAGGCATGTAGTAGGATGAGCTGATGATGGACATCAATGCGCGTGGTCCTGCATGGCTGTAAGTTACATGGAGGGTTTGAAGTAGCAGCTGCGTCAGGTGTGACTTTAGTGACAGGAGTGTCAATTGGGTAGGTGACGAACTCGAGGTGGGATCTCGTATCCTGGTGTTAATGAGTAGATGCCCATGTTTGGAGATGGTAAACACAAAGCGATGCAGTTGGTGAGTCCTCGCTAGAAGTTTTCCCTTGAGCGCCAATTGGAAGACATCGGAGTAGTGTTCAAGTTGAGATAGGCGATACAGCTTTGGTTTTACATCAGAGACTTCAGTAGATGTGATGACATCACTGTGTAGGCGTTTCTCGGCAGGTAGTCGGCAGTTGTGGAAGAACCGATAGATCCAAGCAACAACTCTGGACAGGTGATGAAAGGAGGAGTAATGCTTCCACAACATCTGGGTGAAGGTAGGTTTGTCATCTGGATCATGTGGATGGATAGGAGTCACGGTCAGACAGGAAACAGGGACTTCTTTGACTTTGGGTTTGGAGAGGGGTCGAATCGGCCACTGATCAGGAGGTAAGGAAAGCCATGGCGGGCCTTTCCACCAGAGAGAAGAGTTGATCAACAGCTTGGCATGTAGTCCACGACTTGCTAGGTCAGCGGGATTGTCTGCAGACTTCACATGTCTCCAGTGGTTGGGTGGGAGTGTCTCGGTGATGACATCGACACGATTAGCAACAAACTTCTCCAGCGTCCTGATGTCCTTGGATAGCCAATGAAGAACAATTTCGCTATCAGACCAAGCGTGGAGACTAGCAATAGGAACATCTAGAAGCTTGGCGGTTCTGACTAGGAGACGAACCATCAGGAGTGCTGCAAGTAGCTCGGCTTTCGGGATGGTAATATGCTTGATTGGAAGAGCTCTCGCCTTGGCAGTTACCAAAGTCACTGTGGTGGTGTTGTCCAAGTGAACTCGTCGAACATAGACCGCTGCACCATAGGCATAGGATGACGCATCAGCGAAGCCATGGAGGCTCTGGAACATGGTGGGTGAGTCGGAGTTTGAGAGTCTTCTCGGTATGGCAAATTCAGAGATGGCTGGTAAATGCTCAAGCCAGAGATTCCACTTCGTCTGGACTTCATCAGGTACGACGTCATCCCAGGATAGGTTTGTTCGCCACAGATCTTGGAGGAGGATCCTGGCTGGAACAATGGCGGGAGCAAATACACCAAGAACATCGAAAACTCCAGCCATTCCTGAAGCAATCACTCTCTTTGTGACGACTTCTGGTTGGGCAGAAATGGGAGTGGAGATGTGTAGCATGTCGTTGTCCACATCCCAATGGATACCCAGGGCCTTGGGGTAATGGCCTTGAGCTTGCAGTGCTAGCGGACAGGATTCCAATAGTCCATTAGGTATGCGCTGTTGCATCTCAGCAGAGTTTGTGCGCCACTTCCTCAGCGTCATTCCTGCTGTGGCCAGAAGATCACAAAGCTGTGAGCGTAGGTGGTCGGCTTCTTCTATGGTGTCAGCTCCAGCGAGAAAGTCGTCTACATAGAAGTCTGACAGTATGGCACGGGCAGCGATGGGATAGGAACTGGAACTTGACTCAGCGAGGAGTCGTAGCACTTGGGTGGCGGCAAACGGTGATGATGTAATTCCGAATGTGAGGCGAGTCATTCGACAGTCGACCAGGTTGCCAGCTTCGTCTCTCATGATGAATCGATGAAGATCACGATCACCTGGGTGAAGAATCACTTCCCGAAACATCTTCGAGATGTCGGCTGACAACCCGATCTTGTGTTGTCTGAATCGTAGGAGGATGTCTTGGAGTGCTGGGTAGAGGTTGGGTCCGGGCATGAGAGTGTCATTGAGTGACACGCCTGTAGATGACTTGGCCGATGCATCAAAGACTGCCCTCAACTTGGTCGTAGAGGAGGAGTCCTTAAACACGACATGTACAGGCAGATAGAAGTGCGGTCGGACACCAATCTCGGAAGGTGGGATGACTTCTGCGTGACCAAGGGTGATATACTCACGTAGAACGTCCTGGAACTCTTTTAGGCGGTGTTTCGACGTCAGCGTCTTCTCATTGGACAGGAGTCTACGTAGGGCCTGACGTCTGGTGTTACCAAGTGATGGAGGGTCTGGTCGTCTTGGCAATTGAATCATGTACCGTCCTTCAATCCTCTGATGTGAGCTGATGAAGTCAGCAATGATTTTCGAATCTTCAGGAGGAAGACACTTGGAATCTGGGACTTGATCCATCTCCCAGGGCTTGGCCAGATTGTGTTGCAGGTTATCCGGAGCAGCAGAGGCGGTCAAGGTGGACGTGGCAGCATTTCCGGAGAGGGGTCCAGCAATACTCCAGCCGAAAGGTGAGTTGATGAGTTTGAGGCGATCAATTCTCATGGAACCATCAAAGACACAATCATCAATATCGAGATTGCCGATGAGAAGATCAACAGCTCCCCCGAGTTGAGGATCGGATAGGGTAAGTGTCTTGACCTGAGGTAAGTTTAGGATGCGTTCACGGTTGGATGGAGGTTGGACAGGTCTCAGCTTAGACACAACCGTAAAGGTGATCGGCCTAGAAGTGAAGTCCTGAGTGTCGGAGTGGAGCTCGGCCACAACAGAGAACTTGCTGTGCTCTTGACCAAGAAGTCCATTGATTTCCATAGGCTCGGAGAATCGTTGGAGCTTGAGGGTGGAGGCAAGGGTTTCCGAAATCATGGAGACTCCGGAGCCAGAGTCCAGGATGGCTCTGGCTTGTGCTGTTTTTCCATTGGCTTGAAGTTTGACAATAATGGTGTTGAGAAAGGAGGGCGTCTGGCGTGGATGGGAGACATCTGGTGACATGACAGATGGAACGGCAGTGAAGCCAGTCGTGGAGGCTTCCTCTGGCATCTTGTCCTTGTGGAGGAGTGTATGATGCTTCTGGTTACAAGTCCTACAGGAAAACTTGGACGTGCAGTTCTTGTAACCGTGGCTGTCCGAGAAGCAATTTATGCAGAGCCGTTTGTCGCGGACAAGCTTGTTTCGCCTGTCTACGTCATAGCCGGCAAACACGGGGCAACGCAGGAGACCATGTCTGTCATCACAGATGAGGCACTTGGGTGGAAGCTTGGGTTTGGCAGACTTCGAAGACATGGCGGTGACGGCAGGCGGGTTGGAGGGTGGGGCAGTCGTCGGCGAGCTGGAAGGTGTCATCTGCAGGAGTCGGTCGGACATGTATTTTCAGAGTCCTTCGAAAGTAGCGGTCACTTCTTTCTTGGTAACAGCCTGATCCCACTCTTCTTTCAACTTGGGAGAGAAAGACATAGTGGTACGATATGTCAAGTAGGAGGCGAACGAATCCTTGAGGTAGGGCCCAAGGGCGTCGTATCCGTTAAATATTTGTTGATGAATGTGCTGGATTCCTTCATAGTCGGCGGTGAAGGTGTGAGGCTTGTCCATCTTCTGGATCAGTAGAGGCACGACGACTTGGGGTCGGCCGAATCGGACTCTCAGACGTTCGAGCAGGTCATCCATGGTGGCGTCCTCAGTAGCATTAGAAATTATGTCTTTGCCATCTCTGGACTGAATGGAGTCCATCAGGAGACATCGCTTGTCGAGTTCACTGAAGCCAGCAGCCCGGGTGCGTATGGCAGCAATGAACATGGCCTGAAATTTTCGCCAGCGGAGGGAATCACCAGAAAACTTAGGGAGGTCCACGGTGATGGGCGCTGCTCTGGCTAGAACAGGTCTGGATGTGGAAGAGGAGTCATCGGTAGGATCTGAATGCTTCTTTGAGGAGGTAGATGCTTTCTCCATCTCCAATCGGAAATTGGTGAGTGCTTCTCTCAAGCAGGTCATCAATTGGCTGATCTCATCGTTATCCATGTAGCTAGACGAGAGTCGATTGAGCTTGGACAGCTCTATCTTGAAGTCCTGCACTCCCTGGATGAAGGCAGGCTTGGATGGGTCAGTGAGTGCTGTGAGGGATTCCATTTCAGCCCTGAGATCTGATCCGGTTTCCCATATGACAAGCTTGCTCAGTAATCCTTGGGCTTCTGACAGGAGGTGGTCGTGGACGTCTTCGCGGCCGTCTCTCTCCCTGCGTTCTAGGTCAAGGGCGTCGGCGTCATCCTCAAGGAGCTCCTCGATTTGATCTTGGAGTTCGTTGTGGTGTTTAATCTCATAGGCGAGAGTGGATCTGACCTGGTCAATCTCGGCTTGACGAAATCTTCGGAGAGGACTCTCCAGGTGGGCAGTCAATTTTTTCTGTACTCGTGTAATGAGTCCCCGGCGATGGCTTCTCTTACGCTTGAGCGAATCTATGACGGAAGTGTCGATGGAGCTGTTGTCTTCGGTCATGGCTGGAGCAAAGAAAACAAACGACGGAAAAAATTTAGCGAGCAAAAAAAAGTCAGGAACTGTCGGAACTCAGGTAAGGGTGACCTTTCAGCGTCTCTAGTCGACTGAGCAGTGATGAAGATAGGCTTCTCCACCAAAGTTTAGTATAGAAGAGAGAGCCTCAGTCTATGGCAGTATTGAATCACAGGAGTGGCTCGTGTGGCGGCTCGAAGGACCAAATGTGCGTGCCTAAGTATGAACACGCCCACGTAGTCCCGTTGGAGAAGGACCAGGTGTATGACCCTGCTGACGCAAGCAAATAACAAACGCAGCCGCTGGCGCTAGCTTGCAGCCTTGTCTGTCTGCCCCAAAGCGCGTGCTCCCACCAATAACAACTCAGTGAGTTTAGGTAATCATACAACAAGAAATAATACATAATCACAAAACTTATAAGGGAATGACTACAGACTGAAGCCTGTGGTTTTAGCTAGGTATGAATATGATTAAGTACATGGATCAGGTAAGGTAAGGTAAGTTCAATGGGAAGGTGATATATGAATAGGTAAGTTGAGCTGGGTGACAATGGGTGACAAATGTTCGTGGATGCCAGGGCCTGCCTGGGCTTGATTACTTTGTCTGAGATAGAATCCCAGACATCATGCCTATAGCAGAAAGAGCCAAGTTGTTGCTGAGGTTGTTTCCCACCAAAGAAACGAACTTCTGAAAAGGCAAACACATGTTATCATAAATGTTGTCTAAATTAGAGGAAGATAAATCAAAGTTATAAACAGAGCTAATCTTATTGATAATGAGAGGGCCAAGTATATCGGTTGCCCCGAACTTAGCCTCTAGAGCATCAAGCATCTCGTCCAGAGAAGCATCTGGATCAGGAAGGTTGTGAAGGATTTGCAGACCCTCAGGAACCTGGATTGCCTTGATCAGGTGTCCTTTCACTTCGAGGTTGGAGTGTCCTCTAGCCCTTGACTTGATGGTAGCTCTGAACATAACTTCAAAGTTGGACCACTTGAACGGGTCGCCATCGAAGCGTGGTACGTCCAGATGGAGTGAGGAGTTGCTAAAATATGGAGCAACTGTAGGTGGGCTGTGAATAGGAGTAGGCAATGGAGAGACTGGACGATCTTCAGTCCATATGGCTTGTTGAAGCTCAGACATAGCGGCGTCCAGCTCCTTGCATCGCGCCGCCAAGTGTGCGACGCTACACAGGAGAGGACCCGTGGCACTGGAGATGGCAGTCAAGCGAGAGCGCAGGGAATCCACGAGTGCGCAGAAACGAGGAGACTCGGGCTGTGGTTTGCTTGCTGCTTCTTGAATCTGGCCCAGCAAGACGTTGCAGTCCATGCGAGAGAGGACCAGCTTTCTTCAGAGTGAGCAATGTGCACTTGAGAGCCTTGTGCGCATCGTCTAGCCGGTCTTTCTCCGGTTCTTCATCGATGGCGAGGTCAGGGTGCGCTTCATAAATGAAGTCGATCTTTTCTTGTAGATCTTCGATGGCCGAGACTTGAGTGTGAAGGTCGGCTAACAACTCGTCTATGAGAATGAGGTCGAAGGTGTCAGGATGTGCCTCTTGCATATCCTGGACCTTGTTACGAAGCTTGGTTATTTGTCCTCTCCGATGGCCACGCCGGCGACGGTCCAATTCACCGCTAGTATTGGGCGTTTCTTCCATTGTAGCAGACTCGAGCGAACAGGTAAGGGGTCGGAAGAAGTAAACAGATGAGGTAGAGGTGACAAACGAGGTGTTGATAGGTGACGACGGCAGGCGTCCAGATGAGGTGCGAAGGAAGGTAACAAGTGACCTTAGAGCAGATAGCTGACGGAGATGAGGTAAATCTGACCTCTACCCGAGCTTGATGGCTGTAATCTTCGGAGCAGGTCGTTGTTATCCGGCTCGAAGGACCAATGTTGAGGGTGTGTGCTCCCCAAACCACAGAGGTCGCATGCGCGAAGGACCAGGCGCCCACTTGTCAGACGAGACTCAAACACCACCGCGCAGCCGTTGGCCTAAATAGCTTACAGCCTTGAGATAGTGGAGCCAAAAAGCGCGCACGTCCTGAGAGGGTATCGTGTCCCAGGCTAGACAGAGGTGAACAACAATTTATCTTACTTACATACATACATTTATACACTCTAACACATTGCGGTCATGTTTGGTTACAAGACCGCAATGAATATCATTACACGGTGATACAGGATTGAGAGGTAAAGGGACGCATTAGAACGAAACTAGATTACAAATGATACAGGTAAGGAATGACAGAGACAGATACATACATTCAGTTCGAGTTCATCAGATAGTTAATGTCAAGAGTTCAACTGTTGTCTGGAATCACAGACAAGCAGTGTTGTCTAGTGGTAATAGAGCACTAGTGGCTATGAATTCCTTCATAGCATTGGTATTTGCTACAGCTTTGATATTCCTTGCTTTTGTGGCCAATTCTGAACTTTTGTGCTCATTATCACCATCAAGATTGATTCGTAGTTGTTGTTTTATATTGTGCGAAACTGCTGATCTGAAGGGAAAGTATAAGGATTGCCGACTAACAAATTCCATTGTGGGATGAATAACTGATTGCTTGCAGTCCTTGTTAATTAGCATTTCATGTGCCTCATCCAAACCCACCGAATGCCATGGTCTCCCAGTTATACTAACACTAAACCCTCCCCTCTTCAAATCTTTTAAAATATGTGCCGGTAGCAAAATACAGTCTGCAAGGTGCTGGGGTAACCTTACGATTAGTAGGTCTGTCATATGCTGTGAACACTGGTACCATACGTTTTATACTAGCAAGTCGTAAGTCCCAGTTACCACTACGAATTGCACAAAATAGGGCAATGTAGGAAAAGCAGAATGACTTTACAAAATTTGACCAAAATTTCCAATTGGGCCCTTATTTTGATGCTACAAAATGAAGAAATATTTCATGAAATTTCTTAAGTGTTTTCTGGCATTGTTGCCGAGTAGATGGCAAGTCTACTGGATTAAGTTGAGAAATTATTTCATGTAGAAAACTGTTGGCCTTGTTATTTTCTAATAGAAATTTGTCTAACATTTCCAGATAGAGTGCTTCCCAGACGTCTACTAAGAAGTAATGGGTGTTTTTAAAATGAGAACAACGTTGTAGAGAAGTGAGTTTAACCCTTAAAACCACATGCTGCAGCTACTTGTTTCAATCCCACATCAAAGTATACATTGGAGAGAACAGGTTGATAATTCATCAGAATGTGGAAATCACCGGGAAAGG
>WLWD01003138.1_pt1 | contig 20534 bp, 11 predicted proteins | sample 6712731 | NCBI WGS metagenome assembly WLWD01 (sample SAMN12718690, study PRJNA576275) | sponge metagenome | isolation source: marine sponge | host: Mycale hentscheli | place: New Zealand: South Island, Marlborough, Capsize Point | collected 2014-11-01
ATGCTCATGCCGGCATTTCCATGGCTTCTGGCCACAGGCATGATGACCCTTCACCCTCATCCTCACCCCTTCCTTCCTACCTTGCTATTTTTTTCACCCACTCCACACCACCACAAAAGTACATCTAGCTGTGAGCCAAGCCATTCTATAGCCGGCCATTTGGCAAGCGATCCTTGTTCACACGCGGTGGGATTCCCTTCTTCTTGGCTGTGGAAACACTGACATTATGGCCTTTGAAGGTACACCTGTTTTTACATGGCAACGGCTTTAGGTGTGGGATAACGTACATACCACAGAGTCTCGCATATAAGAATGTTTTCAGATGAGAATGTCTCTCTCTCTCTCTGACTGGTCAATACAGTTGATGAATTTTGTGAAATTTATTCATTATTTATAATATAAAGCAGTTGTGTACCAATAATAATGAGGGTGATGATATTAACAACAACAATAATAATAAGTATAGCATTAGTAATAATATTAATATTATAGCAATATATAAAATGCTGTAAGATGGAGGCTAATCGAGGCACAGTATGTGTTGACATCCCATCCCCTTCTTTCTCCACCTCTTTTCCCCTCCACTCACTAATTCAATACATTTTGATTGTATCATATGAATACTAGCAACTTTAAATCAACACTGTAGTAGGGGGAGCAAGTACAGGGTTTTATTGAGAGTGAATATCAATTGTTTGGAATAGCTAGTATGCATTCCTTCAATACAGATAATAATCCAGTCTAGGATTGATGTTGAAGTTTATGAACAAAAAACAAAACAAAAAAAAAAAAAAAACAAAAAAAAAAAAAACACCTCTGATAGTGAACTCTCTGGCAAGCAAATCAACTCTATACGAACATTCAGCTGGCTCCCTCCTATTGTTATAAATGACAATGAAAATGTTTAGGATGTAACATTTCCTCCTCACTTTGTCAACACTAGCCTCAAGTGTGAAACAGGAAAGGGCTCATATTGCTACATATAATTTTGTGTTGTGTAAAATAATAGGAAAAGTAGAGAGGAATTCAGTAAAAATACCCATTGAGGAATTCATGGGAACTGAATTTGTTTCAATATGAACTAATCCTTTGGGTATTGCAATATACATATTACATTGTAGTATTTTTTGTTTTGGGTATTGTCCTTTTACTTATAATTATATATTATAAGAAATATATATTGTGTGTTATACAAGCAGTCTTGGGTTCAATTGCCGGTGGCAACCAAATATTTTTAATTCCGTATTGTTTAAAAAAAAGCCTGTGAAAGAGAGAGAATACATCTAATATATATTTATTTATTAGCATTGTGTTATGGATCGTTTTGCCTGTCAAAGTGATAACTTGAATTTGATAGAGAAATGACTGGATGTTGTTACACAGGCTATCTTGTTATTATCGCCATGGTGACTGATGGTAGATCAGTTTTCTTTCAAAAACATCCAAACACACTTTTTCACCAAAATTTTTTTTTGTTTTGATCATACAGGTCAGTTTTGTATTGGTTTTCTTTCTTGTTTTGATCTTGCCTGGTTGACATTGAAAATGAGTATCTGCATGAACTGAAATTTACATGTGTGTGTCTTTTTTCTCATGTCTCTGATGACATTTTAGTTATGTACCAGAATCCACTAATAGTACATTCCTGGTTTTTACAACTGGCTATGTGTTGGATGTACAATTTTCATGTTTCAATAGCAGTTCAAAGGTGGGAAAGCGATGTGCAGTATTAGTAGCAAAGTGAAATCATTGTATAGGAGCTGATGGATCAATAGATCTAGACCAGGAATCATCTGGATGAGAGGGGAGTGGTCCATGGACAAGGCATGTCTAGTTACCCCGGGATGTCGTTTATTGAACAAAGTGTTTCTTTCTCTTCTGCCCTCCCTTAATTAACATCAACACACCGCATGCTAACACGTGTACACACACACATACATACGCAGTAGCTAAAAATATTACAATTTCATTCAAAGTCATGATTCAATCAAAAGACTTAATGTTAGAATGGCACTTTATTCATTAGCTGTGAAATTACAATAACTAAGAGAATTATCATATTTTATATGTTTGCCTACAAATAATGAAGTTACATACAGATGTAACAAATAATTATGCTGTAGCCTCCATGCATCATGACGTGCAGGTAGTTCAGTGACCTAGAAGGGAGGGTGAGGTTGGCATGAGAACATATTAGAAATATATCTTGGCCTCGGCAGTGTGTCAGGAATGTCTGGTGTTCATGTTAGTGAGGTATAATTAATTGTAAGAGATGCAATCCTTTGCAGAAAACTTCTGCCAATAAAAGTGGCTTACAAATTGTCAGGAGTGGCCAACGAAGGAAAGAGTCGCTGTGTGTGCTTGGAGTGGGCGTTGGCAAGGGATTGTTACCAAGGAAATCAGAGCGAAAGGAAAGATGACAGCATATCATTGCGATAAGTGATAAATTCCATTCTCAGTGGTGTAGGAATATTGGGGGAGGCTCTGGGGGCTATAGCCCCCCCCCCCCCCCTCATAATTTTGGGGCATAATCTAACGAGGTGATTCTTACATGATGACATGAACACTTCTAAATCACAAGAAAAAAAACATGCCCTTAGAGCTCCCACCCACTTCATTAGTAATCAGTTCATTAGTAATCAGTTCATTAGTAATCAGTTCATTAGTAATCAGTGTCGGCTAGAGACATGAAAAAGTGTACAGTTTATTATTATTATTACTCATTTCAAGTTCGTAGGAGGAATTTATGACATCCTCTCTAATATTACACATTTTACTTTCAACGTATAATAGAGAATACTACTACTACTGCTACTACTACTGTTATTACTGCCGCTGCTGCTGCTGCTGCTACTACTACTACTACTTTAAGAGAAGCATCACTGTTGGACTAGACCATACCATCTCTTGAGCCAGCACAGAGTCTGGTTGGGCAGTATATAAACTGGTAGCTTGGATTATAGACCACTATTGTTACACACGTAACCACATCATCACAACAGTGGCACGGGCCACATGCAAAGCCCACAGTCCTACAAAGCCCAAGTGTATTCACAATGCCAGTGCTAATATTTACACATGCTCGTGCGAACATTTACCTGTGCTAAGTAATCTCACCCAAAAATTGTTGAGATAGGCAGTGACTGGTGTCATTGTTATTTTATTATTATTATTTATCAATTTATCTATTATTGAACGGAAGACTTCCCCACACAAATACACGTGTGAGAAACTGTGTGCCATAAATGGCTGCCATCTGTCACTGGCACCTGGTAATCACAGATCTTGCACAATACACGTGTGAGAAACTATGTGCCATGAATGGCTATCATTCTGTCACTGGTACCTGGTAATCACAGATCTGCAACAGTTGCTAGGGATCAGTTTCTATTTCACTGCTCCACATATTCTAAAAATTTCCAACAGCTGATCCCGATTGTGACGATACTCTGGACTGCCTTTTTGCAATTATAGTTTGAAGTACTTACTCGGGCACAACAGCTAGCTGGGTTTCTTTTATAATTTTTTTTTTTCTTCCTTCGTGTTATAATTATCTCTAGGGAATTTACAAAGAAGACATAATATGTACTCACTCTGGTTAGAGAAACTTTCAATTAATTGTAATTGTATACTTGAGATGGCCTCTTGAATTATGACAACACAAGATATAAGACCTATGACTTCTGCAGGCTATTTTTCTCTATTCCACATGAAAGTAAAATATTCTTTAAGTCTTACAAGACCACAAGCTCAGTGGATGCATGTAATATGAGTGATTTGTAGAAGCCAGTGTTTGATGAGTTACTAGAATGGCAATTAAGTTGTTAAATGGTAGTAAAACATCCACCACAAAGTAGTGAGTTCCTTGACCCATAAAGGAAATGCTACCAAGCAGGCACTGGGTAAACCACCATTACTAACCATGCATAGTATGGGGGAAATTTCTTCATTATTCACTGAATAATAGCTTTGAAGTAGTACACAACTTATGGGATTTCTAGGGATTCCATACACCTGAATTTTAAATTAGGGAAGAAGCTGTGAGTGTGATTGCATACCCTTTGTTGAAAACATCCTTGTGTCCAGACATGGAGGAATATTGCACAATGGCAAGAGAATAGTGATGTACGATGGATGATGGAGCTACAGCCAGGTTTCCAGGTGTCTTCTCATTCTCTCTGCTGCTACACTTGATCATGAAAACCCTCTCATAAAGGACCAAAGACCTCTAGCAATGGGGGACTCTCTCTACATTCCATGATACATATAATTATACTCAGCCAATAACTAGTGGGTAATGGATATACAAAAGCAGCTAACAAGACATACTATTATATATAATATAATATATACACACATATTATTTAACATAATATATAAATGCTGAAAATGATTCAGGTATATATACCTGAAGGCATGATGTGCTCACTGCTATGTAACTGTGCTACTATGATGGTGAATGGACTACAACTTTGTCTTACAGTTTCACTCTCAACAGATCAACAAAGATATTTGCAATAAGTGTCGAGGGAAGTTATATTCATGCAGTTCACTTTTAGATCAGAACTTTTAAAATTCGTAGCTCAAAGCAACTAATATTAATTTTGAGCATTAGAGATTATTTCTGACTCATCAATACTAGTGAATGATGTGGGAGGAACGACAGCAATTGCATATTTAACTAATTCTTACATCTTCTGTGTACTAAGTTGATTGTAAGAAATATGGATTGGAAAAGGTGATAGTAGAGTATTGTGAAAGGTTGTTTCGGGCAGGTCCAGGTGAAGTATATAATTAATTTAACGCTACAATTTGTTTTTACTGTTTTCATGGTTGATGATTTGTTAACCATAGAACCCGGCTAGCAAACAATGTGGTTGTTTCTTCTTGCCACATGTTCATTAAGTCGGCATGGGTATTCAGTTTGTTTTAAGCAGCTATTTACATAGTCATGTGCACATGCATGACTTGTCTCATGCACACTCACACACATACATGCATGTAATCGCATCTAGGATGTGTCCACACCTTGGTTTTAATTAGTTTGGCCATCTAAGATAAGTGACTTTCACTCTGAAATGCTTTCATATTCGTTTCGTAACACTCACAACTTTAAAGTTTGTACACATCTAAATGAAAATATTAGTACTTAGTTATAGTCTGTCTCTTTCAAGTTAAGCAGATTAAAGAGATAGCAAACACATGAGAGTGCTTGTGCTTATTACAGTTTTAGCTCAGTACACATACACGACACAATTTAGGCCCCATTAGCTGCTTTATTTTTACAGTGAACATTAATTTATGATTATTTTTCTTTTAACTGTACGTACAAACTTAGTCGTTAAGGTACGATGATTTTTTTAAATTAAAGGTGTAATGTATGCTTTTAACACACAGGTCTTCATTGCTATGATCTGAACTAAGTACACATGCACACACAAACACACACTCATGCACTCACTATTGATAGCTTGTTTGTCATTACTCTGCCTGTACATTCTCATCATCTCTGTGTTAAGTAAGAGCAGAGTGAAGATCACTTACTAATATTTCACTCATGACAATTTACTTTCAGAATCTATTACTAATTTTAAGAGGTTACATAAATAGTAGTTTCGATTAGCTAGATGTAGCAAAGAGCATGTGGTGTATATAAGTAATAAGTGTGTGAGTATGTATGTGTATGTGTGAATGTATGTACATATATGTGCATAAAAGGTAAATTTGGAAACATAATAGGTAAATATGACAAGAATTGGAGCAGAGTAATATTAATTAAATAGCTGGAAAATGGAACATAATTGACTCAGGCCTATCGATGGCTAATTATTTAATTATTATGATGTTATAGGCTTGCCGAAAGTGTGCAATTAAAAAAAAAATTAAACATATTACTTATTCTTATTATGCCCAATTATCACTCAAATAGTGAAGGCAAAATTATCAACTAGAATAATTATAAAATAAAATTGATTAATAAGAAGATTTATGATGAGTGGTTTGAACTTTAATAATCAAGTACAATTAGAGTAATGATAGTGAATTTGGATGTTCAAATAAAATGTACTATGAAATGGAAAGAAAAAAGGTTATAACTAGGTTGACACTACCTTCCATAGTGTATAATAATGTACCACCTGCTTTCAGCATGAGTCCTCCTCTTCTCTCAAGTAATGATGCAAGCTAAGACAACTACGTATATATTTAATGGGTATGTCCTGCAAAAGCCATCAATGAAGCTGTTTATATTGGAGAAGGGCATTCTTTGTACTAAATAAAAAATAATCCTCAAAAAAAAAACTCACCTATTTATGCTGGCATTATGCTCGATGCTTGCCATACCTATTATGCCTGAAATTATGCTAGCATTATTCAATTGGGGCCCAGGCCTAGCTATCAAGTATACCAATAGAATGATAATGAAAGCTATTGATGTTCACAGTAGATTAATTTGGTTGGGAGGGAAAGTTCTGCTGTTGTTGTGTGAGCTAACTTCCGTAATTGGCGTGATGAATTTCAGAGTATATAAGTGACAAGATAACTCTATTTTACTCCTTGGATTTAAGATAAGACTATTTTAATTTTAGATCAGCACAGGATTTGCAGCCAATCTCAACAGGTCAATGTGCAATTTGTAGTAGACATGTTCTGAAATATAATGTATTCATTTTTTAAAATTAATATATATGTGTATGTGTGCATAGTTTATAAGAACCCAATATTTGATCAAATCAGCAACATCGTTAATGGTGGACTAATGGTAAATTTTAATATATAAAAAGATGTAAGCTGATGATTTAGAAGAGTGGTTTGGCATTGCCATGTGAATTGTGATAAAATTAAAGTTCCCTAACTCTTGTAAAATAATAGTTATCCACACATCCACACATGCACACACACCGAGAGAAAATTATCATTCACAATAATTAAGCTGCTGATGATATTTTGACTTGCAATTTTTTTATATTTATTTTGCAGTTCTTATACTGGTAAAGGGTTTCAAGCCACAATCTTCAGTGTACACAGCAAGATTAATGCCACTCACTCAGATGTCCATAATTAACTACCATATTTTGTGCATGTTTGTGATTAAACAGAAATGCTTTCTATGCTCATTAAAATTTTTAAAACTAACCACTGTCCAATGGGATATAAACAGGTGAGGCCTCCCTTCTCTCCTCTCCTTCCACCCCCCCTCCCCCCCCCCCTACCCCCTCTCCCACTGTGTGTGTGTGTATTCATGAATTCACAATAGCTTAATCTGTTTGGTAAAGTGTCCTCAATTTTACAGCTGAGCGATAGGTAAAGGGTCTGGCTACTAAAAAGCGGGTGGAATAGACGAAGAAAGGCGTAGGTTTCAAGTCCACAATCCTGGTAGAATAACAGAGAGATTTAAAAACAGCCCTGGAGATACAGCTATCTCTTCAAACTTGGCCACTCTCCTCAGCACAAAGGTCCTCCACACTCATCCAACCATTATTTTATTCACTCTAAGTGCATTGAAGCCCAAGACTTCTGAAACAGTTTCAATTTCAAAATTTGTTAGCTCTTTTTCTGAAGAGCACACGTGAATCAATACAGGGTGACTATGCTTGAGCATGGGGGTGGGATGGGGAGGGGCTGAGAGGCAACACTATGCAGATACATTATACATACCTTGAAGTGATCACCATTTAAACATATCTAAAACTCAATTGACTCATGATTTAATTCACTCTATTTGCAAAACAATAAATAAGCTACTTAGCTATCATAATGACCAGAAACAGCCACTATAGAACTCAAATGGTATTTACAGCTGTCACATATCATATTAGTTGTCAGCATCAGCTTCTTCTTAAGAGAAGAATTGATGATCTTTACCGACATTTAATTGAACTATATCAATTTTAAACTTAGATCATTTAATTTCACTATTACTGCAAACTTTATATTGGGGTAAATTTAAGTTTCCAGAAAATATTTTCATGATATTATGTTAGCATACATGGTACCCCTCTTCCTTTCCTTAAAGCAACTTCCTGGAAAGGGGTTTGCAGGTAGTCTCGCGTAGTCAGACCCTTTACCTACTGCAGTAGAGGTAAATAGGGTCTGGCTATATGCGAGACTATTTTGCAGGGCTGGTATTATAAACTATGCATTCTTGTTAGTGTTACAACTTTGATAGCATCCTCAATCTTGGTAAAGGGTTCTATTATTGGCGAGCGAGCGTAGCGAGCGAGACACTTACAGGGGTAACACAATCGAAAATCGGGGATGTTTATTGGCGAGCGAGCGAAGCGAGCGAGACAGTATTACGGGTGGATAATGCAAAATCGGGTATATGTTATATGTATATATGTATATATGTATGTATGTATGGATTGTACGTATGCCCTTTAAACGCTCGCGCGGGGAACGTTTTTTCTTCAAAAAACACGGCTTTTTAGGCTTGACCCCAGTTTATTCTGAAACTACAGCATTAAGCAAGCCTTACTTTATACTTAAGCTCCAAAGTGTGAGAAAATTCCTGCGAAAATGCTTGCTTTTCAAGAAACAAAAAGTTGATTCGATCGGTTACTATGACATTGAAGACCCTTTACCAGATTTAAATTCAAAACTTCGCCTTTTTTCCGGCTAAGTGCGGCTTGTTACTAGTTGTCAAGAGCCACCTGTAGTCAGTACTAAGAGAGCTATCATTACTTCTGAAAAGCGTATGTAAGTACATAAAGTATTAATGCTAAGGAAGCTACTACTACTCGAGGGATGCCGAGGTAAGCACGCAATTCCATATTTGTTAGCTAAATATGCAAAATAACTCTGGCCTTTCTTTTTTATAGCTAAGAGCTTGTTGTCAACAGTGACTGGTAAATTCAAATAGTCAGAAGGACTCAAATTTGGTACTACAAAAGTTACCACTGCTCAAGAAAATGAGGTAAGAAAGTAATTTGTATTTGTGTGCTAAAATTGATTGTCTTTGTTTTTGTAGGTGAGGAGCTTGTTGTCAAGAATTCAAGGTAATTCAGATGGCCAAAGTAACTTCAATGATACTACAGAAGTTATCAATACTCAAGAATGAGGTAAGTAGTAATTCCATATTTGTTGGCTAAAATTACAAATAATAACAACACTGGTTTATTTTTTATCGTAGCTGAAAGCTTGTTCAAGAGATACTGGTGATTGAGATTATCAGAATGGCAGATGTTTGATACTACAAAAGTTATCATTAATCAGGTAAGAAAGTGATTTTGTACTTGTTTGCTGAAATAAAAGGTCATAACTGCTATTATAGTGTTTGCATGAACTAAGCTAAAACATAGTAACAATACTTTTATGTTACCTAACTATCAGGCTCGCTCGCCATTTGTGCTCAAGCACACCACTAGTATATTTATTTATTTGTGTATATGTTTGGACGTACGTATGTCATTTTGTACTTTGACCCTCGCGTTTTGTGTTAGTTCGGTTGTCGACCCCGTCCCAAATTGCACTAAAGAGAATCCTCTGGTTTATCGATCAGTACCCGTATCACCCTAGAAATGGAATTGTACCGTTTTGAATTCTTTTGCGGGTGCAGTTAAAACTTGAAAACTTAAGGGACTTCCATTTCTATTGAGTTAGTGGCGGTGGTAAGTTAATGCGCTCTTTGTCATGGTTATAAGCCGTGCGCAACAGTATTTACTTGAAAATACATTGTCCACTAGACTACTGCGAAGGTAAGTCTGTGTAGGTGCATGTCCAATTGTGTCAAAGCATTGTGTGTTACAACCACTACTTAGCTAAAGAATATCACAAAGAAAACTTTTAAATAACGTGTATTGTTTTGTTGTTGTTTCTTTCCTTCAATTCAAGCAGTTGCAGAGAGTTGTTACTATGGCACTGAAATCCCTTTACCGTGTATGTGAAATTTAAAACCTGGACCTTATTTTCAGTAGCTTCAGTGTTAGAAGTCAAAATCATTCATATAACAATAGTATAGTCTTTAGGCTCGCTCGCCATTTGTGCTCAAGCACATCACTAGTCATTAGTACATATTCAGTAGATTGGCATATTCATGACACATTTTACCCAATTTTAAGAAGAATTGCTCAGCTGATTTGTTACAAACAATAACACGTAATTAGCATTGGCCCAACTTGAAAAAAAGAATTGGCGAGCGAGCGAGATACTATTAGGAGTGGTATGCAAAATCGGGTATATTTGTATATATATTATGTACATGGATGGATGGTTACGTGTGCCCCTTACTTTAAACTTAAGCTCCGAAGTATGAGAAAATTCCGGCGAAAACCCTTGTTTTTCAAGACACAAAAAATTGCTGAGAACGGTTACTATGGCATTGAAGACCTTTTCCAAACATAATCTCAAAACTTTGCCGTTTTAGGGGGATCCGGAGTGCCGCTGGTTTGTCCATTGGTAGTCAGAATGCCGTAATGTTAATGCTAAGGAAGGTACTACTACTACTCGAGGGAAGCTGAGGTAAGTACGTAATTCCATATTTGTGTTAGCTATATATGCTCACCTTAGAAGAACTGAATACAATCATCTGCCAAGTAGAATCTTGCCTCAATAGTCGTCCGCTGAAGATGGTATTGAAGTTTTGACGCCAGGTCACTTCATTATTGGAAAGTCATTACAAGCACATCCATCAGTTGACCAGACATCTCAAAAACTACCCTTGCTGAAGTGTTGGTCTCTCTGTCAAGCTCTTTCTCAACACTGGTGGCAAAGATGGTCGAGAGAATATTTGCAACAACTTCAACGCAGAGTCAAGTGGAAACTACCTTCCCGAATCTCCAACCTGGAGACATTGCCATTATCAAGGAAGATGTCTTTGTTCCCCCAAACCACTGGCCTATGGCACTTATAATTTCTACTTCACCTGGAAGAGATGGTCACACTAGAGTAGTCACTCTTAAGACTAAATCTGGTGTGTGTATAAGCATCCAGTTAACAAGCTGGTGTTATCGGTTCCCTCAGAATGAATCATAAAGCACATTGTACTTTGGTGGGCGGTACGTTCAAGCTTCCTAACATCAGAAATTAATCACTGCCCACTCTATGCTCGTACTTCATGGCTACACTTCATACTTCACGCATTTCACTCCCGGCAACTTATCGATCTTCATCGAACTCTATCACTTAGTTACTCTTTTTAGTTTTATCTCATTCTTAATCTGTTTGCTAGCTATTTTATCCAGTTTTAATTCTATCAATTATTATTACATCTGTATCTGTATTTACCTTGTAAAATTGATTATCTGTATAATCCTATATTTTTCTCGAGGTAATAACTGGATTTGGTATTAGCTAGATTCGAAGTTATTGAATCTTTCCATTCGCATCAACAGTAGCTATAGACAATTAATTAACTTTCCACGTAATGAACATCACAAAGTAGGAAATTAATTACAACAAGAAAGTTAATTAATTGTTAATAGCCAAATAGGAAGTAGCTAGATTGTTTAAATCAAGGTGGTGGGTTACAGTTTTAGTCATTGAACTGTTTGCAAAAAATATAACAAAATATCTCATTTAAGTATGAACCTAATATGCTGGCATATGCTACTCTGTAAGTTCTAATTTTTTTATACAAGCTAAACTTGACATTTGTAGTAGTTATATTAGATGGAATGGTTGAGAGTGTGGTTAATCTGCAGCCTCATGGAGTAGAGTAAGTCTGTGCTGGTGCAAATCTCTCTAGATGTCTGCATTGTAATGTGAGTGGAACACTTATAGAATGGAATGTTAAAGGAGGATCAAAGTCTCGTAGCACTCTTCAAGTATTTTCACTAGTCACATATGATGATCCTCGGTTTATTCCATTATCAGTTCAGTGTAAATTTGATTAAAAATTTCAGGCTTCTATGAACTGAAATACAAAGGTGAGAACAGTCACAGCAATGATGTGTGGACTAATAATATACTTTAGATTGTTTCTTTTAGAACGACCAGATCCGCCTACTAACCTGACTCTAGTAAAAAATGAAGACATGTCCTCTAGTTACGTCTGGGACAGACTAGACAGCTGAGCAGCCTCTCCCACACATGGCCTAGGTTGGGGAGGTCACTAATGAACTAATTAACAATTCTATTGTTTAGCTAATAGGATAATCATTCAATGAATATATTTACACCTTAACCCATTGGTCTTGTCATCGTGCTTTCTCTTCATATAGCCTTGAATTGTAACTTGTATTTTGATTGATTTTATGTACACAAGTGAATTCTCTATTCATTCCGCTAGTCGCTGTACAATTCACGGGAGCGTTTCTGCCGCTAGTTACGCGCCTACAAGGAGCCTCCTTCTAGACTACACTTGAGTGCCCCGAGCAGCTCTTTGATAGTCTATTTCTAGCCAACTGTGCTTACTACTGCTCAGGCTTACTGCCAGGGCTTGTCCTTCTTCATTTTACTATCATTAGCTCGGGTTGACTTACAACGACCGTTCAAGTTGTACTCTCCACTGGCAGTCTTCCAGTAACAAGTCTAGATCAGCAGACACAGTCACCATCACTGATAGTTCTTCTCCATCTCCTCCTCAGACATCCATTACCAGTGACTCCTCTCTCACTGTAGACCTCTCTCACAACGTTAACTATACAGTCTGTGTGAGGGCTACGAACTGTGCAGGAGACAGTGCAGAAAATATATTATATTTTAATATTGGTGAAGGTGAGAAGAATATAATTCTAATTTTGTGAAATGAGATCTCATAGCAATACATAATGTAGACATTTGGCCTAAATAGAATTGTTCAGCAAATTCCTCATAATAATATAGGATTGGTTACAGATGTATTATATAAAAAACTATTTGTGATTATAATTATTGAGACTAGCCACTTGATAGGCTCAGCACTTATTTTTCAATATAACATGAAACTCTTAATACTTTGTCCAATTCTCCTGTAACATAATCAACTGTTTGAATGAAACTACCAGTAATGATTCTATCATAATTTGTGTATATTATATTTAAATAATAATTATTATTACAATCAATTTGTATAGACCCATTGCAGTGATTAATTACGTAATATTGATGGCGGCCATGTTGGAGTACAACCACTCGTTGCGCGTAGTACGTGATTATGGCTGTGTCCGCTAGAAAGTTGATGCTGGGTGGATATTTTCAGCTTTGAAAGATGTAGATGGGAGGAAAAGGTACCAAGACAAGTTAAGTCTACTTGGAGGTCTTGACCCTTATGAGACAACGAGAGCAGAATGGCAAGACGATGTTGACCTGTGGCCTAATATTTCTCACATGCATGTTGGAATATATTTACTTCCTACACCAAGTCCGTACACTGGAGCTGAGCTATTAAATTATAAGAGTTTGGACTGTTATCCAAATTTCTAGCTGGATGGGTTAGATAAGTTTTAGTGAGCGCTCATGAAAACATAAGAATTGTTATTGCAAAAGTAAGTCATTTTAGCATCAAGATCTTTAGGTAATCTTTAGGTAATTATTTTTTCTTTATTAGGTAAATCTTTCTCAAAGAATGAGCGTGAAGCCTCTCACTCCATGGATCGCAGCAGAGGAGAATGGACGAATACTTGCAGCCCATTGTGACTGTATGGCAGCATTGAGCGAGGCATACTCTCATATAGCATCTCTTCTTTTTGCCGTAGAGAGTGGAGTACGAATAAGAGAGTCGATGACAGTAACTCAGAAGAAGGCTTATTGGGTCATGCCCATTGGTGTGAAAGTTGTACCCTATATGCTCCAGTGCGAGAGATTAATTTTGTTGGAAAGAAAAGAAGTGCTGCGATAATGAAGTCAACTATTTTCGTCAACACTCCATTTCTCCATCACCGGCACCACCATCATCATCGACACCAAGGTCTTCTAAGTCTCCAACACCCATATCAAGTATTAAACCGCCTGATAATGAAGATTTTAAAGCATTTTTTCATTCTCTGTCTTCCTGTTCTTCAAGCCCGCTGTACTCTCTCTTATTAAACCGTTTTCTTCTAAGTATATTCCTACACCACTCAATAGTGATTTTCCAACTTGTCTATCAGAATTATTTAAACCGGAATACCTGGATCTCAACTATTTTAGATCCCGTTTACGCATGCCCAGTTTCCACTAGCAACTTCGTTTATCAGCATTTTTGCAGAAATGGCTAAAGGCAAAAAATAGTGCACACTTACCAAGTTAGTACACCTAGTAACAATATAGCAACAGGATCTAAGGTGAGCTAGCACATTGGGCACTGCTTGCACTATGGCCAAGTCTCAATGAAGGTGCCCAGTCAGGGTTGTCACTATCATATATCTTAGATGGAGCCCCAGAAATGAAGTGATCAGAACAAACTCGAACATATTCATACTGATTAGGCTTGAGGTCTTCTCTTTTAATTTTGGCAAGCCACAATTCTCTTCTTCTCTTGGTCAACTGTAGAGTCTGCTCACCCTGGTGACTGAGAACAGCAGGAAGTCTAAAGAAGCGTTTTTGCTTATCTCTTGTAGTCCTGTTTGAACAGTTTACTATAGAACAGAACACCATGGCCAAAATCTTTCAAGTGAAAAGGTCCTTTTCACCAAAATATGATCCGCTCCATGCGTCGGTTGTACTCCAATATGGCCGCCCAGTAGCCATTACGTAATAGGTTACGTCTACTGCAACGGGTCTATACAGGTTATTCACCTCTTCGCTAGGACAATCTACTATACATACATAAAAAATGAATGGTTTGTGTACAGATACCATGGAGACTATGAGAACTACTTTCCCTCAGAAGTGTCCCACTGTGCAACAAATATCTCAAAAGCAGACATCTAACTCTGATCAGTTAGTGTGGACCACCACATCCTCCTGTGAGTTGAAATGGTGTAGTAATGCCGGGTTTACTGCTGGTGGTAGTGGTGTACAGAATGACAGACAGAATATCTTGAAAAGATAGGAATGTTAACAATAACATTTTTCTCTGGTTATATCAGCCAACATGAATACAACTTGTTAACCCTCAAGCTCACATGCGCAAGAGGATTACAGTAGTCATCCCATCTGTTTGTCAGTTAACAATATCATTAAAAGTTATTATTTCAGCTAATCTCTAATAGAATTGATACAGGCTTTGCAATACTCTATTTGTTACACTTTATAACTTACCCCTTGTGCTGAAACTCATCTCTAGTAAAACATTATGTTGCAGGTCATACTTCTACTACTACTACAACTACTACTATCAGTTTATGGCTGATTGGAGTAATAGGTGCATGCTGTTTCAGTGTCATTGTTGCTAGTTGGATGTGGACTTATTTTTGTTTTGATAAGGAAAAAGAAGTTTTTATCTGCAGCCCACAATAACACTAATTGTGAAGTCATTTTGGCTACAGATACTATTTATAATATTTCCTATGGAGGGGTAAATGATAATTGTAAATGCAAGGATAATGTTGCCTACGGAACATTAGAAGGAAGTAATAGTTCACATGAAGTTATAGGTCCTTATTTAGTGTTATGAGTGTCATTAATTTAAACTGTTGTGATCATTTTTATTATCATTAATGTTGTACTTTTTTTAATCAGTGCTATGATTACCACTTGTGTTTGTATTGCAACCAAGAGTACTTGGTTAATCCATCATTAATGCTATGACATAGCCATGTTTGAATTATATAATGCTGAAGGAGAAACACTAGTTATTTTGATGCATTTTCTAGCCCTGGTTATTCTATTATTGCTGTAACTCATATGTGGATATTAGTACTGATGGAGATATACAGGTCAAGTTTGACATAGCCTCTAAATTTTTCCTAATTCTAATTCTATATAAAAATTCCAATATTGTTTAATCTCCTTTAACTCAAAATTATCCCATTATTGCCAAGGAGTTATATATGGTTGAATAATGATCTCTTGATTAAAATACTATCACAATACATTTAGTTGTGAAATGTGACGGTTCAATATTTTTTCCATATAATTATGTGATATTTAGCTATTTCACTAAACATGGTTAACTGCCATACACTTATAAAGCGGAGATATTTACTAGGTGGTGGATAGTTATTCTATTATTGCTGTAACTCATTCTATTATTCATGTAAGGTAGCTATATAGAAACATATAATACTCGTCATGTATGACCTGACTACTGGGAAAGAATGTATTATAATGAATATGCATTGAAAACTATTACTGGTTATTGAGATAATTAATGGTAGGAATTAAGCGGCATTCAAATTACTTGCTGCAATCAGTTGTTTAGTTTGGTAATGCCTTGAAAAATAACTCAACTTCAAAATCATGCTAAACAAGGGAATGTGTACACAAGTGCAGATATAGCATGACTATAACTGTATTATTTCAGCTTTCCAGAAAGAGCTTACAATGACCCTTGCAATAGTTGGGATATACATACCTGATATACCTGTAGCTCCACTTAACACACAATGAGGGAATTGATAAAACAAGTAAGCAGTCAGCAATGCAGAAGACATAATTATAAACTCTTTGGACTAACTTTTGGGCCCTGTCCTGCTTGATTACATTCAATTGTGGACATATAACTACATTAGGGACGAACAAAGAACTATAAAATTATATATATTATTTGTGATGATGAAAGACTCTGCTAATAGATCAAATAAAGCACTAAAAATAGAGGAATTTAAGTTGAGTTACCCAACAAATGTCGTGTGCGTCCGCTTAGTGCTGAGCAGCCTATTCTCATAGCTATTAAGTGGGTGTGGCCACCAAGCCTGCAGTGCATTGTTCTGATTTTCAGCGCTGCCATGGATGTAGCGTTCATTTATGATTTAAAAGAGCCACAACAAAGGGGATCCTTTTTTTACTTATACATTCATTCTTAAGTTACATTTGGTAGAAAACAAGTAACATTAAAATACCATAGCCCTAGAATAAACGTAATAGGATTGTTCGTGTTTTGTAATATTGTTATGATAAACTATTATTAGCTTTATAAAGTTGAATATTGTAGCTAGTATGTGACAATTTACGATGTAAATAAATTAGTGATGCGCTCTAATAGCACAAAATAGCGAAGCGAGCGATGCATGTTCCCTGTAATTGCAGCTATTCCATGCATGCTTGGTGTGGCTAGGAACATTTCAAAAAGAAAGATTCTTTACATTGCTACCTGTTTCTGTTTCGTTTTAGCTCTCCTCCTCCTTGCCCTGTCTTTTTCATTTCTTATCTCTCTCCTTACTAATTTTTCTTCTGGAGTTTCTAACCCCCTCAAAGCTCTTGACCGAGCGTTTCTAACGTTTTGTCTCTCTTTCGCAGAATTTGTTTCACTGGGCATCGCTACTTCGTACGGCAGGTGAACAAAAAATGTTGCTAAGAAGGTTACCCGGCCAGCGCAAGCGCGTAGGAGAAAATGTGCACACATACGCCCACGCAAGAACAAAAACAATTCCTAGACCTAACAAAAAAATTAACAAAAAATAACAAAAAATATATATATATCGCGGACAAATTAATGAGTCAGCTCCGCTCGCTTCGCTCGTTACGCTGAATTAGCGGTGTATAAACGAAATACTTTGCAACTATTTCAGCGGAGAATACTTGAATGCTAATTTGTTGACCGTGGGAATTAGTAAACGCCCTATTATTTAGATGTCGCTTTGAATATAGAATATCTCAAAATCGTATAAAAGCTGTAGTTTTAAATAAAATACATCCATGTCAAAAACTAAAAAGCATTATTATCATAGCTAATTACTTTTGTCATAACTGACACAGTCTTATTAGTACTTCAGTCATAAACAGTGGGGGATCATGACCAGCTTTTAAAGCCTCCATGGAACCTCCTTTAAGCTATATTACTGCGATTTCCCATTCTACACGCTGCTCCTTTAGTGACGCTGTAGGTTATTGCACACATAGAAAGTGTTTAAGTTTGTTAGAATCTCTTGTGTTCTCCCATTAAACTTGGACAGGTTAGAGCTATCAAACCAATATTGGATATTAGTACCACAAATGCTGTGTTCTCTAGTCAATACTATTTTCTTAAATATTTTTCATGTGTGATTCTAAAAGAATAAATTGTATTGCCATAGATCACAATATTTTATTGTGGTGCAGCTGGTGCACTAATGCACAGTGAACTGAGTTACCATGAGCATTATTAGTTGAGTACCTAATAATCTTGATGCAGAGCTACTGTTCTGATACTTGATCGTATATATGTAGAGCTTCCCCTCATTAAATGGGAAGAGTAAGAGTTGTAGACAGAGCCAGTAAGAATTGTGAGTTGAAGATCAAGGAGCTCTACACATACAGGTGACACCTGATAAAAACAAGTTTAACAGAGACATTGGTTTAGAGCTTCTAGGATGCTGGTTGTCCATGCTGCGTGCAAATCACCCACCAGGATATAATAAACAGTAAGCATGCCCTCCAGAAATCTTACTGTTTACTTTGTGTTATTATATCACGACGGAGAGTTGGCCTCAGTTGACCCTTAAAAAGGACTTCGAAAGAAGTCGAAACGTCGGGTTAAGTATAATTAAAAATATTGGCTGTTAAAAAGAAAAAAATCTTATTATTATAATTTTTTCAGCCATAATAACTGAATCCTTGTTAATATTGTTATTGTTATTATTATTAGCTATTAATGTAAATGTTGTTATTACTGTCATTGTTATTATTGTTATATTTATTAATTTGAATTGTATAGTAACTGATTTCATTTTACCTGCTTCTTCCAATGGTTAGTTCAAGGTTAGTGGCAGTGAGTTTTATTCAATTAATAAACAAGAGTGAGGTCTCACTCAGCTTGACTCAGTGTTCATCTTGTGTTTGTGTGGGTCACCCTCAGGCAGTCTGTTCCCTTCATGTTCAGATTTCATAGAAATGCAAGAAAGCAACACCTACTTTTGTTTTCTTCGTTTATTCTTTAAAAAGCGAAAAAGAAGGGGGAAAATATGCCAAAACTAATAATTTGTCTGACGCTCTATGTGTTCTATTAATAAATTCATTGAACACTGCTGACTATCAGCAATAAGCGGTAAACAGCTAATGCTATATCGTTCTCGTGTAACCAGGCTTCTAACCACTACTGTGAGCTGTACACAAACAGTGAACCATTAATAGGCCTTTAGTACTATAAGTTATCTAAATAAGTACATTACGGTACACCATAAAAAGAATAGTTGTGGCGTAGCTTGCTTAAATAAGTACATTACGCACACCGTAAAAAGAATAGTTGTAGCGTAGCTTGCTTAAAGGTGAATATATTATATATATATAGTCCAGCAGATAAGAAAAATTATTGTGACAGAGTGGACCAAAGCATGAAACTTGGTATGCAGGTTCGGTTTGGCATATATAACAGTATCAGAAGGGATGCCAAAAAAAATTATTTAATTAAAACAATTTTTTTAAAGTGTGAAATTTTGATTAACTGTTAATTATGTAAAAGATGTTTATTATAATGTATTGTGGTTTAATACTTTAATGTTAATGATTAGGAGTCATCGGATATTACAAGCAGCTAGACTATTTAATAGAACTAGCTACCCTGATAGCTAGCCAGGTGTAGCAAGTTTCAGAGAATTCATTTCAGTAGAATAAAACCATAATATTTCGGCTTGTGGAGCCTTCTAGTGGTTACTGAACTGAATGAGGGTGACTGAACAAGGAACTTTGTATAAACAGATGATACAGAACATGAGATCATTGTGTGGTGGGGCACAGCCCCTGGGAATGTTAGTTGGTGTTGCACAATTTCTGTGACATGTGAGTTGTACTTGGAAGGTGTGAAGGTGTAGTCATAATTGAATTAGTGGCAGCCATTCTTGAGGTGCCACTAATTAAATTATGACTACACCTTCTCACCTCCCAAGTACAGCAGCCATTCTGGAGGGGCCACTAATTATATTATGACTACACCTTCACACCTCCCAAGTACAACTCACATGTCACAGAAATTGTCCAACACCAACTAACATTCCCAGGGGCTGTGCCCCACCACACAATGATCTCATGTTCTGTATCATCTGTTTATATAAAGTTCCTTGTTCAGTCACCCTCATTCAGTTCAGTAACCACTAGAAGGCTCCACAAACTGAATTATTATGGTTTTATTCTACTGAAATAAATTCTCTGAAACTTGCTACACCTGGCTAGCTATCAGGGTAGCTAGTTCTATTAAATAGTCTAGCTGCCTGTAATATCGCCGTTTTTTATTTCGCTATAATAATTGTATTGGGCGCGCAAATAAAAAAATTCGCGGGCATCGCCGATTATATTGACCAAAGTTTCTTGTAAGACATATTTTTTGTAAAGGAATGTATATCTGGATGGCACCCATTCTAATATTGCAGTACATACCTTCAACAAACCCTATGCTAGGTTTCATGCTTTGGTCCTGAACAAGGCTGTGGAAAAAGATGTGCGATTGAGACTGCTGACTGACTGTGAATCGAGTGCGAGTGAGACTGCTGACTGACTGTGAGTCGAGTGCGAGCGAGACTGCTGACTGACTGATGAGTCGAGTGAGACTGCCGAGGCGGGATACATGAGTCGAGTGCGAGCGAGACTACTGACTGACTGTGAGTAGAGTGCGAGTGAGACTG
>WLWD01000782.1_pt1 | contig 20530 bp, 21 predicted proteins | sample 6712731 | NCBI WGS metagenome assembly WLWD01 (sample SAMN12718690, study PRJNA576275) | sponge metagenome | isolation source: marine sponge | host: Mycale hentscheli | place: New Zealand: South Island, Marlborough, Capsize Point | collected 2014-11-01
TATGGTGAAGTTTTCATTGCTTGGATGATAAAGTACAAAAAGGATGGTAAAATGTTATGGCAAAAGACTAATATTTTTTTGTGTATGATGTTTGAATGAGAACTTATAAATTATGATTTACCCAATAGTGATTTAAGGCTGTTAATGGTCTGCAGCAATAAAATGCTGTGGTAGTTCCAGGATATGCACTATCTCACCTTTAATTACCTTTATTATTCCTTTCTTGCTCTTTTTTCTTGCTTTTTATAAATATTATTAAGTACACCTCTGTGAATCCAAGCATAAATAAAAAAGAACAATTCAATAATTAATTATTAAATGCTACTGCATGAAGCAAGCAAACAATGAAAAAATTTTGAAAAATTGTTACAATTATGCAGTTCTTGCTTCCCCCCTCCCCCCCCCCCCCCCCACCCCCCAATGTTTGCCTCAGCAGCAATGGAAAGTTCTAGGTCACCTTTTACTATCTGTACAAAAATAAACACACAAACAGACTAAAATAAACATATTAGCTTCCTTGGGACATTGAAAATAATAAAACAACATTGTTTTTATATCCATGTGATCAACAAAACTGGAGAATCAGAGAATGAAATAATGTAAAGGAATAATGCAATAACAAGTTTAAAGGAACCACATTCTGATCCGTCCAATTATGGGTGTAGCATAACCATTTTCTGAGGCTGTGTTTTGAAAGCAACATATAAATACCTGCCTGTTTACTGACTTAGTATAAACCATACAGAGAGAAGTTTAGCAAGAATTAAAGCTATGCAAGCTACAGATTGAAATTTGCATCATTTATTTTAGTACATAATAATTCACCACAATGAATTGTCATAGGAGTTTAAATTCATTATTTAAGTTTGCAGTTAGATGATCATCAGCAGTATTTGTCCATGAAAGAAGAAAATACAGAGAAAGATGCTAATAAAGTACAGTAGATCTAGATCAAAGTCTAAAATGGAAACAGTTAGTGAACGCTGTGTATGGAGATTAGTCTAGCGGACCAGACCCTTTAAGTGATTAGGTAAAGGGTCTGGCTCGCAAGACTATGTGGAGATATATAATAGTATGGGTAACTGCAACATTCAAATTAATAGCAGCACAAGTAGTGTGAACAATTTCACGAGGCAAAGTTGAGTAAAATTTCTCGCTACAGGATTGAGTGTTATTATCCAAATACCTCGGTTTTTTCTGTGCTATCATAATGTTTATGCTACAGCCAAATATATTAATTTATTTCTGAAGTTAAGAAATCATAATCTCGTATTATATTTTTGTCAAAAAATTCTCCCACTCTGTTTCTGCCATTTTAAATACACTAAAAATAATGTTGCTAGCGTACTTTGTTGTAACAAGGCCCTAGTGGATAAAGTGCGGCGAGGACTTAGATCATTTTGATTACTCAGATCATTTTTTTCAGTTCACCACTTCCATGATATTTCAAAATAATACCACACTTTTTTTGTATTGAAAAATGACTCAGCTATGGTATTAAATTTCTAATTTCAGCTTTAGTCACAATATTGTTGACGTTGTGCTTCCAGAAGTTTTGCTTCGTGCTATATCTATAGGTTAGCAGGTTTTGTAAAAACTCAAAAACATGAAGAGAGGCATGATTAAAGTGTTCTAGGTTGCATCCTACATTGGTATATTTTGTATGCCTAATTGTAGATGTTGATATGAAAGACTATGATTATGACACATAATGCAACAAGGTCTTATAGTCAGAACTGGGAATAAATTCCTTACCAAGAAATTTGTACATCAGGATGCTGGTAATGATGCCAATAATGACCCCTCAAAAGTTTGAAATCCAATTCCCCTAGGGGTACTTGCTAGCTAAGTTTTGCTATTCAATACCTTATATGGCAATCAGTGAATGCAGCCTACTAACTGTAAACACCATAGCTATGTTTGTACATGCTTCTACAGTTGTGATAAGTTATCCCAAACTGGTTTTGTGTAAACTTCTTATTTTGGTGTTCATAATAATCTGCAGCAACTGTTACCAGCTAGAAAGTATTGTCTGCTTATAGCTAGTGCCTCCTTTAGTGGCACCATGGATGGTTCTAGGTCTGCATCTTGTTCTATCTATGGTGGGCCTGAGACACCAACTCAACATCTGGTATAGGAAACTTCCAAAGTTTATCATTGCCTGTTAGGGTATGCAGAAAATGTTGGAAATGCAGAAATTTTGAAGCATTTCAATGAAGCACATTAACATGAAAGTGTGAGGTATCACAGACAGTGCAGGTGTGATCTGTACACTTGTCAAAGTTACCACAGAGGCAACTGGTATTTTACATAGGCGGAGGAACATAAATTTACCTGGGGGGGGCCAATCCCCAATCCCAATATATCAAATGTAACAATAGAGTTGTGATTAATTAATGAAAACATGGCATCAAAATTCAATCAATTTTAACTAGTTGTATACATGTATAAACAATTCTAGCTAATATGTACCAAAATAATTCTTTCTACGTTCATTAAGTTCAACAAATTCTGTTGCTACCCGGTAAACGTCAATTGAGGTCGATCAACCCTTACTCAGCAAAATTTGAACAATTTCATGTTACTGCATTCGCATAAAGACATTACAGACAAGATTGACGTTTACCGGGTAACAACAGAATTTGTTGAACTTAATGAACGTAGAAAGAATTATTTTGGTACATATTAGCTGGAATTGTTATATACATGTATACAACTTGATGCCATGTTTTCATTAATTCATCACAACTCTATTGTTACATTGTTATATTGGGATGCCTTAGTAGACAGTTGTTCAGTTGCAGAAAAAATCAGAAAACTAAGCTTTAAGCCAAAATAGGTTTTAAACTAGTCCATAGCATGGAGATAACCACATGCCTTCATGCCATACTCATCTTTCTCCTAGCTGTACAATTTCTAGTTCATTCTGCAACACAGAATAGTTCTTTAATATGGAATCTATAGCTTTAGTTCGCACTGTCCAGCGAGTTGTACATAAAGGCTTAATTGATGGAGCACCAGGAGACAATTGCAACTGTAGTGTTTCAAACAAACTAGATCGTTTTGGAGAAAAACGAATTAGTTGACTTAGCCCCATGACTAAATCCAAGGAACCATGTACAGAAGCAGACCGTGAAGCTAAGGTTTTCAAGCGCATCTGATGCCTCATCAGCTATTAGTGAGAACATACCAGATTTTTTAATATCAGAGAGAATGCTTTTCAGAACAAACATTCCCATCATGTGCACTAATTCATTAATGATATCATGGGAAAAATATTTTCCATTATTCATGTAATGCTTGAGCTCAGGATATTCTGACGTACGCAACAAAAGCAGCTGCATTAAGTTACCTTCTATCTCACTGTGTCCACGCAATGCAAGACCCTGTCTAACTTACTAGGTACTTCAGAGAAGGAAGCATTACTATGAACATTTCTCTTCTTTTTTTCTGCTCTTTTTGGAGCTGAGTATTAAGTTGAACACAAACAGAGGGCTGTTTAAGAAGCTCTACTTTCATACTGACTTCTCTGTGGGCAATGCTGCAATTGTGCTGTTCAAATCGTTCTAATGCCTTCTTCCAATTGTTAAATCTAGTATCAATAAAAGCTAAATCTGCATTTTTGTCTGTTAGCAAACCTTTAAATTTTCCATAGCAACAGTAACCACAGAAAGCTTTTGAACGACTAGCACAAAGGACTAACCATGAATAAGCTTCATACCAGTCAGTACAAAACTGTCTATACTTTTGTTCGTAGCAAACTCGAGATTTTTTGATAACTTCTAAACTTCTAGTCTGGTACAAATTTAGCACAGGTGATTTCTTACAGCAAACAGACTCACATATGTTACTAGAAAGCTGAGAACAAACAGATGATGGCGATTCTTCATTTGAACAATTACCTCTTTGATCTATAGTGACATCATACTTCTCTAATCTGTATTAGTCACAAGGAACAGTTTTGCATCTCTATTCGATGGGTTGATAGTGATTTTGAAATTGACGAAAGGCAAGTAGAGTTGATACATGTACCCAAAACAGATGCCGAGACCTTGACAAAAATTAAGTGGAGTTGCAAAAAGAATAGAGCAAGAAATACCTACAGCAATATTTGTACATTGTTTGGCACACACAAATAATCTCTCCTTTATCATAAACTAATCAAGAATGTGGTACATCCATTTAGCAACTTACCCATCACCTTCTTTTTGCCTTTTTGGCTTGAAAAACAAATATAAGGGCCTCTGAGACATTTTACAGGAGCTTTACTATAGAGTCATGAAAAATGTCACTAGCAAAAGCAGCTGGTCGCTGACTGCAAAATAATTCAGCTGCAACCATAGTTTCAGTGGTTAAGCATGGCAGCTGAAGTGGTTAATTCATGCATTTTGATTGACTCAAAACAAAAGAAAGAAGAGAAGTGCTAATGCAGTCAAGTGATACTGCCTTCTGCTACTACATAATTAATACCTTGATTGAAATCTGGGGGGGCCAAAATGCTATTCTGGGGGGGCCATGGTCCCCTGGCCCCCCTGGTTCCTCCGCCTATCGGTAAGTACAAACATTTTTTGCTAACTCAGAATCTAATTTGTCACTCTATAGTTGCAGCAAAGGTAAATAAAGAGTCAGCACAGAGCCAGAGAAGACACAGTTCATCTGCATCAGTTGCATTCAGTAGCACACATTCTACAGTTTAACTTGTATACAAAAAATGTATGCAATTCTTTGCAACCAAGTTATTGATCTTATTCCAAATTATCCATGTACGGTATAGCTATCATCAAACACCTTGCATGCTTAGTAAACTCTGTTCTCTACAGAGATTGCTAGGAAAAGGTATCGAGTTCCTGACAACTTGTCAGCTGATGGGTTGAAGACATCCCCACTGAAAAATGCTGAAAACCGTAAAGATGTTACGGCATTGACGTTGCAGGCTGCCTAGAAGGCATGAATGATCTTGTGGTGGGAAAAAACTCTTTATCACTTGTGCTGCAAAGTTAATTACGAGACAGGTAGTCACCAATCCAAGACTAGAAATGTGGGGGATGTCAACAAACACATGGAAGTCTTTCTTGATGTGTGAACAATGAAGGATGATGTCATTGGGAATGGTATTGCAATCTTCCATCTATCATGCATTATGAACACTATTAGCTTAAATTTGGTACAACATGTTTCTGAGAAAGGCTGCAGCTGGGATAATAAAAGCAGAAATTCTTCCTCCCACAGAAGGTGCAGCAGCACTCTTTGCATGCCTACCTGCAAGCCCGGGACTGGATGCTGTTTGAAAATATGTACTTGGATCCCAGCAGCTATGGAAGGATAGTAGGAAGTCAAGGTTATGACCATGTTTATACTCTACAGCCTACAGCCCCTGAGGAGTTGCTAGAGTTTACTAGCTGTAATTGCAGAGGTGATTGCAGCAATAGACACTGCTGTAGGAAGAATGAGGTCAAATGCATCTCAGCATGTGGAAATTGCAAAGGAATTACATGCAAAAATTGCATTGATGACAAAGAAGAACCTGAATAAGACTCAGACCTTGATTCATAGTACACTGAGGGGTGCACGTGCTCCATGGCCATTATATAGAGAACCAGCTGGGCATGCTGCTGGGTGATCAGGTGATAGAACCAAAATTAATAGAATAGTGAAAATAAGGCACAAAATAATAAAAGAGTGAGGGTCAGGTGAACTGTAAAAATGGAAATGTGACTAACTAAGTCGAAATAATATAATATAAGTTTCTAAGGAAAGTGTCTGAAGGGGTGTGGCCAATAATGTGGGGGGAGTGGTCACTACACCACATCTCTCCCTCCTTCGGAAATGGAGCTACTAAGTAGAATGAGACTGCTGCTGCAGATTAGGCTGCAGAGAGGGTGTGGCTGCAGGTGGAGACTGCTGCAATGGAGGACTGCCTGGAGAGGGCATTTGCTACAGGATTGTTCTTTCCAAATGTGAATCAAGTCAAAGCTATATTCAGCTAATTTCTCCTTCCATCTGGCAAGTCTGGATGATGGAGGGTTGCCAGCAATAATATCCACTAATGCTTTGTGGTCGGTGAACACCTTGAAGAAGCGTCCAGATAAATAGAAGTGAAAATATCTGACAGAGTCTGGTCGAGCCAGTGCCTCCAGGTCAACTGCTGCATATGTATTTTCCCAGGGCTGCAGTTGCCTAGAATAAAATGAACAGGGTGTCCAGGAACTGTTCCTATATCCTCATAACACACCACCTATGCATTTTGTGGAGGCATCAGTGTACAAACACCATGCATCATCACTAATGAGGATTACAAGTGAAGCATGTGATGATACAGAACTGATAATGAAATTAAAATTTGTAATGTAGTCGTCTGTACAGGGTATAGTGTCCGTGGTATAAATCTTGAATAAAAAGTGATCAGGACCAAAAATAATCTCAAATCTGATTTGGTTGAAGGGATGATAAAGTTTCTAATGTGAGCCACTTTAGCTTCAGGAATGGAAAGTTTTCCCTTCCCAACATGAAAACCGAGAAAATCGAAAGACTGAAAACACCAAGCACACTTTGAAGCTTTAACAGTAAGGCCGGCATGATCAAGTCTGGAAAGAACAGATGAAATGTGGGAAAGATGCTCATCAAATGTCACAGAGTAGATGATAACATCGTCAATGTAGGGTAGACAGAAGTGTTCTAAGCCACGTAAAACAGACTGCATTAGTAACTGAAAAGTAGAAAAGGCATTGGTAAGGCCAAATGGCATAACTCTATACTGGAATTTACCCTGCAAGCAGGTGAATGCTGTTAGGGGTTTGGAATCTTCAGTCATGGGAACCTGATGGAACCCTTTTAAAAGGTCCATCTTTGATAAAAACTTAGCATATGAGCAAGTACGTCATCAATTGAAGGCATTGAGAAAGGGTTGTGGACAGTAACATCATTCAGTTTCCTATAATCTATGACTAGTCTAATGCCACCATCTTTCTTCTTTATGGGCATTAGTGAGCTCGACCAGAGGGAAGTGGATGGTTCAATGATTCCCAAGGCTAAGAGGTTTTCAATCTCTTGCCTGAATGCTTCTTGATGTGCCAAAGGGACAGAATAGGGTGGAGAATAAAAAGGTATGGTAGATGTTACAGAGATAAGAGTGAGATACAAGTGAAGTGAGACCAGGTTTGTCACTAAACACCGAGGGAAATGAAGATAAAACATTGCCAAGCTGCAACTGTTGCTGGGGTTCAAGGATCACAGGCTGAGAAATGTTGATGGGGATGGGATCTTCAACCTCCTCATCTGGAATGATGAGTGTTCTGAAAACAGGAGTGGCTCTTTTAACCTGAGAGAGATGGACAACCTTTGACTTGATTTTCTTGCCTTGGGGCATGATAGCACAATTCACAGGTGGTATAGTAATTGGGTAATGTCAAATGGTCTGTCCTAGGATGCCTCTAAACATTTGTTTAAGCCAGGTTCTCTTTTGTAAACTAAGTCACCAATCTTAAATAGCTCAAGGCACTTTTGACATGATGTTAACAGTGGGAGCTGAGTCTGATGACCAAAGAGACTTTAGAGTTGATAAAACAAAAGGGCTGGGCTTCAGAAATAATAATTCATGTGGGGTGAAACCATGCCTAGAATGAGGCAAATTCCTTGCGAAGTACATTGCAAGGTCAAGTGCTACCGGCCAATCTTGCTTATTCTCAACACAATTGGAGAGCATATTCTTTAAAGTGGAGTGAAATCTCTCCAAACGGCCGTTAAATTGAGGGTGATATGGCGAGGTTTTAATCTCACCAATACCAAAACGCTTATAGAGTAAAGAGAGTGTTAGAGACAAAAAGTTGGAGTTGGTTTGAAAGGATTTGTAGAGGAGTGCCCAAATTAGAAATAACTGAGAGTATAGCTTTAGCTGTTTACTCAGCAGTGTATGACTTAAGTTCTATTGCAAATGGAAATCCTGAGGACAATTCCATACAGGTAAATATGTACCTGAGTTTATTCTTAGAAAGTGGTAAAGGACCTACAATGTCCACTGCAAGCTTTTCGCAACGTTCGGAAATTATTTCAGGTTCTACCATGGGAACTTTTGTTCCACCAGATTTGTTAAATTTGCTGCACTTGGCACAAGACTGAATGTGAGCTCTAATGTCAGCTGCCTTTTTTGGCCATGAAAAATGCTTGTTTATGAGGGTTCTGGTGGAGTTTACTCCACCATGACCCAAACCTTTATGTGCTGCTACCAAAACTTTATGCCTTAATTCTTGAGGAACTACCAGAGCATTAGAAACATGATTAGCTGTAGATGTTAAACACATGAGCATGTCATTAACCACAAAAAATGACTTGTCATTGTTGTGAGCATGTTGCCATAGAGGAGCTAGAGAAGGATCACTCTTTTGCAATGCTAGAAACTTATCTCTTGTGATACCGTCAAATTGCAAATGTGGCAAGGAAACAGGAGCGAGCTGTGAGATGTGACACTAACTGCTAACGGCATTGTGCTGTGCTGGAATTTGCCTCATTCTAGGCATGGTTGGAATGCAGATTCAACAGAATTAGAAACTTCAGGGATATCATCCAAAGCAATGGGTGTGGCACCTTCAGAGGCATGGAGTGCTTCTGAAACTTGAGTAGCCAAAGTGTCATTTGCATGCATAGCTCTTGTGACTGATAGAACTGGTAAGGGGTTAGTATTCACAAATTCAAGGAGTTGCAACAAGTTATCTTGACCAAAATCAATTCATGTTAATGCAGTCTTGGTTGGTAGCCTTGAATCAACTGCCAAACGACAAATGCCATCAAGTGTGGGCAAAGTAACAGGTAACTCATAAATGGAACTGATTTAGGGACTTGAGAAATGCCTAAGATTGTTTTATAAACAGTACACATGGATGAATCAACAAAATCAGTAGAGATAAGAGAAATTCTAGCACCAGAATCAACTACAATGGAAGTAGGAATGCCATTAATTGTGCCTTCAGTAACAAATTCATCTTCAAAACAATTCAAGTGCATAGGTTCTAGTTCAGGTATGTACTGGAATGGAATCAGAATCAGTTAGCAATGGATCAGGAATGGGAAATTCTATTCTTCTGACTGGTCTGGAATTGGTCCTTGGTACTGGAATGGGAGCTGATTGCTGTGGAGTGGAATTGGAATGCTGAGTTGTAACAGAATTGGAATGGCTGGTTTGAGAATGGGAAGATCTGGCAGGTTGGGCTGGAACAGAAGCCATGAGGCAATTATTGGCATAGTGCCCTAACTGGTTGCACTTAAAACAGGTAACCAAGCTTAGTTCACGCCTGGGAGGCGACTGATGATGCTGATGGGAAGAGTGTTGAGGCTGAGAGTTGATGGGAATTGGAATGAGAATGATAGGAATGCCTATGAGGTTGAAGGGAATTGGAATGGGACCTAGGAGAGCTGTTGTAGTCATTGCTGCCATGGTGATGGTTACCAGAATGAAATCTAGGCTGAGGCTGGTGGGAATGAAACTTGGGTTTATGAGACTGTTCAGAAAATTGGCAAACTGAGTTGCAATCTTGTAAAAAGGACTGATTAGTGGTATGGTTCCTTGACAAAACAGATTCTCTGGAATCGTTGGGTGGACCAGAGAGAACACCAATTATAGCAAAAATTTAAGCAATTGTTTCTATAGATTTATCGGAGTAATTATTGACAAAAGGAAGACTATTGAGTATAACTCCAAACTTATATGCCCAGTGATTAAACCATTGAAGCATTGACTCTACCATTGGTTCTGAACTTTATGGGGAATGAACTAAGACATTCAGCAAGAGAATAACCACCAGTATTTAACAACACAATTCTCATATCTTGGTAAGATGCACAAACTGTAACATTATTGTAATATGCCTCACTAAACACACCAGAGAGAACACAGGGAAGACAAGATAGCCATTGAGTTTGAGCGACAGAGTTTGACTTCATGTGGAACTCAAAATGGTGCAGAAAGACAAAAATGTCCTCCCCTTGTTTGAGAATACCAATCTGTTTAGACAGGGTTTCAAACCTGTTAAACTGTTGAGGCTGTGGAGCTGGTTGTGAAGAAGCAGTTAAAGTTTGAGAAAATAACTTGGCAATTAACAAAAGGCTGGGATCACACTGGATCTGGCTTGGTCTGTAAGTTTTTTAACTTTTTCAACACTGGTGAAGTCAACACAGGGTGTGGCTTCTGGGGTGGACAGGTTTGGCTGCGGCAATGTTTCAAGTTGCTGCGCATGCTCAGGAAGATGCAGTTGTGAAATTTCAATCACAGTTGAGGAGTGTGAACCGGAACCAGAATCAGATGCGGAAGTGGATGATGATGAAGAGGATTCGGAAATTGAAGAGAAACAAAAATTGATGAGGAGTCATCACCAAAGGGTTGATCAGACAATTGAGTCCTTGATCTTGTGTTGGGCCTACTTATTTTGAAGAAACAATGACACACTGAATTAATTATAATGCACAAACTTACAACGTTCGGCACAACAGAATGAAACAATAACAATGCAATAATATTGATAACAAACCCAGAAGGATACTTGAAGAATTGAAGTACTGTTTTGTACAATTAATGAACAAGTGAGCACTGAACAAAGGTAATGCAGGAATGGACTGCAGAAGCGGTTGAAGAGGAATAATAACTTGAGTAGCAGGAACAGGCTGCCAATGAAGAAGCTGAATTGATGAAGCACTTGGAATGTGGCGGAAACCCTCTATGCCGTACAAATCAGGAACTGCCTGAAGAGAAAGAAACAAGTAAATTGACTTGAAATGGGCTTGACTAAATTAAAGATTAAAAAAAACTCATAGATCCTGAAAAATGAAGAAGAGAGGTAAGCGTCAGATGATGAGGTTCATCTTCAATCCAGAAACTGAGGAGCAACTGGACACCGCTGGCACCAAGTGAGGTGGAAGTGGGAGGAGACAGAGTAGAGCTGCCATCAGAGTGTCAGGCATAGCAACACTACACTTGTTATCAGGCCCCTTAGCTGCCAGCTGCTTCCAGTCAAAGCAGTACAGGAGGTTTATCTTAGGCTAAGTGTAATGCAAAACTCAAGATGGACACTGAGGGGTGCACATGCTCAACCAGCCATTATATAGAGAACCAGCTGGGTATGCGCTGGGTGATCAGGTGATGGAACCAAAAATAGAATAGTGAAAATAAGGCACGAAATAATAATAGATCTAATGAGGGTCAGGTGAACTGTAGATGGAAATGTGACTAAGTAGAAATAATATAATATAAGGTTCTAAGGAAAGTGACTGAAGGAGTATGGCTAATAATGTTGGGGGAGTGTTCACTACACCACAGGTGTATGTATAACTGTATTTTAATCAATTGCCTTATAAGAAGACCAATAGAAAACTTTAAGTGGCTATAGCGGGTTCCCCTAGGGGAATTTGGTTTTAATCTTTTGAGGGGTCACTATAGGCACTATTACCTACATTCTGGTATAAAAATTTCTTGGTAAGTAATTTACTTCCAATTCACCAAGATTTTGGGCTAATTTTCCCTGACTAATATTATATCTAATAAGCGAATTGTTTATACATTCTGATTCACAAAACTGGAAAATGCACAAAGGCAGCATTAGCTAGCTGAATTATTAAATAAAGAAAGATATGTTTTAGCCGAAAGGAATTTGCTCCTTCTCTAATCATACCTATTGAAAATTTATCAAATTCTGCAGGGACACAATTATTCCACAACTTTGAAGTACATATCACCTGCAAGTGCTAGTCCCACACCAGAATGCCCTATTAGGTGATTAATTAGTGGTTAGGAGATAGTAACTGATGATAGCTGCAAGTTTTAGGTAGTTTAGCATTAATTAAGCTAACAGCCATTTTTAATCTTTTGTTTCATCATAGTGTCCTTAAGGAGTCAATTATACCAGGTGTTTGCCCTTGGCAGGATGCTGGAAATGCTGTGTTAGTATCTGGCACTTTCAGTAAACATTACCTACCTTATCTGAAGTACTATAACTACTATGTAACACTGTAGTACTGCATATTTATAATCAGCTTAAAGGTAGTTGATGGTGTTCATAAATATTTAGGGACACCCTGAAATTTAGTCAGGAGGCTTTGGCCTCGTTGTAATACTCAAAGCTATCAGACTATTGAAAACGAGAAATATTATTTTCTTAAGTACCATTTTGTCCCCACCAAGAATTGTGATTTTTCTGTCCATAGCATCAGAAGCTGCAATTGGAATTTTCAATTGATACGCAATCACTTTGTGATGCTACAAAGTAGGAGGGCCAAGTCAGTGGTTGCTGGGTTAATAGTCGTACAGGGCTTGCATTGCCAATATTGAGTGACCAAGTGGGGCAGTTTAACAGCATATTAATGAGAGAATTGGTGGATACTTTGGGATATCCAAGATTAGAACTAGTGGGATTTGGGAAATGATCCTTGCTAAAGCCAGCAATGAGGTCAATTCTACGGTGACCACCCCCTGTGTGATTCAACTTACCTCTCAGGACACAGGCAATAGTTTTGGAGAGGGTTATGTGGTGGCGGGATAGGCTCCTTATATAGCATATATTTGTCTTATTATTAACATGTATCAAGTTGTGGGTGTGATTGTGTTAATAGTTTGGTCTTTCCTTTTTTGTGTGTGTTTGTGTGTGTGAAATTTCTCGTTTTATGAATACTTAGTCATTTCCTGTGTGGTATTTAACTTGAGTTTGTGTGTCATCACTGGTTCTGGTAAGTTAATTAACCCTGGTGGTAGCAACTTAAAACAAGTATTGTGGCTAAAGAGTGCCTGAAAAGAGTTGCATCTCCAAATACCGGGCCCATAATACCCACAGTATCTACATATTTGATTATCATCAGAGACAAAAATAATAATAATTAGTTGTTAAAAGAAATCATAATGATGCACTCAATTATAAATAAATTATAATCTAACTCTAAATTACTGGCAACAGAAATTACTTTTTATAATATAGTAGCTATAGTAATGGTTTTGATGTCTCAAAAAGATGTTAACATTAAAGCAGAAACCAATGAAAAAATTGATACAATTTTTGATATACTGAAATGATTGATGCATCATCTGTAGCTCCACCTGACCCATCAACTGTACCAGTGCTCAACTCTCCAGTCATGTCTGAATCCTGGGTTGTGTCTGTTGTCATGTCTGAATCCTGGGTTGTGTCTGTTGTCATGTCTGAATCCTGGGTTGCATCTGTTGTCATGTCTGAATCCTGGGTTGCATCTGTTGTCATGTCTGAATCCTGGGATGTGTCTGTTGTCATGTCTGAATCCTGGGTTGCATCTGTTGTCATGTCTAAATCCTGGGTTGCATCTGTTGTCATGTCTGAATCCTGGGTTGCATCTGTTGTTATTATACCTGCACTGCTAGTGCTTTCTGATCCTGGATTTGTTACAGTAGTCATAGGATCTGATGAAGGTAGCATGGTAGAAGGATTTGACACATTCGAAGACTAGAATACACAATGACACAAATTTATTTTAAAACAGTTGTACCTATTGCATAATTGAATTTGTTGCAGATGATAACTAAAATATTGAGCACGAGCTATTGCAGATAAAATAGCACACATTGTGGCAGATGGACAAACAAACAATAAAACTAATGAACAAAATTTTGTCTTCAATGAACTATTGTTGTAATAGCTGCCTTGCAAAACAGCAATAACAATAAAATATTTTATCTCTAGTATACTATTTGAATATAGCTACAAAATTAGCAATACCAACATAAAAAATTAACTTAAATTCAAAATATAATTCCAGAAAGTGATTCTACACCCGAGAAACCCTATGCTGGTGATATTACACATATTTCTGGAATGCTGGTCCAAATTAACATTTTGCAGGAATGAACACAGGGTAAAAAGAGTCCATTTACAATCATAACAAAATTTGTGAACTGTCTTGGTAATTAGAGTTAACAAAAATTTTCAAGGCTGTAGATGTTAACAAACTAGTTATCAACACATTGTACACTAATTTACGATTTTGTTTTGGCTATCAATGGACACTTTTCGGGCAGTGGAAATTAATATTCACATTTTCCCAGAGTTTTTCACTGCTGACATAATGGCAAACAAGTAATTTTGTATTTGATACAAAATAAATATAAGCTATTAACAGTATAATTATTAGTACGGACCTGATTGCAAGGTATTGATTACTCTTACTACTGAATTCAGTGAAAGTACAATTGCAATTTTTTTATTCCCCCACTACTTACACAAAGCCAGAAAGACATTTTGAGAAGCTGAATTGACAAAGAACATTATAGAGCAAAAAGAAAAACTATTTACTCTGATGTGAACTTTGATAAAAAAAATGCCCCTTATTCTGCTGGACTACATATACACAAAGGTGTTTATTGTGTCCCTCTCCTAGATGGCTGGTTCCACAATTATAATGCCAGTGACTAACTTTAGCTAAGTGGCTATTTTAAAAAATTGTTTTATTTGGACTCATCACACACAGCATTTATTAAATGGAATCTTGTCTGTACAAGTAAACATACTATTGTGCTGCAATAACTATGATAAAACTTACTGCTCCACTAAGTGGCCCAAAGTATTCTCCTTGATTCCGGACGATGGTGTATCTGATAAACCAAGAAATTAGAGAAACTAAATACAATTGTGACCATAGTTTGCATTTAATATAAATTAATATCACTCAATATCATGATCATCACTAAATTCACTTTCTCCAAAAAACAGATAAATAAAAAAAATACAAGAAGAAAATAACTAAAACTAATTGTGCAGAAAAATGTTTCGAAGCCACCATGACTCTAGCAAATTCCTTCATTGTTGCTGTATGCTGTGGTTTCAACAAGATACATGACTCTACTCCCTGTTAATATATCATGTGAATATGAAAGTGATGCTATAGTAAATATTCTGGTGTAAAGGGATTTATTGTCAGCAAATAATAAAAAAGTTTCAATTTGACTCACTGCACACAAATGGAATCTCATTGTGTACAAGTAAACATATATACTGTATTGCATCTTTTAAATTTAAATATAAACCAGTCAAAGGCAGTTTAATGAGTGTATGTGAAATACAGAGTTCAGGGTGAGTGAGAGGAGGGGATTAAGGTTGAGAAAATGGTATATTTTCTCATTACATTGAATTGCACATATAGCACTACTTGGAGTAGAACATTTTTACTGATAGGTTTATAAAAAAAAAAGAGGTATATTTTGCTTACCTGAACATCACCACCATGCCACTACTGCTTGGTGCAGTCCAAAAAAATGTCAAATGTCACATTCGGAGCTACATTTGGAGTACTGTGAACAAGAGTGGCCTGCATTACAACAAAAATGAATTCAATGTAACCTTCACCAGCAGGTCTAACACATAATTGATATCACCTCACAACAGGTGTTATTATTATGTTCTAACTGAGCACTAGCAAATCACTAGTTGACTGAGCATATGGAAAAAGCTTCAACCAACAGCCACCCAATTCCCTTACCATATTGCATTTAACCCTCTCGTTCCTGAATTGTTTTGACGCGCGCGGAAATATCTAATTTTCTACCGCGGAATAGAGCATTGCCGTTTTATTTTTTTAACTCGATGCTGGCTGGGAAAACCCCATAGCAACCATATATCACTAAATAGACCAAGAGTTTGGGATTCCCCTCATTTTTTGATTGAGAAAATTGAATAATATTTAATTATTTTATTTTTCCCATCAATAAAAAAATAAAATAAAATAGAAATAATATTGTTTGATGCATTATATACCAATATTATATTAGTTCAACAATAAAATATGTTGTTTGTTGTGTGTGGTGCTGATTGTGATCATGTAGGAGACATCTATGAGTGTCCACATGGAACGTATGCCATCGGACGTCGAGCTCCACTACAAAACAATTTCATATACACAAAAACACAAACAACAAAGATATTTGTAATACAAACAACAAATTATTCATGATCCTATATAATTGCAACTTTATGATGTATTGTATGCGGTTTCATACAGGATTTTTGTTTGGGGTGGGGCTCAGAGTGTACTTCGCCACACCCATTTTTTGGAACCTACACTACTTTGATGCACATCTTAGCATACGAGTCTATACTTCACACTGATGATCAGTGTTCGGTCCTATGCACTAAATGGCTCAGTTATGATCGGAACATAATGGGATACAATATCAGACAAAAAATAAATGCTTCCTAAATGTTCATTTCTATTCAACTCCCAAAATTCTAGGGGGGAACCCAGCGCTAGCCTCCCACTGTATGAACCCCTGCTATGTATACTCCACACTGTACATGAGAGAAACATGTATTGAGAAAGTGTACTTTGAAAATGAAAAGCAGTACAAGCACACACGTGGAATTCAACTTATCCGGCATGGATGGTGTCACAGACTGAACGATCCCTCCCATAGGATCCGGAACCTCCATACAATACCAAAAAAACACAAGACAACAATGACATTTGTAACATAACAGCTGGCCTCGCTGAATTGAGCCCCCCCTCCCCCGTCATTACTTTTCACTAACATTCTTGTACCATAACCCCCCCCTCCCCCGTCATTACTTTTCACTGACATTCTTGTACATAACCCCCCCTCCCCCGTCATTACTTTTCACTGACATTCTTGTACCATAACCCCCCCCTCCCCCGGCTTACGTTTCACTGCAGTCTTGTCCCATAACCCCCCCTTCCCCGCATTACTTTCACTGACATTCTTGTACCTAACCCCCCCTTCCCCCGTCATACTTCACTGACATCACCTTGTACCATAACCCCCCTTTTCCCGTCCCGTTATTACTTTTCACTGACATTCTTGTACCATAACCCCCCCCTTCCCCGTCATTACTTTTCACTGACATTCTTGTACCATAACCCCCCCCCTCCCCCGTCATTACTTTTCACTGACATTCTTGTACCATAACCCCCCCCCTCTCCCAGCCCTAGCTGGACACCCAAATATCAGTAAGTTGAAAAAATGAAATTCAACTTACCCGGCATGGATGATGTCACAGACCGAAAAAGACCACCGAGTTCGTTCTCTCTCAGGTTGGATCCGGAAACGCCACATACTGTTTGTTCATGGTTGCTCTCTCTCTCTTTCCACAAATGCACGCACACACATACACACACACACACACACAAGAAAAAAGAAGCTACAGGTGAATACAGATCATAAAAATAAATGTATATTTTATTATACATAAATTGACTGGTGTACACACATGAAATTCAACTTACATGGGCATAGTAGTCACGATCCAAAAAGATCCAGAGTTCCCTCCCAGGTTGTATACGGAAGTGCCACATACTGTTTGTCCACGGATGCTCTCTCTCATTCCACAAATGCACACACACACATACACACACACACACACGAGAAAAAAGAAGATACAGGTGAATACAGATCATAAAAATAAATGTATAATATAAATTGACTGGTGTACACACACACACATACATGAAATTCAACTTACATGGGCATAGTAGCCCCGATTAGAAAAGACCCCACCCCCCCCACCCCCGAGTTCGTTCCCTCCCCGGTTAGATCTGGAAGTGCCAGAATAACATTTCAACTCCACGCACACACATATACATCGAGTGTGAAGCTCCACTACAACACCACAAAAACACAGACAACGACAACGACAATAACAATACATATTACAACTTTTGGGATGTTCAGGGAGGGGGAGGGGGGGGGGGGGAGCAGCCACAAATATCAAAGTCTGTGGTCCTTTACACAAAAGATTATGGAATATCAATGGGTGTGTTGTCATCTTTCTTCCACTCTCCCCCTACCTAATCCACCCGACTCTTGTTCTTCAATTCCCGCCTTCTCCGACCGCGAGGACGTCCAGAACTCGGAGCAGGAGGAGCCACTTCCTCTTCTTCATCACTGGAACCTGCTGCCTATTCGTGTTTCATCATTGGAAGACTCAGGTCCGGTATCCTCTCCTTCATCACTGGAAGACTCTGCTCCTATCCCCTCATCTGCGTAATCGGGGTCGGTGACTGCATTCACGTCTGGTCCTAGTAGTATATGTGGTAAAAACTTTTTTTTAATTTTTTTGAAAATTTGAATTTGTTCAAAAAACCACAAGCCACTTTCAAATCTCAAAACTCAATGAAATATATATATATTATAGCTAAACAGCTTACTCTATCTCAATATAGCTATAAATAAGTCCTTTCCACAACAGAAGCTTGCTATTTTTCAAGAGAAAGACAAGATAAAGACAAGCTTACCTCGATCATCTTCTTGACTCCCATTTTCAGTATCAGAGTTGACGGGGTCTGGTCCACCAACCCTGATACAGGGCCTCCTATAGCCCTAGATGTCGTCTCCCTTCTCTCCGCTTGATCCCGAGTCGCTAGAGTCAGCATCAAGCAAGTCTAAAACTTGCACCGCATTGTAACTTCTAGACGCCATCTTCCAAAAAATGACTTTGAAAAAAATTTTTTTTTTGCATAGTTACCGGGGTCACACGACACGCTCACTTTTTTCCTATGATGTAATAAGCATTACCTAAGACTGTACGTAATAGGGAGGTCCCCAGTTGAACTGACGATTTTATAAAAAATGGAGAAGACAGTAAGTCAAACCGCAAAGTCTTGGTCGGCAAAGAAGCGGTTGTTTCAATGTGTTATGGAAGGCTACTGAGCTCAAGCAGTTTTTTGCTGCTTCTACAAAGCTCTGGAGATGACTGGATCCATAAATGAAGCTGCTGTGAAGAAGGTAACTTTTTTTAAAATTCGACGGAGAACCGATGTTTTTTTTTTTTGCCGAGGAAAAAATAAACGCAACTGCTGTGAGGTACTGTCGAAGCAGTCCTGGCTGAAAGCTATTTTAGATGCTTCTCCAATGCATTGGGCACCTGTGTATGCAATCTGAAGGTTCTAGCTATAAAGTAACTATTTTTAAAAATTCGGAGAAGTCAATCGGTCTTCACCCGCTTTAAAGCGGGATCCGGAACGAAAGGGTTAATAGAAATATGACAAAGATTCAGCTTAAACATTAATAACACTCACATATCTACTGAAATATCTGATATTCCATTGTATAATTGTCAAATAAACTACTCCCTTTATACACTAGGATTTATATGAAAGAGCTCCATATGCCCCAACTAAAACTCAGTGTATGCTTCATAGCTAACTCTATTGTGCCTATTTCTGCAAATATATAATTTTTTTGTTTATGCATACCAAGAACCGTGACGGTTTGTATAAATTGTAATAATACTGATAATAATTTAATTTGCATACTTACTGTATCAGGAAGAGAATTTACACTGGAACAGTCTAACAATCTCTGTCCAGAAAACCAGCAGTGAAAGTTCCTATTCTGTCACCTGATGGATTTATAGCTTGTATCAAAATCCCTCAATGGCCACATTGTTGCCAGCTGAAATGTTACCTGACAAATAAAACATATAACTACATATGTTACTAAAAAAAGCAAAAAACAACATCACACATAGGTGTAGCTATAGCTAGGCTGATAACTCTCAAAGATGGAGATAATTAAATTTACACACCTAGTTAGCTACCCACTAAATTCAAACATTTGTATGAAGATTCAAGCTGGTATCAACATAGCTCTTATTTCGTTCTTTCCATATTTCCTGTATTAGGACTCATTTCAATTTGCTATTATATTAGGTATCTTACAACTCATGGCTAGACATGGGCAAGATGGTGTATTATTGAAGGAGTGCAGTGGTTTAAAGGAAAACTTACCACTGTATTGAGTGCCTGCAGTGTAAGAGAAATATCTGCTGTTGTTGGTACTGACGGGGACATTTACGGTCACGTCGTAAGTACTCTCCCTGCCAAACTTGTAAAGCATGTAACTGTCTGAACTAATCATTTCTGCTGCCAATTCATTGCTGAAAGTGTGGGTTATCGAATACAATTTTATATTATTGGCGAGCGAGCGTAGCGAGCGAGACACTTACAGGGGTAACACAATCGAAAATCGGGGATGTCAGTTTGTTTATTGGCGAGCGAGCGAAGCGAGCGAGACACTATCAGGGGTAACTCAATCGAGATTTCGCTATATTTATTGGCGAGCGAGCGTAGCGAGTGAGACACTATCAGGGGTAACTCAATCGAGATTTCGCTATATTTATTTATTTATCTGTTTATGGGGTACGTGAGACCTCTGTTTTCGCCCGCGCCTCTAATTACGTAAGTTAGGTAAAGCGTTCACAGTTCCAGTATTTTCAATTAACGAGCGCGGAGAATCATCCTGCTGCACTAACTTTGTTTCAACCAGAAAGTTTACAGCTACTCTCTTCTTGAAACAATTGTGAAGTCTTTGTCAAGCTGCGCTTCTTTGCCTCTGCTTTCGAAGTTTATTCAGGTAATTCTGTTAGTTTAGTCTGGGATCAGAGACTTTAGATTCTCTGATGCTAACTGAGAATGGAAAGGGTTACACTGTGCACTACAGTTAGATGTTGTTTTTTTCCTTCCAAGCAGTTGCAGAGAGTTGTTACTATGGCACTGAAATCCCTTTACCCTGCATGCAAAA
>WLWD01004660.1_pt1 | contig 20527 bp, 5 predicted proteins | sample 6712731 | NCBI WGS metagenome assembly WLWD01 (sample SAMN12718690, study PRJNA576275) | sponge metagenome | isolation source: marine sponge | host: Mycale hentscheli | place: New Zealand: South Island, Marlborough, Capsize Point | collected 2014-11-01
GTCGGTTGGTGTTGACTGTATCTGGTGGGAGTGGCTATCCGGCTCGAAGGACCATTTGTAGGGGCCCACTTCAAACACTGACTACGGATCGGCGGGTTCAAAGTATTCCCCGTACCTTCGGTATTCACTTACTGAGGTGCGGCTGAAGTCGTGAGTGTCCGAGGCCGATGGCTTTCGCTTTCAGCCTCGGATTCACGCAGCAGTAAAGTATGCACACAACCTGAGGGGCAACCCAAGTCTCAGCATAGGTGAACAACCTTTTATCATTAAAGATAAGAAGACAATATATAGAGCAGAACAAAGTGCGGGATGGTGTGGTTACAGGAAGGGTATGAATATAATTATCTAGGCTAATGTTATGAAATGGTAAAGGGATGACATGCGGGAAATGGAAATGAATGGAATGGGTGAGTTTGTATATGGATAATAATGTTAACTGTTCGAAGAGCTGTCTGGGAATCTTTGGGAATCCGAGACAGTTACAATAGCAGTGGTCAAAACATCTAGTGATGCAATTAAACAATAAATTTTTTTTTGTAATTTTTACCATTAATAGTTAAATACCTCAGACTTGGGTTGTTAAGCACCCCCACTTATAAACTTCATACAGTAAGGAAATGGGCATATTATAATTAAAATGGTTGCTGAGTGCCAATCAGCAGTAGATAGGACACACAAAAAGATTAATAAAAGTGCTTATCAACAGCACTTAACGACGAACTCTTAACAACTCGCATCTACGGTATAACATACATATTCCATGTTCACTTCTAGTTTCATATTGTTCAAATTTTATTCACATTATGAAATATAATATTCATGTCTTTTCTGGTGTTTTATTTTCATCTTTAAATATAAAAGATATTGAATATTGAGCAGGAGCCAGTTTATTTGATCAAATCCAATGAAAGTGGAAGCTCTTTATAAAGGGACTCTGAAAAGCCACCAAACTCTCAATAACAGTCAATATGGAATGGAGCAAAACAATCAACCAAAATACAAAATACACTCTAAATCAGTTAAACTCACAACTAGGGTCACAATACTTGTCCATGTACTGAGACCTTTTTAATAGCGGTTCTGGCCATTTTAGGCCATTTTTAATATAGGGCATGCATCACTTATGATCCTGATTGAAGAATAAGAGGGCCGATTATCAAAAATTTCACTGCAAGATTTCATACAGACTATGGAAGCCCTGGGATTCACCCCCCTCAGTTTCCCCCTTCCATTATAGCATTTATAGCGCACATTTTTTATTCAATGTTTTTTTCTGATACTCATACTTATGTTTGAGTCTATACACTTCCTATGAGAAAGATGCACATTTGAACATGTTTGTTGCTCCAGACCTGCAGTTGAATCCTTCACAATTACTAGAAGCAAATGGCGCATGCGCATCAATACTTAATATGGAGCTGGAATAATATATCTGGCTGACCGCTTGTTTTTGCGAAGTCTGTGGTAGCTTTATTCCAGAAATTCAATAACAACAAGCCATTCAGTAAGAAATAAGATGCTTTCTGATCAAGCACTGTTGATGCCTGCAATATAGAGATTATGTAGGAAGTGACGTAATTTGGCGAGCGAGCGTAGCGAGCCAGACACTTACAGGGGGTAACACAATCGAAAATCGGGGATGTTTGTTTATTGGCGAGCGAGCGAAGCGAGCGAGACAGTATTAGGGGTGGATAATGCAAAATCGGGTATATGTTATATGTATATATGTATGTGGGATGGTACGTATGCCCCTTAAACGCACGCGCGGGGAACGTTTTCTCCAAAAAACACGGCTTTTTAGGCTTGACCCCAGTTTATTCTGAAACTACAGGATTAAGCAAGCCTTACTTTATACTTAAGCTCCAAAGTGTGAGAAAATTCCTGCGAAAATGCTTGCTTTTCAAGAAACAAAGTTGATTCGACCGGTTACTATGGCAGTGAAGACCCTTTTCCAGACTTAATTTCAAAACTTCGCCTTTTTATGGGGGGGATACGGAGTGCCGGTTGTTGGTTGTCAAGAGCTGTTGGTAGTCAGAATGCCGCAGTATTAATGCTAAGGAAGCTACTATACTTCTCGAGGGAAGCTGAGGTAAGTAGTAATTCCATATTTGTTAGCTAAATATGCAAAATAACTCTGGCCTTTCTTTTTTGTAGATAAGAGCTTGTCAACAGTGACTGGTAAATTCAAATAGTCAGATTGGCTCAAATTTGGTACTACAAAAGTTACCACTGCTCAAGGAAATGAGGTAAGAAAATAATTTTGTATTTGTGTGCTAAAATCTATTGTTTTTGTTTTTGTAGGTGAGAGCTTGTTGTCAAGGATTCAAGGTAATTCAGATGGTCAAAGTAACTTCAATCAGAAGTTATCAATACTCAAGAATGATGTAAGTAGTAATTCCATATTTGTTGGCTAAAATTACAAATAATAACACCGGTTTATTTTGTTATCGTAGCTGAGGAACAAGAGTTACTGGTGATTGAGATTATCAGAATGGTTGATGTTTGATACTACAGAAGTTACCATTAATCAGGTAAGAGAGTGATTTTGTATTTGTTTACTGGAATAAAAGGTCATAACTGCTATTATAGTGTTTGCATGAACTAAGCTAAAACATAGTAACAATACTTAGTTTTATGTTACCTAACATCAGGCTCGCTCGTTATTTGTGCTCAAGCACACCACTAGTATATATGTATGTATGGATGGAATGTACGTATGCTCTTTAAACGCGCGCGCGGGGAACTTTTTTCTCCTAAAAACACGGCTATTTAGGCTTGACTACAGTTTATTCTGAAACTACAGCATTAAGCAAACCTTACTTTATACTTAAGCTCCAAAGTATGAGAAAATTCCTGCTAAAACGCTTGTTTTCAAGACACAAAAAGTTGATTCCACCGGTTACTATGGCATTGAAGACCCTTTTCCAGACTTAATTTCAAAACTTCGCCGTTTTATGGGGGATACGGAGTGCCGGTTGTTGGTTGTCAAGAGCCGTTGGTAGTCAGAATACCGTAGTATTAATCCTATGAAAGCTACTACTTCTCGAGGGAAGCTGAGATAAGTACGCAATTCCATATTTGTTAGCTAAATATGCAAAATTAACTCTGGCCTTTCTTTTTTGTAGCTAAGAGCTAGTCAACAGTGACTGGTAAATTCAAATAGTCAGATTGGCTCAAATTTGGTACTACAAAAGTTACCACTGCTCAAGAAAATGAGGTAAGAAAGTAAGTTTGTATTTGTGTGCTAAAATTGATTGTTTTTTGTTTTTGTAGGTGAGAGCTTGTTGTCAAGAATTCAAGGTAATTCAGATGGTCAAAGTAACTTCAATTTGATACTACAGAAGTTATCAATACTCAAGAATGATGTAAGTAGTAATTCCATATTTGTTGGCTAAAATTACAAATAATAACACTGGTTTATTTTTTATCGTAGCTGAGAACTTGTTCAAGAGTTACTGGTGATTGAGATTATCAGAATGGTTGATGTTTGATAATACAAAAGTTGGTAAGAGAGTGATTTTGTATTTGTTTGCTGAAATCAAATGCCATAACTGCTATTATAGTGTTTGCATGAAGTAGGCTAAAACATAGTAACATTTTATGTTACCTAACCATCAGACTCGCTCGCCATTTGTGCTCCATCACACCACTAGTTTATTTATAATTATGTTTGGACGTATGTATGTCATTGACCCTCCGTATTTTTGTGTTCGCTCCGCGTTCGACCCCGTCCCAAACTTCACTAAACAGAATCCTCCGGTTTAGCGACCATTACCCGTATCACCTTAGAAATTGAATTGTTTTTATTGCTTTGAATTCTTTTGCGGGTGCAGTTGAAACGCAAAAACTTATGGGAGCTCCATTTCTATTCGAGTTAGTTGCTATTTGTCACAGTTATAAGCCCTACTCAACAGTATTTACTTGTAAATTCATTGTCCACTAGACGAACCGCGAAGGTAACTTGTGTAGGTATGTTCAGTTGTGTGAAAGTATTGTGCGTTACAACTACTATTAAGAATGTCACAAAGGAAACTTTAAATAAAGTGACTTGATTTGTTGCTTCTTTTTCAATTCAAACAGTTACTGGGAGCAGTTACTATGGGTTTGAAACCCCTTTACCGCATACGTAGCTAATTTAAAAACTTGACTATTATTTTAGTAGCTTGAGTGTTACTTGTTAAAATCAATCATTTAACAATAGTGTAGTTTAAAGCTCGCTCGCCATTTGTGCTCAAGCACACCACTAGTTGTATTCCCATATTAGCTTTATTGCATTTACTTGCTGGATCTGTGCATTTAGGACTCTATCAGCTCCAGCATCTTTTGAGCTGACTTCTCCACACCTGCATGTATTTGTAACAGTTGGTGGCTCATCCAATTGGATATTGAGTGGGCCATGTTGCGTTTATGCAAAGTAGCTACTTACAATTAATCGGCGAGCGAGCGTAGCGAGTGAGACACTTACAGGGGTAACACAATTGAAAATCGGGGATGTTTATTTATTGGCGAGCGAGCGAAGCGAGCGAGACAGTATTAGGGGTGGATAATGCAAAATCGGGTATATGTATAATATGTATATATGTATGTATGTATGGATTGTACGTATGCCCTTAAAACGCGCGCGCGGGGAACGTTTTTTCTTCAAAAAACACGGCTTTTTAGGCTTGACCCCAGTTTATTCTGAAACTACAGCATTATGCAAGCTTTACTTTATACTTAAGCTCCAAAGTGTGAGAAAATTCCTGCGAAAACGCTTGCTTTTCAAGAAACAAAAAGTTGATTCGATCGGTTACCATGACATTGAAGACCCTTTACCAGATTTAAATTCAAAACTTCGCCTTTTTTCCGGCTAAGTGCGGCTTGTTACTAGTTGTCAAGACCCACCTGTAGTCAGTACTAAGAGAGCTATCACTACTTCTGAAAAGCGTATGTAAGCACATAAAGTATTAATGCTAAGGAAGCTACTACTACTCGAGGGATGCCAGGTAAGTACGCAATTCCATATTTGTTAGCTAAATATGCAAAATAACTCTGGCCTTTCTTTTTTATAGCTAAGAGCTTGTTGTCAACAGCTACTGGTAAATTCAAATAGTCAGAAGGACTCAAATTTGGTACTACAAAAGTTACCACTGCTCAAAAAAATGAGGTAAGAAAGTAATTTGTATTTGTGTGCTAAAATTGATTGTCTTTTGTTTTTGTAGGTGAGAGCTTGTTGTCAAGAATTCAAGGTAATTCAGATGGTCAAACTAACTTCAATTTGATACTACAGAAGTTATCAATACTCAAGAATGAAATAAGTAGTAATTCCATATTTATTGGCTAAAATTACAAATAATAACACTGGTTTATTTTTTATCGTAGCTGAAAGCTTGTTCAAGAGTTACTGGTGATTGAGATTATCAGAATGGCAGATGTTTGATACTACAAAAGTTACTATTAATCAGGTAAGAGAGTGATTTTGTACTTGTTTGCTGAAATAAAACGTCATAACTGCTATTATAGTGTTTGCATGAACAACTAAGCTAAAACATAGTAACAATACTTAGTTTTATGTTACCTAACTATCAGGCTCGCTCGCCATTTGTGCTCAAGCACACCACTAGTTTATTTATATATATGGACGTACGTATGTCATTTTGTACTTTGACCCTCCGTATTTTTGTGTTCGCTCCGCGTTCGACCCCGTCCCAAACTTCACTGAACAGAATCCTCCGGTTTAGCGACCATTACCCGCATCACCTTAGAAATTGAATTGTTTACGGCTTTGAATTGTTTTGCGGGTGCAGTAAAATTCAAAATCTTATGGGAGCTCCATTTCTATTCGAGTTAGTGGCGGTGGTAAGTTAATGCGCTATTTGTCACAGTTATAAGCCCTACTCAACAGTATTTATTTAAAAATACATTGTCCACTAGACAAACCACGAAGGTAAGTCTTGCGTAGGTATGTTCAGTTGTGTGAAAGTATTGGGCGTTACAACTACTATTAAGAATATCACAAAGAAAACTTTAAATAACGTGATTTGATTTTGTTGCTTCTTTTTCAATTCAAACTGTTGCGGGAGAGGTTACTATGACATTGAAACCCCTTTACCTCATACGTAATTTAAAAACTCGACTTTATTTTAATAGCTTGAGTGTTAGTGGTTAAAATCAAATTTAACAATAGTGTAGTTTAAGGCTCGCTCGCCATTTGTGCTCAAGCACACCACTAGTAATAAATTCATTACAGTAAACAGCCTTATTAACATTTTTATGACATAAAAAAGTGCAATATCAATGATTAGTGAAACGTCCAAATATAGCCTTTCTCTGTTCCCCAGCAGCAATAAATTCATTTCCAATGTCTTTCAAATTTAGCTTGTCAAGTCTATCTTGGTGTACGTAAAGAACTAAAAGGTTATTTAGTCGAATCTGAGAAATTGTAGACCGAAGGTACGTTTTCAGACGCCTGAGAGCACTGAATGACCTTTCACTCGATGCATTTGTTGCTGGCAATACCAATAAAAATTTTACAAGAATTATAACTTGAGAAACAAGCTCCTTGCTGGTTCAGAAAGCCCCTTCAGGTAAGCTACAATTGAAGATAAGGAAACTTCTCCTGTCAACTGGGCTGATAGTGTCTTGAATTGAATCTCGAGTTCACTGTAATTGAGATCATCTTTATAAACATCTCTGACTACTTTCAACTCTTCATCATAAGCCTTTTTTTGGCACTCTTTCAGAAGAAAATGCTCTAATCTCTTGAATAAATCCTGTAATCTTGCTGGTCAAAGCGATCAGAAATACACTCAATGCTTAAGTCAATGGCTTCAAAGTACATTCTTCTATAATGATCTATAGGCTCAGATGAAAAATGTCCTATACTTTGACTATCATTATAACGCCTGGGCTGTTTCCTTCTTCTTGGAAGAGCTGGATCGCTAATATCTAACTCTTTTGCTTTCATAGTTACTAATTCCCAGAAACTTTTGAAGCTGTCATCTGACCGCAGCGTTTGCAGTGTTTGCTTGACCATTGCAGCTACGTGCTCACCTTCAACTGTGTGCCCAAAACAATGCAAGTATATAAAGCGCGAGGCTCTTCCTCTTTAATCCTCTTTGCCACCCCTTTTTTGGATCCTGACATTGAACTAGCTCCGTCATAGCATTGCCCTCTAACCTTATGTATATCTAAATTTAGAGCTTGTAGCATATTTTTAATAATGGTTTCAGCATCTGTTTTGTCTAGCTGATATAAGCCCAAATATTCTTCATGGACATCAAAATTGCTACCAACCCAACGAAAGACAGAGACTAGTTGTCTTTATTAGATACATCAGTTATCTCATCTGCCAAAATAGAATAGAACTCAGCCTGCAGATTAGATGTAATGTCACGCATGATTTTATGAGCCATTAACCTTGCTATTTCATTCTGTATATCTTTAGAAACATATGTGTAATTCTTACGACTAAGCCACTGGGATATATTGGGATTATCAACTGATCGAAGCAGAAGTAGTTGCATAAAATTCGAGTTTATTTCATTGCTTTCTTCACTCCACTTTCTGAAAGGTATGCCTTGCCTAGCTAAGAACCGCATATTTTCTGAAATAGTTAATAGAACCTTACGGTTTTCATGCTTTTTGCTGGCATGTCCAATGTCAAGATGCTCATCAATACTCCTTGTATTATTCGGTAAAATCAAAAGTGCTTCACAAGCCTCCATATGATGGTCAGAATCTTGGTGCTTCTTCACTTTGGAAAATCCATCTTTCCAGTTAGAAAACCCGGTCGAAAGCTAAAAAATTAATTCAGCTTACTAAGTGCCACATTATAACGGTACTTACACTTACAAATGCAGGATCTGGCTTAGTAGAAGTCAAAATTTTCTTTTCAGCAACTGCTTTGACACAAACATGACAAAACAGAGCATCTTTTTCAACATCATAGTGAAGAAAAGGGTAGTCTTCAAACCAGTGGGCCTGGCAAGGTAACCTTGATCCATATTTTTCTTGGGGAATACAAATTTTTTGTCAGGATGAAAAGGTTCACTGCCTTTTAAATCTTCACTAACGAAACAACAGCCATCTTTTTTTTTTAAAGGCAGCTGGTACAGTACTAGTACATCATTACATCATACATGAAGTACATCATAGTGTACTTTAAACTCTGTCAGGCATGCTCAGTGTAGTGTGATGACCTGCTAGTTAAAAAGCTATAGCAATTATTGTTTTTAGCCAGTTAATTCTATAAATATTGGGTGGGCCATGGCCCACCCGGCCCACCCTAGCGAGCCACCCCTGCGACACTAGATATGTTATACCTGGTGCTCACCAGCCAGTCCTAGTTGGGATTGTGGCTGAAAGACTGGTTGAAGTTGTCAGCTTTTAAAGCAATCTCTTGTATTCCAAGTTCCTCCAATTGTAACAAATGTGCTCTTGCATTTTGCAGTATTTTTTTTTTCAACCAGGTTGAAAGGAACGCACAAATATATAGCTTGAAACCAGAACTCCTAATGTATTAGTGTCAGGTTTTATCAACTGCAGGACAATTCTAGATTACAATCCATACAGTCTCCTTTGTTTAGAAGTGAGAGACAACATTGCTTGGCAGAGAGAATGCAGTTAGAGTTCATTTTAAGCAACACATGCTATTCAAGCTCATTTAACATCCGATCCACAACAATACTCTACCCACTCAGCATGCTCACGCCCACACAATCGGTTTAGCAAGTTCTTCAAATGCAGGCACTAATATTCCCGCTGATCAAAAGCTAGGGCAGTAGTTGGGTTAGATTTGTATTTTGAGCGTACTCTGACGGAAATTAAATTCTTTACGCCAACAGTTCACGAGCATTCTTCATTGTTCTTCATTGTTGCCTAGAACCACAGGAAGTACGATGAGTCAGTGTCCCCACACCACCCCCTTTTTTCAGAGCTGTGTAAAGGGGAAGTAGGATCTGCCCACGAGACTAGATTAGGGCCAGACCCTCCTGGCAGTGAGCTAATATCAGCGATAGTCGGTGAAGCACAAATAACACCCTTGCATTTCGACATCGATTTAACTGTGGAATTGACGCGCAAGCGTGATACCCATGCTTGGGGCGTGTTTTTTTTACTATTTAGGGTGGACTCCTCAGAATTTATCTTCCTTTTTCAAGTTCTTCGTATGGGGATCTTAACTCTCCCTTTGCCAAGCTCTTAGCAATCTAGCTACACTGTTTCAAGTTGGGTAGCCCTGAATTTTGTTCCTTTCACAAATCGTAGAAGTCTGGTCAGCTTGTTGTCTAAGACATCAGCACATCAGCGGGAGAACCTGCACCAGCAACTGACAGAACAAAAGTAAGCAATGGAATATAGCTAGCTATTATGTATGAGTGTTTATAAGCTTTCCATGGTTTTGGGGAAAAAGTATTCTAATCACTCCTAGCTAGTTATTCCAGTGGAGCCCAATGACTAGAGTTAAGAGGTTACTCTGGGTATGAAAGTGAAGCATCTGGTAGCTGAAGCTTATAATATCATTACATCATGTCTTCTAGTGAAATTGTAGTCTTGCATAGCCAACCCTTAACCTTCTATTCTATGGGGTGGGGGGAAGGAAAGGGTCTGGGGACATGGACATAGCAAATTTATTCTGAAGGAATGCGGAAATTGCCAGCTCAAGAGCATTGACACCCATGCTTTCTTGGATTTTGATCATTCAAGAATCACCACACATTTTAAGTTATGGGCAGCTAAGCCCTGCAGCTGAAATAATGCTGTAGTTTAACATTCACGGAAGCTGGTTTTACGAATTACTGCTGGAACAGACAAACTTCTGGATACCCATGAAGCTACCTAGATTGGGTTGGATAATATCTGGTATAGCTAATACAAAAAATACAACCATTATTAAACTATGCGGTGTAACAAAAGCCACTTGATTTTAGTTACTTTTGGAGGAAGATTGTGTTGTTTCTGGTATAGAGATTCTTTTACAGTGGAGGATCAAATAGCGATGGTAAGCAGGCATAGTAAAATTTTCCCCATATCCAGTATGAAGTATAGGAAACTATGCTTCCTAGTTACTAAAAGTGACGCCTTTCAACTGCAAGTCATTTACACAATTGTTTTTAAGAGGCAGAAATCTCCTCCTCTATCTTGCACTAAACCTAGTCCGACTGCAACATGTTGGTGCCCACAGAGCTATTTTATTGACCAATTTATCCTGCCTTCAATATGAATCCTAATTCATGTATGTCTTTTTACCACTTCATAAAAAGGTGTATGGCTAATAAAAAGCTGCTATTAATGTAGCAATGCATGGCTAGATGTTTCTCATTGAATTCTAAATCAACTGTATAAAAGTAGTTTTTAGTAGTAGTTAGGATGAATGTAGACCCACTAGATGAAAGTTCCAAGATTTGTATATGTAACGTATTGTTTGTTTCACTGAGGAAGAGTTTATAGTTTGAAATATTTGGCAGATAAGCAGTATATTATATTGTCATTTATTCAAAGTAATAAATAACTTTGCAGTCTACGTCATTCTATTTATGACTAAAATTGTCTTTTTTAGAATCCTACCAATCAGTCTTTGCCAATAATTGTACAGTTTATAGTGTATATCTGCTGTTGTAAGTTTTGGTAGAGTCATTATGTATGTAATTGCAGATTTATAAGCTGTTCATTAGAAAACATGTAGTGTTAATCTTGCAGACTACAACTTGAAACGCAGAATAGTCATAAGACACCCCGAGTGCTAGCCTTGATTTTATTTTATAGACTTTATTTGACAGTAGAGATATAGTGACATACAACTCATGAATATATTTATCTCATATTTGTTGTTAGCCTATGATGAATAACATATTTTTGTGTGCTATAAGAGTAGAGCACATGTTAATTCCATTCCTTTTATGCAATATTCTAGTATAGCACACTACTTTGAGTTTGAAGCCAGGGCTGTATTTAGGGGGTCATGCTATACACAACTGACACTAAACATTCGCCCCACCCTCTAGGAAATTTTTCTAAATATGGCCATGGAAGCAGTCGTCATTCACTTCTGATGCCAGTAACCATGCGCTTGATAGTAGTATCTAGGAATGGTTTTGTGCATGAAAAGGTTGTAGTAAATATAAAGTTGTTGTTTTTTTCCAGATATTGAGAAGGTGCTATTAATTAGTAAACAATTCTTTTTGATTTGTAATATAGCTAGGGAAGCTCTCTCTCTCTTCATTTGTGCTTACTGCACATCTGTAGTACATTAGCATATCCTTTTATTAACAACTTATTGAAGCAAAATGAAACAACTCTACTATCAACTTTGACATTACAGTAAAGGATTCTGACATAATGTAGCAATTATTTATTTTGCATAAAAAAAAATGTGGTTATAACCAAAGTACTAACTGCATGTTAAAGTAGTTAAATGGGGAAAGCATGTAGGTTTACAGTCTGTGAAATATTATTCCATGTATATCTTTCTCTTTGATGACTTCATTTAATGTTTTATGACTATAGTTTAGGAGTTGAGTAATATCAAAGTTGAAGACATTCATACAGGACTTACACACTGAAGGTTATCATCAGCTCTACAAAAGTAAGTATTCATAGTATTTAAGTTAAGGAAGACGGTTTGTCAAGCTACCATAGACCAATGGGACAAAAGCTTCAAGCTTTGTATATGTTTTTATTCATAATTATCGTGTTACTGAACAGAAGTTCTATGAAATAGTCATTGAAACAGATGTGGGCCTTTTTGTGATTGATTTACTGTGATTATTGGTGAATGAGGGAAGCGAGTTAGACACTATTGGAGGAAATAGTTGAGAATTGGAGATATGTGTTTGTTCATAAATGTGTGGACCTACGTGCGACATTTTGTACTTTGACCCTCACATTTTTGTGTTTGCTTGGATGTCGACTGTGTTCTATACTTACTAAATGGAATCTTTTGGTTTACCAATTTTTACCCGTATCATCCAAAGAAGTTATTGTTTTCCCCTTCGGATGAGATTGTCTCTGACATGTCTGGATTGTTATGGATGTAGTTAGGTATTACAAACCTACTGAGTTCTTTTTCTATTCAAATTATAAGTCATGGTAGTATCAGTTGTCTTGACTAATGCACTGTTTGTCATACATTGTACACTATGCAATAGTATTGCTCTTACTTGAATATTTAACTGAATGATGCTAAGTGAGTAGGAACTTAAACATTAGATCCAGGCAATTTAGATAAATGTAGACATTTTTTTGCTTTTGCACAGCTTTTGTATAGGCAAAAATCAATATTTAATCAGATTAATTTAAAAACCTTGTTGTTTGAATTCAATTCCACAGCGGGCAGCAGAGAAATTATTTCCTCCTGTGATTACGGCGTGACAATAATGGAGATTACCAAAAAAAGCTTATTATCGTACGGCAAATAATAATTAGCTATACTATTTTTATATGAATGATTTTGACTTCTAACACTGAAGCTACTGAAAAATAAGGTCCAGTTTTTAAATTTCGCATACACGGTAAAGGGATTTCAGTGCCATAGTAACAATTCTCTGCAACTGCTTGAATTGAAGGGGAAAAACAGCAACAAAACAATACACGTTATTTAAAAAGTTTTCTTTGTGATATTCTTTAGCTAAGTAGTGGTTGTAACACACAATGCTTTGACACAACTGGACATGCACCTACACAGACTTACCTTCGCTTCGCGGTAGTCTAGTGGACCATGTATTTTCAAGTAAATACTGTTGCGCACGGCTTATAACCATGACAAAGAGAGCATTGACTTACCACCGCCACTAACTCGAATAGAAATGGAACCTAAGTTTTTAACTGCACCCGCAAAAGAATTCAAAATGGTAAATAATTCAATTTCTAGGGTGATACGGGTACTGATCGATAAACCAGAGGATTCTGTTTAGTGCAATTTGGGACGGGGTCGACCACATACCTAACACAAAAATGCGAGGGTCAAAGTACAAAATGACATACGTACGTCCAAACATATATACAAATAAACATCCCCGATTTTCGATTGTGTTAGCCCTGTAAGTGTCTCGCTCGCTACGCTCGCTCGCCAATAATATAATGTTGTAGGCAAGGCTTGAAGAACCACTTGGACAGTTTGGCCCGACCATTTAAAAGATTAAAGATAAGAATAGAAAAAAATACAAACATAAACAAAAACAAAAACCTCACATGCTCTCAAAATTTTTGGCACAAGATATGGCAGCCACTGGTATTTGATGGTGACACTAGCAATTGGTCCAACAGCAAAATGCAACCAAATCAGCCTATGTTGGTGTAGGGTAGTCAAGAGAGTTACCACACTTTAGATAGCTTCTAAAGGTAGTGTTCTAAAAGTATATACTTTATGTTTTATATCCATTAGCTAACTTGAGAACAGAACAAGTGCAGCAAGTGAGATCATTTCTATAATTCGAGCTTTTAGTCCATGTAAAAATCAATGTGTGTGGATATATGAGTGGGATATTAGCAGAGCACATTAATTACAGAATGATGAAATGGATCGCTTGATAGTTGTTCTATTATGACATGAGCAGGAATCCTAGAATTTTAGGACAGGTTTAAATACTTGAGCTTTCATTGTCTTGATTTTCTAACATCATGTAGCATGCTATGAAAGCATTGGCAGGTATAATAATTGTCGATGTTAAATGAAGCATGTAAGAATCCGAGGAACTTTGTCTAAGGCTGCTTCTGGCTCTCACATAAACATGACAGTGGATAGATGCAGCCACCAGAGAAACACCTGTTGAATATTAACCTGAGCCCCCTTGTATTGTGCCCACTCCTACTTCAGTCGCAGGATCATTATCAGTGCACAGTGCATCTGCAGAGGTCACTCTCTCTTTACTTTCTTGATTGTCCTCAGTGTCTAATCAACTTGTATTGCTTTTAAGTAACTGCTGATCTGTTTTGTGCCTGAACCAACTATGATTCTAAGTAGTTTACAATTACAGAATTCTACTGTGAATTTTTCTGTCATATTAATTTCAATCATATCCATTCAGCAAGATTTTAATTTGACTTAATCTGAGCATCTGTCTTTCCATTTTATGGATTCATTTAAAACTTTAATGACTATAGTTGAGCTGCAGTTAAAGCAATATCAATTATTACAATATTCAGAGACAAGATGTATGCACACCTAAATTCTTTATCAGCTTTACAAACGTAGTTCGAAATATTGAAGTTGTAGAAGTTTGTTACATTAACATAGACTCACAGGACAAATGTTCCAAGTTGTCTTTTAATTACATAGTTAATGGTGACAAAAGAATTTTGTGCCTTTTTTGTCACCTATTTAATATAATAAATATATCCATAATAGTTCATATGGTCAATACCAACTGTATATAGCTGGGATAAGTCTGTCCATAATTCAGGATGTCATTTTTCATTTCTCTGCCTTTTTTTTTCTCAATGGTCTCATAATTGTGCATCAGAATGCACAATAAGGATATTTAACACACTCTACATTGTCTTTTACTTTAGTAAGTAATACTACGACTCGACTGATCAGTTCATGCTGTTTATACACATGCGTTAGAGTACACATCCTGTGCTTCTCACCTTTTCAATATCTTGATTTAATGGTCAACTCTGATTAAAGTTTATTTATATTTAACATAGTAAAATAACTGAACTAAGTCATTAGTAGTAAAATTGTTCCTCCATATTATCTAGAGATATTTCTGATGCACATCCACACTTAACTTCATTTCTGATTAACTTTCCTCTCCCTCCGGAGAGGAGCCATAATTTGTGGATAAAAGTCTTTAACATCACAATTATCAAGTTCTAACCCTTCATAAAAACTAGATTGAATGGGGCTTGGAAAAAAGGAAAGAAACAAAGTGAAAAAATCTTAGTTGTTGCCGGGGATTCGAACCCAAAGCCACTCGCTTTGCTCTAACCACTGAGCTACGATATCTTTGCTTTTTTCCAGACCCCTTTAGGTGAGAAAGTGTCAATCTAGTTTATATGAAAGGTCAGGCCTTATTAATCCACAATAATTATAGCTCCTCTCCAGAGGGGGAGGTGTTTCCAGTCGACACCAAAAAGGTGTTGTGACGGCACATAATTGGTGGTCTGTTGAGTACGAGACTGCAGCAAGCGGTACTACTCAACAGTATAAAGGGAAAATGTGAGAGTCTTGGAAGTTGAGGGTTGTCGTAGCTCAGTGGTTAGAGCACTGGTGGCTAAAGCCAGTGGCCCTGGTTTCGAATCCCCGGCGACAACTAAGATTTTTCACATTTTTTCTTTCCTTTTTTCCAGACCCCTTTAGGTGAGAAAGTGTCAATCTAGAATATTGTTGCGTGCCTTTCTTAGAAATAATTGCTTGAACTTTTCCTTAATTATTATATTGCCAAACAAAACAAAATCTTAAACTACTAATAGACTACACTACTTCTATTCAGCATAAACAACAAAGTATATTTTAGTTTGGTGGATCTGGACCCATTACCAATCCGCTGTGCTGGAAAAGGGTCTGGTGACATTGATGCTTAGTTTGTAATAATAATGCAATCTGTAAGTGAACATATTCAGCTGAATCACCACTTTCATGCTGCACCCTCCCTCCACCCACCCATTTTTTTGTACCTTTTTTGGAACTATTAATTTGGCTAAGTGAACGTAAGAAAATGACTGGTATTAAATCTGTGTTTAATGTGGAAAGGAAATTGTTTGATTGCACTAAAAGCACGGAAGAAATTGGAGATAGAGTTGACAGTTAGTAATAGCAATTTACAATAGCACTGCAGAACATGGGATGGTGGCATTATGGAAATGCACAAGTAGATGCTACAGAATATGACAAGTAGATTTTGCAGCCTACCTTGCTGCATGATCTCATGCAAATAAAGACTTTTCAGACATTCATGTTGCTTCCGCCCTTCGCTGACGAGGTAGTACAGTGTTACCACATTCTTTCTCTGTATAGAGGTTTGGTAAATGGTCTTGCTATGCGAGATTAGGAAAACATTATTTTTCTAGCAATCTAAAGCAGATGTAAATAAGAGATGTTACATAGAGAAAATAGAGTTCCTATATTATTTGTTTACTGTTCATTTTTTATTTGTAGTAGAACATGTCTACTCGTTTGACCAATGAGAAATACCTTACCTATGTAAAAGATAATGAGGACTATATTGTCCATGGATTGTCTAGTGTGGATCTTAAACTTTTTATAGAAAATTTGTGTCAAAGAGCTAATACTGCATACTCTAAATTCAGTAATTTGGAAGTTGAAAGTATAGAAGTACAAGTCCTCATTCGATACATATTACGAGTATTTAGTGAGAATTTAAGATCAGAAGCCAGCACATGGGATAGCTTTGTCCAAGTGGTGTCATCTCTTGATGGGTGCTCTGTCCAGCTTGTGGATCAACTAAAATGTATTAATAAAGAACAAAATGAATTTGCGATGTCTGGTCTAGATTTAATTGATAGTGATTCCAAAGAAGATATTACTTTCAAAGTTGGGGATGCTAATATATTAGCTGAAGTATTAGTTGAGGCAAGTCCCAAATGGGAACTCATCGCTATCTCTCTCTGTTTAAAAGATCACGAAAGAGAAAATTGCAAAAATAATGATGTAAAGCTTTGTTTGTACAATGTCATTAACTGTTGGTTAAAAAATTACCCAGACAGAACTATGACTAGACTTGAGAAGTCTTTGGCAAGTAAAGTTGTAGGAGAAACAAACTTAAGCTTAGAGTTAAAACATAAGTTTAAGCAGGCTGCTAAACTGTTAGAAAAAAATTCACTGACTTCTCCTGAAAAGGCTCAAAACTTAGCCATGTTTAAGCAGAATCCTGTTATTACGGGTATGTCTAATGCATCAGTTCAAGTAGCTGAAGGTAAGTCTACTTTACTACTTGTTAAAGCTATTCCCAAAAAATCAGTGTCATACCAGTGGAAGAAGAATGAAATCGCCATAGAAGATTGCTCTCATTATACAGGAGTCCATAGGATTAGCAAAGCCTGTAGAAGAACAGAGGGAGAATATACATGCTGTGTTACTTATCAGGAGAAGGAAGTATGCAGTGAAAAAATAACTGTAAAGACTCTGTTTCCACTCGGGAAGAAAAAGCTGTTAGATGCATATTTGAGTAAAAATGAAATCCCAAATTCTCATGACACTTGGCCTCCTAAAGTTTCCAAAGAATTTATAAACTTAGGTTTGATTATATCACCTGAAGATTCCAAATACAGTTGTGATTATTCTGTGCGTGGAGATATTGACGACATAAAAGCTAAGAAAAGTAAAGTTAAGTACGAGGAGGTATTTAAAGTATCTAGCACTGAGTTAATAATGCTAGAAGGACGTCCTGGAAGTGGAAAGACTACTCTAGTCCATAAAATAGTAAAAGATTGGGCTAATGGGAAAACTCTACATGGAGCTCAACTAGTATTTCTTGTAGTACTCAGGGAATTTAATAACTCTCAAGCCCACAGTTTGTCTGATCTGCTAAAGATGTTTTATTATGACGAAGAATTGAAGTCTGTATGTCAATTTATTCATGCGTCCAATGGAGAAAACTCAGTCTTTGTAATTGACGGATTGGACGAGTATCGTTGTCAAGACAAAGAGAGTAATGTAATTTATCGACTTTTGGATAAGAAGTTACTTCATCTAGCCATGACCATAGTTTCTTCGCGCCCATCAGCTTCTAAGTCTGTAAGAGAGGATGTTCTTTCGAAGAGAATAGAAGTATTTGGTTTTAGTGAAAACGAAATTATGGAATACATTGATCATTTTCCTTTCAGCAGTAGCTCTTCTGAATGCAGTAATACAACAAACAGTCAGTCTGTCCAAGATTCTCTTAAAGAATATTTACATTCTCATCCTAATGTGATGGATATGTGTTACTTGCCAGTTCATTGTGCTATGATTTGCTATCTCTACGACTCTGAAAGTGTAAGTCAGTTATCTACACAAACTAGAATTTACAAAGAGTTCACCAGATCACTGATTCTACGTCACCTACGAACTAAACATCCACAAATAAGTTTAAATTCTTTGCAAGAATTAAAAGGAGAATTTCAAGAGTATTTCAACAATATCTGCAAACTTGCTTATTATATGACTGTAAATTCCAATCAAATTATAACCTCAGATGAAGCAGCATCATATATAGGCTGTAAGGAAACTTTCAATGATTCCAACTGTCTCGGATTGCTTACCATTTACCACGAAATTAAAAACACTGGCAATACAAGAAAAATTTATTTTCTACATTTGACCCTACAGGAATTCCTTGCAGCATATTACATTGCCCATTTAAGTACATCAAAACAAGTTATAATTTTTAAGGAGCACTCAAGATTGATAGATATGAAAACAGTATGTATTTTTTGTTGTGGCTTATTATCATTTCAGCTAGGCAAGAAACCGTTAAAAGAAATTTTTTTCATAAAAGAAAAATATTATAGCAGTGACTCTATGGTGTCGCGAATAAAATATGCTTTTGAGTCACAAAGTCAAATAGTTTGTGACAAAGTTACAAAACAAATAGATGGTTGTTTCTGGCTCAGCTGGACCATACTAACTCCCAGTGACTTGTTAGCTCTCAGCTATGTCATATGTAATACAACCATGCCAGTAAGAGAGTTGTATATTGGTGAGTTACCCAATGATGACAATAAACTGATCATTTTACTCAAGAATATCTCCAAAACAAATCTCTGCCACCTTACTGAACTAGACATTGATACTTCAATATCTACAGTAGGGTTTGATTATCTCATTCAAATACTAAAATCTAAGAGCCTCCAGGATTTAGAAATCAAATTAAAAAATATATCTTGTGAACAATGTCAACTGTTAGTTGATAATTTAAAAAGTTTGAATCATCTTCGTTGGCTTTCATTATCACTATCTTCCACACCTGATAGCATTGAGACATTATTAAAGGCTTTGTCAAATTCATCGTTGAGAAATTTTCTTTTCATTATTATTTTTACTGACATCACTAATGAGGGTGTTAAGGCTTTTGCTAGAGGTCTAACAGCTGATATCAAACTTAATAGGTTGAAATTTGAAAATAGTTGTGCCAGAAATGAAGATCTCACACCTGCTACTAGTGAATCTGATGATGCTAACCCAAGTACTACTTGCCAGTCAATGAATACTATCACCTCAGAAGGAGCAGCTAGTCTGTCAAGTTCATTTCAACATCTCGAGTATCTCCGGTGTCTTGACTTATCACACAATGACATTGGCAATGATGGAGTAAAGAGCTTGTCAAGTTCAATTCATTTCCTTACTGCACTCAGAGAACTAGATTTGTCACATAACAATATTGGTTTTGAAGGAGCAACTAGTTTATTTAGTTCATTGCATTGCCTCTCTGAGCTTACAAAGCTGGATTTATCTCATAACAGCATTAGTTTTGAAGGAGCAACTGGTTTATCTATTTCATTTCAATATCTTTCTGGTCTCTACAAATTAGATTTATCGCATAACATGATTGGTTCTGAAGGAGTAATTAGTTTATCCAGTTCATTTCAACATATCTCTCAGGTATGCAATCTAAATCTATCACACAACAATATTGGCTATGAAGGTATTCAGCATCTGGCTAGAAATCTTTCATTCCTGACTCATCTAACATTTTTTGACATATCATATAATGATATTGATCTGGAAGGAGCACTATTAATACTATCTAACCTCAAGGAATGTCATGAATTAAATACAGCTTACATCAGTCAAATTGCTAATCAAATATCATGTGGTGACTTTGTTGTACATGATATTGTGACAAGAGATAATGTATCTGCTATAGAAAAGTTAAAAGAAGCTGCACGATGCAAGAAAAGAAAAAGAACACTAGATTTAGGTTTTGAAGTCTTGGAGATTTTACCTTCTGAAATTATATCACAAATTTTATGTAGATTTTTTGAGTAGTGTACATATTTAAGTCATCAAATTTACAGCAGTTTTTAGCTAAATTACTATTTTTTATTCAGTTATTCAATTATTGTGCTTGGGAATTTTTAGTCTTATTTGATTTTGTTTAAGTGGTATATTATTATGATTCTCTTTTACATATGAAATAAAATAAAAATATGTTGACAGTTTCCACCACAAAGTGTGAGCACAAGAAACAATAAAGTTACTTAGTTCTCTATAGTTAGTATTTACTTTCATAAAATATATTTTCAATGTTTTTGTTTCCTCCTCCTATTTCTCCTCCTCCTCTTTCATATTGTTATTATTTTTGTCATTTATTATTAGTCATCTTGCCGCTCAGTTTTCTTTCATCTCCTGTAAACGTTTATTCCAGTATTCACAGTCAACTCTGAAGCTAAATTTATATTCATCACTATAGAAACTGATGTTCCACTACTTCAAACAGTGCAAACTTAAAAACTGAAATTGCTGCCTTTAACTCCTCATTAAATATCATGTGCTTACTTCACGCTTGTCTTGTGGCAGTTTCCAAGTTGGTTAGCATGAGATTCCACATTTCCAGCGAGGTCCTCCTAGTTATTAGTTACGATTTTAAATGTAATTTCAAATTGA
>WLWD01005061.1_pt1 | contig 20526 bp, 20 predicted proteins | sample 6712731 | NCBI WGS metagenome assembly WLWD01 (sample SAMN12718690, study PRJNA576275) | sponge metagenome | isolation source: marine sponge | host: Mycale hentscheli | place: New Zealand: South Island, Marlborough, Capsize Point | collected 2014-11-01
GTATTACCACTGTGTGCTCACACGTACTAGTAATACCACTGTGTACACGCACTAGTATTACCACTGTGTGCACACACAGACTAGTAATATCACTGCACACGCACTAGTATTACCACTGTGTGCACACACATACTAGTAATACCACTGTGTACACGCACTAGTATTACCACTGTGTGCTCACACGTACTAGTAATACCACTGTGTGCACGCACTAGTATTACCACTGTGTGCACACACATACTAGTAATACCACTGTGTACACGCACTAGTATTACCACTGTGTGCACACACGTACTAGTAATACCACTGTGTGCACACACTAGCATTACCACTGTGTGCACACGCATACTAGTAATATCACTGTGTACACACACTAGTATTACCACTGTGTGCACACACGGACTAGTAATATCACTGTACACGCACTAGTATTACCACTGTGTGCACACACGTACTAGTAATACCACTGTGTGCACACACTAGCATTACCACTGTGTGCACACGCATACTAGTAATATCACTGTGTACACGCACTAGTATTACCACTGTGTGCACACACGTACTAGTAATACCACTGTGTGCACACACTAGTATTACCACTGTGTGCACACACATACTAGTAATACCACAGTGTGCACCACTACATAGTATTACCACTGTGGTGTGTACACACATACTAGTAATACCACTGTGTACACACACTAGTATTACCACTGTGTGCACACGCATACTAGTAATATCACTGTGTACACACACTAGTATTACCACTGTGTGCACACACATACTAGTAATATCACTACTAGTAATATCACTGTGTACACGCACTAGTATTACCACTGTGTGCACGCACATACTAGTGATATCACTGTACACGCACTAATTTTGTCACAAATTCATGAATCCGGTTTTCACCAGTATCGGACATAATGGAGTTTGAATCACATACTGTACAAATCAGAAACAAAAAAGTATTTAATTACTATAGTTAAACCAAGGGTTTGAGGAATTATCGCTGATAACTGTCCAGATCCCCGAGGGAGAGGACAGTTATATAGCGATAAGTCCAAGAGTTGCCATGGTTGAACTATTTTATACCATAATTACCATTTCTGAAAGTGTAAAAAGACTAAATAATGGAGGAAGATTAATAAATTATGTTTGGCATTAACAATCATTACAGCGAGGCTCACTCAGCAATACCGACTACAAGTGTATTTACCTCTGTAAACGACGTTCCGTTTCTGCCGCCTTCAGACGAGAATAGTGGTGACAGAGCGGAGTTCACAAGACGAGAATGTTCGTACCAGTACAAGAAAATAGATTTTCATTTCTTGCTGAAAAGGACTGTCATTTAACTTGATCAGTATCACCTGATCATTTATGTACCTAACTGGTATTGTGTCAAAAAATACTTCACTTCTGTGTTATACCATTTAAATAGTAATCGTATGACTTTCTGCGTTCAATGCAAGCAGTGATCATGCAAATTTTATTTCTGAAATTGTACAAGTTCACTTGAAATTGTACGGTTGTGACTCTACTGTTAAATAATAGTTATACGATGTGAACTAAAAATTTGTGTCATAACATAATAAGTAATCACATAGCTTGGAGTTTGGGTTCGCCTCTTGCGATTATTTATGCATTTATTAATTATTTATTGCTGCTTAAGCCGGAGACCTGGGTTCAAATCCCAGCAACGACTGAGATATTTGACGTATCATTTCTTTGCTTTACCTTCAACCCGGTTGTTTGTACGATTTTTTTTATGAAGGGTTAGAACTTTGTGAGTATTAACATTATTTTCATCCCAAAACCAGTCATTATTGTGTTATTTTTTTGTTTGTTTGTTTGTAGTTGTTGTTGTTGTATTGTGTGTATGTGTGTGTGTTGTGTTTGGAGTGCTTTCATTATTTCCTAGTGAAGTCCTTGAATTGTTGATGTACAAAGTCAACCACCTGCGTATTTATTGTCAATTGTGTGTATGAATAGTAATAACATTGTCAACCGTGGTTATTGTTGTGATTGGAAACTAATAATGATTAATAATTATGATAAAATTGGTACTTGAGACCACACACTGTTTTGCTTGTACCGGTGCATGTTATTATATAAAATGTGCTTTCTTTTTTCTGCATGCAAATTTTAGATCTCAAAGGAAAGAGTTTGGCTGACAAATCCAAGCTAATGGCAGAGCATTGGCGAAGTTTGTCAGAGGAAGACAAAGCCAAGTATCGCTCATCAATGGGGTCTGACAATGAAGACAGTGATGCAGAACTCTCCCTAACTGATAAGAAAAGGGTGGCTGTAAGGGCTGCAAAGCGACATCAGGGTGATGTAAGTTATCTTGTTATTATCTTGTATAGCAGTGATATGATTTTTTTTTAATGATAATTAAGGCTAACATGCTGCAGTCAGTAGGCTGTGAAGTTGCCGCTATGATGTTTGTGGATGGACAAGTCATCACAGTTATAGGGACTCCTAAGGGAAAGGACTTCCTCCAAACTCATCCGGCAATAGTGTCTTCTTTTGGTGCCTATTTTAAATATGGTACGTCGCTATACTGTATGCATTACTTTTTGTATGGAGGGTGTTGTTGTTGATGCTGCAGCTGCATGTGTTTATTTATATTAGATGACCTTCCAGTAAACAACAGCCACCTGTGTCCACCTCCTCCAGTTCCTCCATATCTCCAGACAACCAATCAACTTTGTCAGCTCCTGATTCTAGTACGTCTTCATCAAAGGCCAACAATGAGAGTCTGGTTCTTCTGAAGGGAAAAGATGGTAGCATCGTGGCTAAAGGAACTGTTTTCCCTCATCGCAACACCATTCATGGGCATCCCTGTAGCGAAGACTGCCAGATTGTTTCTGTGGGCGAGGTGGTTCAGTCTGGTGCTCAGTTGTGGTTTGAAGACCGGTATAATGAAGAACTGACCAAAAGCATTTTTGTTGAATGGCCAAAGCAAATGATTTGCTTCAGCGTCTGTGCCAACTGTGTCAAAAAGACAGTAGTTGTTTGTTGTTGTTTTTTTGAATTATTATTTATTTATTTATTTGTTAATTTATTTTGTTTGTATATTTATTTTTTAACAATGGGTGAAAAAGTTAATGATTTTGATTTCTTCCTTAAATGTTTAACTGGGATAGGGAAGAGGGAAAGATGGATTGTTGGGACCTATACATGATATTCCTGTCCAGCAGCTTCCTGTGTGTTTCAATTGCATACATGACTAGTTATCATTACACCATTGTTCTTCAGACACCTCAAGTCTAAGTCATGGAAGCAAGTGTTCAGCATCCACATGAAGCATGCATGCTCTTCCATAACTTGGTACACAGCAAGGGGTTCCATTAGTAATAACTACCACTGCTGGAGAGGTGTTAAAGTATGTGACATTTGCAGCGTTCAGAAGAATCCTTAACTTGTGACTCTGGCAGCAATGATTACTGAAGGACTCGTAGCTAAATTCAAACCAATCGTGCCATTTCTGACCCTTCATCCATCCTGATGCCATGTTCCTTGATAATATAATTTTTTCAGCTGTAAATGGTCAGTAGTTACTAATTCTCAAAACATTGCTGGTTTTCTATGGTAGATTATGGCAAGATCATAGAAAATAACTTCTTTAATGAATAGCTGTGTGCAGAAGTTATTTGTTCTGAAAATATATGCCACGACAAAGGGGTCCATGCAATATATATGGACTGTGTGAGTCGGTATTTATCATCTCACTATGACAGTTTCCAAATGTGTGCAAATGTAACTAATGGTTATGTCTGCTATGTTGTGCAGAAGTGGTGACTATGTATGTATAATGTAAGCCGTTCTTCATTTCTGTCATGAGGATATCCTAGTTCAATTACTCATGCAACAACTCGATGTGACACCATTGGAAATATGCATACCAATAGCTACTTCATGTTTGACGTGCATACTTGACCAAAAGGATCAAGAGCCACACTTGTAATAAATGCCAGCTTGCTACCACCTTGCATATTATTATATATATATTTTGCTCATAACTGGTACTATGAAAAACCACAGTAACAAAAAAAGAGTACATAATAAAATGCATTAAAAAATATTGCTTATAACATGGACAAAAGGGAAATGATTTAAACTATGTCTTCATCTGAGTCTGAATCTGAATTGTCCAAGTCGGACACAATAATGTCAACTGTATTGGACACTGGATGTAACTGTGGTAGATCAAATGATTGATTGTGAGCAATGATTAGATGAAAAGGTGGCAAATCGACTGTATGGTATTTGCTGACTGTCTTTGCAAAGTTGAGGAGTGAAGCTTCACATTGAAGAAGTTTCCTCTTCAAAAAATGAATGCAGCCGTTTCGAAAAAATGCATATTGATGATTGTGCCATAGAAGAAAGATGCTGCTGTATCATTGAGTGTTCATCTTTCATGGTTCTCTCAACAGCTTTAAACTCCTTCATAATCATTTCTTCCTCTTCAGATGCTCTCTCAATCAAGTTCGTTTCCCTGATCACTTTTACCCACAAAGATATGGGTATATTGGATGGTGGTTTGGATACCAGGGATGAAGCTTCCAAAGAAGATAATTCCTCTAAGTTCTTCACAACATCGAACTGAAGGCAACGAGGCAAAGAATATGCACTTCCCTCCAATGCATCTGATCGCATGTTGTTAAATCGTGAAATAGCTCGTTTCAGGGTACTTGTGGTTGATGCGATTTTCTTTGCCAACTGTGAAGCAATAGACTGGCCATCTATAGTTTATAACAAAATGTAATCAATCAAATCCAAAAAAGCATCCATTACATAAGTTACCTGCATATCGCGCCTTGGTTGACAGTAAGTATTTTCGTTCCCGAGCTACCAGCAGTATATCTTGAAACTGTTTATGGCGCTGCCCGTAGCCTATAATTAACACATAAACACCAAACATCAATTATTGTAATAACTGATAGTTTAATGACCACATCTACATATAGAGATATCACAATAAAAATCAATCTCTATGGTCTAACAATATCTCATTTGCGATTAAAACTTTTAATTGTAATAATATTCTGCCAATAAATTTTGATCTGTAACACTGCCTATGTTTTAATTTGGTTACAAACTTCACATGCACCACATGCTATAGCAGAGCCGTTGGCAGGGGATTCCCCTACCCACAGAATAGCAGTGAGCTCATAAGTACATAATGATATGTGACTGTTTACTGGGAAATTGGGCACAACGTGGACCTCAAAAAATTTAGGAAAATCTGAAATTTCATATCATGAGCAAAACTATTTAGATCAGATAACTTAAATGTGACCATCTATGGGAAAACCGGGCACAACGCAGAAAGCCGGGAAAAACCCATTAATTCTTAAAACATGTGTATTTAAAAAGCCTGCAGAGTGGAATGGTTTGGTTGCGTATGTCGGCAACGGTTCTAGCTATCGCTCTAAATTTTGGAGAGCTCAATCTATAGCTGACAAAGGACGCGTAAGCTCAATCATTATCATGAAGGTGATACATATCCTGTTAATGCTAGGAGGCTGCACAATTCACCATTGAGAGACAGATTGACAAAACAGAACAGTATTGAAACATTCAAGTGCTTGCACACTGAAGGATAACACTCTAGAAATTCAAGTACAATGGACCCTCATTGAAACCGGGACTTCACTTTACAATTATAAAGGATAGCCTGGTATAAAGTTTTTAACAGGTGTGGTGGGAGTAACCAACACCAATAAAATTCAAGAGTACAAACTCTGTACAGCTTCTTTTCGACATATTTGGAGCCATAGAAGTCTGTAGCGAAAAAACAACAACAACACACTATGGCCATTGAAGAGTTAATACACAAGCCTATCAATTCAACTACAGTTAAATGTGCATTATTTAGAAATAACAGGACAATAAATATTGCACACATTGTCTATTTGATCATATAGACATAGTTAACAGTGAGTAAAAATCAATGGGAAAAAGCAAAACAAGCCAGTCATTGCTTCTCTGACCTGTACCTTTTCTACATGATCAGATACTGTTGGATTGCTTTAGGAGAGCCACGGGATCATTATAGGTACCAGCGAATACCAGTAGCAGATGTTAGCTATTTTGTTGCTTTAGCTTTTCCGCTCCATGGAACTCACCCACTAACTCTTGTGAGTGCTAGTGTGGGAATATATGTGGAAACTTTTAAATGACTTTCGTGATAGAGACCTTTTAATGCGGCACATACACATCACCTAAATCATATTTCCATTACTTTTTCAGAGAAAGCACGAAGAAGCTTGCTATAGATAGCATTAATAATAAAACAATAAATAATAATAATAATAATAATAATAATAATAATAGTAATAATTAATAATAAATAATAAATAATAATAATAAATTAATTAATATATTAAATTATAAAAATATTTATAACTTGAAATTGTACTAGACTCACAATTTTAAATAATGCCCTAAATTTGCGACTGGAATATTAAACGCTCACTTAAAATAGTAAAGAATTCAAGAGGCACATGCATAAATGTAGAGCACCATTAACCTTCTCAACGGTACAAGCCCCTATAGGCTCTCCGCACACTTGCTCAACAGCACTTGCACTGAATTAAAAAAAAATTATCCACTAGATTACGACAATGTTTTTGTTTATACCTTCCGTTATGTAGTACTTCATGCTCTCTCTTCTTTTTAACATGCAGACTTATGAAGCTCAGTATAGAGAGTAGAGAAGCTAAGCTAGTTTTGGACTTGAACTGTTTGTATTGCTATATATATTTACTGGAAAAAAAAGTAAAAAAGTTTCAATTTTAATGTGCCCATTCCTTACTGAATTGGTGGTCAGTTGGTGGTCAGTATCTGCTGGTGTAAGGGTTAAAAATATCTACTTACTATTCTAGTTCAGTTGGCACTACATATACAGATTTCTGTACACGTGCATCTCTGGATAAAGCTCTTTGTATTAAAACATAAAGAAGCAAAGCCGGAGCGGCCACTCAGAAATCCCTGGTGGCAGCGATAACCTACTGACTAGTGCCCCTACCTAAACTATCCTAGGTAGAGGTCCCACAATAATAATAATCATAATAATAATAATAATAATAATAATAATAATCATAATAATCATAATCATAATAATCATAATCATAATAATCATAATCATAATAATCATAATCATAATAATCATAATCATAATCATAATAATCATAATAATCATAATAATAATAATAATAATAATAATAATAATAAAATAAATACATAAATAAATAAAATTTGTCAAACATGGCACTTGGATCCAGCATAAGCAATTGATGCAAACATTAGTGGCAATGTGCTATGAGCAACATAATACCTAAAATGACACCAAGTTAGCTTACTTGGAGATCGTGACGACAAGATGTCATGTTGCTTTTCCGCCAGTTGTTTCACTGCAGCCTCAGTCAAAGTGCCTATTAATTGTTCATTACACATACCATTCATAACACAGGAAATAATTCAGTTAAAAAACATACTATTTGAAGCCACCAGTTTCACCAATTCCTTCTGAGATTTGCATTTGACCTCTTTTGCAGGTTTAAGTGTTTACACAATGATGAACCTGCCACACATCAACAACAACTTGAAGCATTATAGTGGCAACAGTGTCAGTTTGTATTCACCCTATCACACAATAAACTTACCAAGGTTTGATCTCACTTTAGAAGCATAATGCAAAAGTGCAGATGTCAAAACATCTACACGGTGTGAAGGTTTCATCTCTTTTGTAGACTTAGCAAACCTTCTTAAGTAAGACCAAAGTCTCTCTGTGGCCTCACCATCAGTAAGACCACAACTACTTATGACACGTGGGGAATAGGTAAGCTGCACAACATTGATACAAAAGAAGACTAACGCAATCTTTAATAAAACCACATTAGTTGTACCTGGCAAAAAGCACCATGTCCGTACACATGGAAAATAGGTACTGCTAAGGTTGTGTTGAGTAGCAGAACTGATAGAATAGCATCAGTTGTTGGTCGCCCATGTTGTCCTTTAGATTTTGAAGAAGATACACAGGATATGCAAATCTAGAGAGGACAGAAAATAGTGTCTTCATATTTAATTCCAATATTCACAATGTATAACCTCTCTCCATGCTTCATACTGAAGAACCTCTGAGGAAAATGATGACGGCATATGCTACCAAACACAGCTGTTTCATCCAGTGCAGCATATCGAGTCTTAGAACGCAAGGCATCTCCAGCTAGGAACTCGTGACATCCCTAGATAATATAAAACAAAGATGCCACAAAAAAAAAATTTCAATCAGCATACGACACTGACCATTGTATATGTATTGTACCTTGTCTGGCATGTGATGTCCTGCATCATAAGATGACACAAACTGGTCTACAGACTTCTGATCCTCAAAGAAAGTACCAGCAAACAATGGTGGCTTTACACTCACTCCTGACGATTTCTTTCGACAAAGCCCATATATACCATCAAAAGAAATATGTTTTGGTGTTCCCTCCTATAAAATGAACACCACACTAATTACTATCTTGCAACACACACACACACACATACACACATACACACACACACACACACACACAGCTGACCTTAGGACAAGCTGGGCATTTTGTAGAGGTGTCAAGTTCAGGTGATAGGAACCTCAGTGATGAGTCAAGATGGTGTCGGTTAAACCTGTACAGTTATATAATTTTAACAAAGAAATAGATCAAGCACATTGGCTATACTGATAAATACGCACCTAAATTCCTCAAAAGCCTCAATAATAGCAGGATATATGTTTCTGAACTAAACAAAGCAAAAATATGTTCGATAAAGTTATGAAAAATAAAAAAACAACTGACAAACTTCAGCACATAATTCAATATTGCACTAGGATCAGTGAAGTTTTACTCACTTGAGAACTAATAGACTTCCCTCTCTTACAGTCTAGAGCACGACAAAATGCATCTACACCAATACACCCTTCAAGGATTAATGATTCCAGCCACAGAAGTAAATCTTGATGGAATGCAAGTGTAGGGTTCTTTGGAGTAGCAGGCCACATGATGTCTAACTAATGTCACTGCTTCCGGTTCACATGCACAGAATGCCACACACACTTTGTGTTGGAACCCTACATATTAAATACTTTTTTTCTTTTCGTTTTTTAGAGCAGAAGTTGGTCTAAAAATCATTACCTTTCTCATCAATACAAACCACTTCTTTGCTATGAACAGCTGATGGCAAGCATGTGCAGTGGGTCCACAATGGAAGAGTACGGGGCTGCTTAAATACATATGGATATATATGCCACACGTAAACTGAAAATAAACATATGATAATTTTGTATAACCCAGACCAGAGCTACTAAATGAAGCTCTTACCAACCATAACAGAGAGACAGGGCTGCATTTAAGGGGGGACTGGCGAAGGGGGGCATTCATCCCATCTAGAAAAGCCATAGCCCCCCTAGAGATCCGTCAGGACTCAAGTCATGACTTTGCAAGATGTAGTCAAATAGCTTAGCATTTGTGTAAAGCAGTGCAAGCCATGGTCACTTAAACCATAATGATATTTTTATTTCATACTCATTGCCCCTCCTACAATCTTGGACACCTTATTTCGCACCTCCTAGCTTCGTTTTCTGTATGCAGCTCTGTATACTGTAGTAAGATTCCAACTAAACTTGAATCATCTAACCTAATCAGACCACTGCCTAATCGTGGACACTAACGCTAATATACCAGATGTTGTTTGAAAAATAAACATGAGGCTGTGCATTATGAACGGCTGCTCTATACCTTATCTACTATTAACTCACTTTCCAAGTATGTGGTCGATGAAAAATGTTGGAATATATGCTCCACATGCTCCTCGCAAAAGAAAGCCCTTGAACCACAGTCATCGCAAACCGCAACCGCAAGCTCATCACACATAATGCACTTAGATCCTAGTGGGGGGATTCTTGTTTCCACAACTATATTATTCTGAAGCTGGGTACGAATCTCAGACCAACTTTATCCTGTCATTCAGAATATGATGGCCCATGGACAGCAGGATCTTCATTAAATGTGCAAAAAGTCAAATTCTCATCACTGGGAAGTACCAAATCAGGAGATGTACTTCTGGATAATTGGTCCAATCGAGTATCAGTAGTACCAATGGCAATGGTACCATGGAGGTCACTACTACAGGCACTAGCTGAAGGACTATCATTGACATCTGAAGAAACAATTCTCCGTCGAAGTGGTCGCTTTTTAGATGGAGAAACATCAAAATAGCTTGTAGAGTAGGACTTACTAGTGATTCTTGACCTCCTTTTCATATTTGTAGAGCATTTACTACCAATAATACCATCCAGAAGAGGCTACCGATTGCACACCAGCACCAGCAAAAATATTTCAATATTTAGTCGCCGTTAGCTAGACCGTATTCACCTGGCTCGTTATATTAGAGATAGTCAATAGTCACCGCTGCATGCGAAGCAGCAAAACGGTTGACTATAAGATTACATATAAGCAGAATTGACTATGCGAACCGGGTGTCTGGGGCTGGAGCCTCCCATAATATTATTTTGACACAACTTAAAAATGTGATTTCTTGCATGAACACATACAAACCACCAAAACATGCCCTTAGAGAAAAGTGAGTCCATCTGAATGCTTTCTGACTGGCGAGCAATACCCCATTTTTATGATCAGAGCAAAGTTTAGTGAAACCAGAGTTGATATTACAATTACACGGTCATATGAAATGCTCAATCCAAGCTCAAACATGTAGTCCACTAACTAACGCTTGCGAGTTTTAGAGTGGATGAGTGTTAGTCAAAGGTGAGGGTCAGCCGTTCTGCACATAACGTCGTCCGAAGTTGTTTACCCCCACAACCAACACACACCAGACTTTGTCCTGCGAGCCGCACCCTACCCTCCTGTAAAGGGTTAGTCTCGCGAGACTATCCAGATTTCGCGTAGTAGTTTGGTAAAGGGTATTTAAACATAAGGTAAAAAGTATTTAAAAATAAGGTAAAGGGTATTTAAACATAAGGTAAAGGGTATTTAAACATAAGGTAAAGGGTATTTAAACATAAGGTAAAACGTTTTAATAGGTTGACCTCAGATTATGCTTGGAGGGTGTGCCTATCCAGTGAGCTTGTCCAGCTGGACCGCTGAGGCCACACCCCCTTACCGGATGCCCCACCCTGCCGATTAGGATGAGGTCATCCGCTAGTTCCTGCGCTTTGGATGAGGTGGGCACCGCCCACTTAGCTAGGCACGTCACAGATCTGACACCTCTTGAGAGAATGCCCGTGTCTGACTGGAAAGGAATACGCTAGCTACTTCTCAACGAGGGAGGGTGAGGCGGGATAACGGCACAATCTTTCTCCAGTTCTTTCCTTCTGCTCACCACGCGGCGGTTGTCTGCTAGGCCACGCCTCCCGCTGTGGGACACCTCGGCTGTCCACCCCTTACCGTACGAAGGTAAAGATCATCGACTAAGTAAATTTCGTAAACCACACCTACCTTTAGTTTATTATGCAAAGATGAATAATTATTAGTAGTTGTTGTTGCGGCCGGATCACTCAGCGGCTTTTAGACGGGTGGTTATGTCGACGGCGTACGTTCGTCGAGAGTTCAGGAGGACCTGTAGTGGGTGGGTAGTATGACTGACAAACTCGGTGAAAGTTTCCTGGCTGGCTCTCTCTCCGGAGTAATCACTAGGTTTGTGTCGTCACCTTTGGATGTTCTCAAAGTGAGACTGCAACTCCAGGTGGAGTCCTCTCCTTATCAGGTTTGTGTTGGCTCGTTATTAGGTACATAGCTGAGTGACTTGAATTGTACAGTTTTTGGAGTACCATTGGCAAATTCTGTTGTTTTCTCAATATGTACAAGACCTTGAAATTGAATGGCTCCAAATACTAGTAGCTCATGAGTATCTAGAAGATACTTCTGGTTATCTTTCTCATTACTTACAAATAATTCCCAATCCCGTACCTTCTTTGCATATTCAATGATTGTTTTTATACCACATTACATATAATTAATTAAGGCAATTTATATAAGTTCTGTATAGAGAAAATGGTGAACAAAATAGACCCTTATCTGGTCACCTTGTGATGTTGTAGAATGTATCTGGTAATGTTTGGCCAGCTCATTGTAACATGTCATTCTGCATGAAGGGCCAGCACTTGTGAGTCTGCTAGTTGTTTTTGAACAAGCCATGAGTCTGTGAACTATATATTATAAAGGCTCATGAGGAATGTACTGATACAGATGGAAAATGTAATTCTTTAGGAGCTTACATGCTGGTTGTTATGTTTGGTGTCTTGTGACAAACTGAAATGCAATGGACAGAAATTGATTACATAAAAGTTTAACTATATTATAATTATTTTTATTAATACTCTTATTTCTATATTACATACGTTCTTGTATTTTATTATTGCTGTACAAGGCAAAACTAAACATGCGATTAAAACAAAATGCTCGTATTATTTTTTTAAAATTATTATTTATTATCTCTTCATAATTTCTATATGTACATTATTATTATTACTACCTTAGTGATGTCTTGCATTATATGAACATGTGTATACATAGGACTCAGAAGTACATTAGATGCTCACACCCTCGTCACCTCTCTCACACCTCTCTCATGCTCACTGCACACCTCGGCATTTCTCACTTTCATTCATACACCTGTAAGAAAAGTTGAAAAGATAACGAGGAAGGTTTAGAAATTTGGGTGTTCCGTAGTTTTGTTGATTGTCCTATGAGTCTATAGGAAATTCCATTGGCCATTCCAACAATATTTTGTTTTTAACACATTCAGCTTTAAGCTTTCATTGGATAGTCAATTTCGTTTTGGTAAATTCTGGTACCACTAATGATATGAAGTAGGGGTGGGTGGAGCTTATGATAACCCTGGATGTGCATGCTTTTGGCTCCTGTAGGTTAATTTGGCAGTGTGGTTGGCTATAGGACACGCCCATAATAAGTAAATGTAGATTAAATACCCCGTGGACAAGTGATAACTAAACTGGACATTTGTGGAAGATTTTGATGGATTTATCTCCTCACCACTTAGTGTTGTAGTTATTATTATTATTATTATTATTATTATTATTGTTATTATTATGATTATCATTATAGTAGTAGAAGTTATAGTAGTAGCAGCAGCAGTTTGTGGTGGTATAATTAGTGCTTATGGTTGTTATTTTCTCAGTTATTAATTATTAATGTAGTGTTGTTTATTAGTAAAGAATGATATGCAATAGTTTTAGTTTACAGTAGGGCAATACGTTGTTTAATTATTGATTACTCATTATGGGACTACTAATTGTCTATGGTGCTAATCACGTCGATAAGAGCCTCAATTTATTTACACAAAACATTGAGCTCAGAATGAGTTAGTGGCCACACCTCTTTTCATGTACTTCAGTTTAGCAGTTATATGGATATCTATTTAGGATCAGTCACGGTATGGAATGGTGTGGGTGTTTATTTATTTTTTGCTTGATTGCTGTGTGACTTATTTAATTATATTATCACCTCACTAAAAAATAAGCACAAGGTATAATTTTTTGGGATAGCATTCTTCTCCATGTGACTTTATATAAGACTTAGGAGAAGAACAATTTGTAGATAATTTGTTTCGCGATAACATACATAGATAAGTACACTTAATTGTACTGCTTGTCTCGCGTCTGCTTTCAGTTAGTCCTCTTTGATGTTGTTTGTGTGTGTGTGTGTGTATGTGTGTGTGTGTGTGTGTTTGTAGTCATACAAAAGAAGTCCTCTGTTATCCCAGAATTCATTGGTGAGTTATGTATTTTAACCAACAAGCCTGGAAATGTTTAAATGATTTAATATTTTTTAAATATAATATATTTATTTTATTCTACTTTAGTTTGAAAAATACGCCAGTTAAAATTTTGAGTTTATTATAATTATTTGGTTGCTATGTAGTTAGTAGTGTGGTAAAAAGAGAAAATTTTAGCTCACTTTATCTTTTGTCTTCTAAGGTTCACACCAGACCCAAATATGGAGGTGTATTACATGCAGCCAAGATTATACTGAGGGAAGAAGGAATCTCTGCTTTCTGGTGAGTTTCTTGAGCGTGTGTACTGTAAACTGACTAGTGGGAGTCTTGGCTCAGCTGTGAGCGTGCTTACAATTATCATATTCCATGCAAGAAAACTCGGTTGTTAATTTATTTTCTTTTGACTATGTCGTTGACTTTGCTTATTGTCATATTTAGTGTTAGTAAGCGTATTTATCTATTATTGTTGTTGTTGTTGTTGTTGTTGTTGTTGTTGTTAGGAAGGGCTTCCTGGCTGGGCAGCTGTTGTACATTACCTATGGTGGTACTCAGGTGAGAAGAACTTTATATGCACAGAACTCATCAACATATAAAACTCAATGTCTCAAGCTGCTCTGTTTGTTTGTGTGTGTGTGTGTGTGCACTAATATTAATTTTGCACCTTTTTTCAAGCAACATAAGTCAAGTTTAACTAATGTCTTAGACTTTACTGAAGCACTTATGGGGTAATTTCATGTTGTGTGCTGATAGCTGTAGTCTGTACTGAGTTAGACTGGATGGAATGCAACAGAACTTGTGATTGTTTGTTGCGTGATATTATTGTTTGTGTTTGTAGTTCACCTTCTTTGAGTTGTGGAGGAGGCAGCTGCAAAGGTTTCATGGAAGTGGACAGTCTCTGTCTGAATCTGCTGGTTAGTGGTTCCATGATGCAGGAGTAGTGTTGGCAAGGGAGGAGATACACACACACACCACACACACACACACACACACACACACCACACACACACATACACACACACCATACCACACCACACGCCACCACACACACACACACACACCACACACACACACACACACAAACCACACACACACCACATACATACACACACCACACACACACACACCACATACATACACACACCACACACACACACACCACATACATACACACACCACATACATACACACACCACACACCACACACACATACACACACATGCACGCACACACACAGTGGTGCTTACAAGATCAGTTTCATACCACAATAGTTTACACTTGTGTCTGTGCATGTATGTGTGTACGTGTTTGTGCGTGTGTGTTCATGTACTGTTTGTATGTGTGTCCCGTACGTGTCTGCAATCTATATATAAGTCATTACCAATTAGTACAGATGCGTCATTATATCACTAACATGACAACAGGAAGCTACAACAAATATCCGAAAGCCACACCCACTAGAACATGTATTCTGAGTGGGGTGTAAAATCCAAAATATAACTCAATAGATATTATACAACGTAAATTAATACTATGTTTTAGTACAAAGTCTATATTTGGTAAAAATGTCTAGAGGTTGTTTTGATGTGAAGAAATCATGAATCAAGTTTCATGCTTTATCATTAAATTCACAATTTAATTTAATAGTTGCACAAATCCGCTCTACTAATTAACGTTTCCTTTGTTATCTGTATGTTGCAGCTGTTAACTTTGTAAGTGGGTGTGGTGCTGGAGGTGTGGCTACGTTGGTCTCTTTCCCATTTGATATTCTGCGTACTAGGATGATAGGGCAAGGTGAACCCAAGGTGAGTGAGTCTGTTGGTGCATCCTGTACATTGTAACATTACATTTCATGCAATTAAACTGCATATGCTATTTTGTAGCATATAATACTTTTTTCACGATTTCTTATATTTGTAGCTGACATACCTTCACTCTTGTTATATAGCTTAGCTTGCTTTACTGTAGATTCTTGCACTGCATAAGCGGTGGCTTAGTTATGGCTAGAAGAGAAGAGAATGCTACATCTAGAGTTGTTGTTGTTTTTGTTTGTTGTTGTTTTGTAGGTTTATTCAAGCAGCTTCCAAGCCGTGTCTATGATGTATTCAGAGGGTGGTTTTCGTGGGTTTTATAGAGGTACATGTGTGTATGTATGTATGTATGTATGTATTTGGCGAGCGAGCAAAGTGAGTGAGACACTATATACAGGGGGTGACAAATTGTCTTTACACAGCTTTTTTGGCTACTGCTGTAGTACGCAAGTCACCATTTAGGGTAAGACTATAAACTGTGAGGTATTTCCTTAGAAAAGCATGTTGTTGTTGTTGTTTGTTTGTTTTTGTTTTTGTTTTTTGTTTTTTTGAAGTCAAATAGTTGCTGAGAGTGGTTGCTATGGCATTATAACCCTTACCATATGTCATTTAAAAACTTGGCCATTTTTAAGTCGTTGGAGTGTTTTTTATCAGGATCACAGGTCATTTATATAAAGCTATGACTACTAGCTATAGTCAATGGCTACATAGAACTAAATAGACTGAATGATGCCTTCTAAAACTCGGTGAATAGGATCAGGATCTATGACACTAACTTCAAGCAAACTAAATGAATGGAGCCTTATTGTATACAGACTTTTGTAATAAATCTTTCATCAGATTCTGCCTTGTGTGAATTACTTGTACACAAAATACATGTTTCCAGTTATTTTGGGTTCATATAACAATATGACTGTAGTACACGCCCATATAAGTGGGTGGGGTCTCCCAGGAATACCCGTGGACAGTTGACGCCAAAGCTGGACAACTATGCTGTTGCCTGTCTGTCTGTATGTTGCCTGCCTGCCTGTCAACAGCGGATCCCAAGTATTGCTAGCACCAAAGCATCTATCTAAAGTTGCATTAAACTGCAAGCTCTCAATAGTTTAGTCTCTTGCATATTCTAGACCATCGAGCCACTGAAGTGTTTGCATTAGTTATCGTTTACTTCTTGTTGGATTATATCATATTATTTTGTGTGTATTTGTAGGACTGAGTCCAGCTCTGTTGTCCGTCACTCCACAGGCTGGTCTCAACTTCTCTATCTACAAAATGACTTGTACCTTGTGGGAACGATCTTTCTCAACTTCGGTAAGGGGTCTGCATACGTAGCTGTCCAAAAATAAATTAAGAAATGTGGATTGTGATTTATTATATAAGTGCTGTAGCTTGCAATGATAAAACTTTGTTTGTTTGTTATATTATTAGGAGTCAGAAGGTGAGAGTGTGAAATGGACGATTTGTGGAGGCGTGGCAGGTGTCACAAGCAAGGTCATCGTGCTGCCGTTTGACATGGTGAAGAAAAGACTTGAAGTTAGTTAAGATTTCGGACTCCTGTAGATTTCATCGTGTCATTGTGGGAGAATCCACACATGTACTACATCTAATGAGTTTTAGATCTATTGCCTAATAAGGATTACTCCTTCCTTCATTAGGAGATCTTGTTACCTATACAGATACACATGTACACATATACAATGTTGTGTGTTCTTCATAGATCCAGGGGTTTGAACAGGCAAGGAAGAAGTTTGGAGCTTTTCATAACTACAATGGCCCATTCCACTGTCTGACTACAATATACAAGCATGAAGGAATCTTGGCGTTTTACAAAGGTGCCACTCCTTCCCTACTTAAAGTGAGTTGGGTTGGGCTTGTGTTGAGTGAGAGAAAAGGAAGAAACTGTGTATGTATACCTGTAACCATGGTACCTTCAAACTGTCCAATCGGATTGCTCAATGCGCGGTAACTATATTTCATAAACATCCAATCAAAAATTAGTTTTTATGCTTTTCCTGTAGCCTAGAGCCATGGTACAAGTCGGTTGCACGACTCTTACAACCAAAGGCTGATAACATACAGTACATACTGAATTGAAACTTTGTTTGTTGGAAGAATTCACAATCCTCTACGAATTTACTCAGTGGTTTCATTCACATATTTGTGCAGGGGTTTATTTAGGGGGACAGGGGGGGGGGGGCAATTGAAGCCCATCTCCTTTCTCATCTTAGTTCTGTATGAAAGTTGTGACCTTGAGGTAGCGCAAACTCAACCTCGCCCCCTCTTTAGTTGATTCCTAAATTAACCCTTGTTTGTGTATTGGATTCTAATAACTTCATTTAAGATGTTGGTGTTCTATTTCATTCTCTGTCTATCCAGGCTACATTTGGGGTCAGTCTGTCTTTCACCATTTACGAGCACATTTTAAAGGCCATCCAAGATTTCAGGTTACGATAGAACTATCCTTCAAGAGTATGTGTATGTGTGTGTATTTTTATCTCAGCCTTCTCAGTCACCTTACCGTCCGTCAGTAATTCTCACTCTGCTACCAACCACCATCCTCCAGTTATACTAACACCATCCTCCAGTATTATACTAATCTTACCATCCATCAGTAATAGTTGTGCCTCATTTGGTTCTTGTCATTCTTTTTTTTTCTTTTTTTTAAGCCATTGTGTTCTCAGGTTTCATTGTCAAGTTTTAAAGTATCATATAGTCCAAGTGCTCAGGCAGCACTTTCATTAATTTTTAATTCCTTTATTTATACATGCTGCATTAATATTGTTTGGATATGAGAAAGATAATATGATTGTGATATTGAAGTATTGGTAGAACTCATTCAGTTTGTGATGTAACAAGAGTATAGATAATATTAGTTAGAAGCCAGAGTGATGATCGCTGCTAGTTGGATTTCATCAGTAAGATATTGTGGAGTATAAATTGGAGTAAAGGATTGTGAAGATGATGTTTTTGTTGATCGCTCTCTGCAATGTGGAATGCTAAATGAAGTAAAACTTGTGAAGATGATGTTTTTGCTGATTTTAGTATCGTTCTCCGCGATGTAAGGTGATTGGTCCATATGGCTTCCTCTGTTCGGGTCTGAGGAATTGGTCTCTGCCGGCCAATACTACAACACATGACAATATACTATGTCAAAATTTAATTTAATTATTGCTTAGCGGACAAATTAATTTCTGCCATGAAAAGAGCGGTAAATATTTGGCATGTTGACACATGGATTGTACACAAGTGCTTAAATTCCACATAAACAGAGTACTTTATTAATTACCTAAAATATTTGAGAATATAGAGCTGGCATGTTTCTTTGTGCAGTCAGGGGGGAGGAGCTCCTGGAAGTCCAGGTGGGTGCGGTCTCTCATGACACCAGCCACCTGAGTGCGAAACCCCACCATGGATGTTGAGGTGGTAGAAGAATAGGAGTTAGCGAGGGAGTGGGAGGGGCTTCCAATATCACTCAACTCCTCTAGTGAGGGCAAGCCTAATGCTGAAATTAAAGAGAATTCTATAAAGTACGTTTGTTGCTTTATATGGTACTGTAGACGCAGGTTGGTATGTGCCCCCTCTTCGCTGTTTTTTTTTTTGTTATTTTTTTTGTTATGTGTCTGTTTACTTCTGGGTTTTTAGCTCTTGAATGCGCCATGTGTCTCGTCTACTTTTAATTGGCACTCGGCCCCAGTTTTAGGTTAACACTTGCTGTAGCACCCATTTCTTATTAAGCGCCAATTCCTTGCTGTTTGGAATTATAAGAGGAGGCGCTTAACAACCCACGTCTACTGTATTTAGTCCGTATATCAAACACTTCACTCCTGAAGTAATGTCATTGTGCACCTCCTCTTGTTTTATCCCTGATTTTTAGCAGCTTAGATAAATAAATAGCTGCTCTTCAGTTTATGCTACATTGTTGGATGTTGTGCGTATTAAACTAAGATCCGCCCACACAACTCCTGAGCTCCTCCCACTTACACTGCCCTCCTGGTCCAGCCTCTGCTGCATCTGGTATTGGAGACAGCATGACTGTGTTACCCAGTTGCCTCGAGGGATGCTGCACCCTGAACCATCACACACACGCATGCACACACACACGTTGCACCAGTTAATACACACACATAATTATTTCTTACCTAGCTGCATTCATGCTTCTACTCGTAGTGAAGTCTGAACCTGAGGACATTGAGTAAACAAATACACATGCTTTCATCATATTATACACTCACTTGTTTCTGCTATTTATTTTACTTGTTTGTTTGCCAAGTCCACTATTGCTTGCTACTTCATTGCACTATTCCTTCAATCTTTTATTCATTCATTTGTTAATTCATTCTTTAATTCATACATCCACTCATTCATTCATTCATTCTTTAGGTTCGTTCAATATTTTATTCATAAATTCATTCATTCATACATCCATTCATTCATTTCATCATTCATTTTTATTCATTCGTTAGTTAATTCATTCATTCATACATCATTCATTCATTCCAGTACTCACTATGTGTTAGTGATGCAGATATGTGCGGTGCACTGTGGCTCTGCAGACTGAGTGGATCCTCGTACGACATCATTTCACGGCTGTGTCCCCCACCCCTGGGGATTTCCCTCTCTAAGTTGCTGGACTCGTCATCTTTAGGCCTCCTGATAGCACTCTGAGGAAGGACAGATGTTACGTGACACACAAGTACTCATCATAGGCTTACAAGAGAATGCAGCGATTGTGCTTTTGTGTAAGTTGGGGCAGAAAAGTGTTTTAGGTTTATCTACTTAATGATACATCTTTACCAAAACCATCTCGGTGTTGTTCTCTTTTACTGTCACACACAACCAATGCATGAGGGCAGCTCAAAATTTGATGCATCTGCCGTGGTGTAAGAAGATGTTTCGGTATGGGGGGGGG
>WLWD01001383.1_pt1 | contig 20520 bp, 6 predicted proteins | sample 6712731 | NCBI WGS metagenome assembly WLWD01 (sample SAMN12718690, study PRJNA576275) | sponge metagenome | isolation source: marine sponge | host: Mycale hentscheli | place: New Zealand: South Island, Marlborough, Capsize Point | collected 2014-11-01
CTTGAGCACAAATGGCGAGCGAGCCTTAAACTACACTATTGTTAAATGATTGATTTTAACAACTAACACTCAAGCTACTAAAATAAAGTTCGAGTTTTTAAATTAAGTTAATGCGGTAAAGGGGTTTCAATTCCATAGTAACTGCTCCCAGCAACTGTTTGAATTGAAAAAGAAGCAACAAAATCAAGTCACGTTATTTAAATTTTTCTTTGTGATATTCTTAATAGTAGTTGTAACGCACAATACTTTCACACAACTGAACATACCTACGCAAGACTTACCTGCGTAGTTCGTCTAGTGGACAATGAATTTTCAAGTAAATGCTGTTGAGTAGGGCTTATATAGCTGTGACAAATAGCGTATTAACTTACCACCGCCACTAACTCGAATAGAAATGGAGCTCCCATAAGTTTTTGTGTTTTAACAGCACCCGCAAAACAATTCAAAGCCGGTAAACAATTCAATTTCTAAGGTGATACGGGTAATGGTAGCTAAACCAGAGGATTCTGTTTAGTGAAGTTTGGGACGGGGTCGAACGCCGAGCGAACACAAAAATATGGAGGGTCAAAGTACAAAATGACATACATACGTCCAAACATATATCTAAATAAAAAACAAAACATCCCCGATTTCGATTGTGTTACCCTGTAAGTGTCGCTCGCACGCTCGCTCGCCAATAAATAAATAAACATCCCCGATTTTCGATTGTGTTACCCCTGTAAGTGTCTCGCTCGCTACGCTCGCTCGCCAATAATAAATATACACAATGACACGCACACTAATGTTCCGCATACAATTGTTCAGTTCTTTCTCTTTTCTTCACTCTCTTGTCTTCTCTTTCTTTCTCGTGTTCTTTGCTCTCTGCCTGGCCCCACAGTTATACTTACACTACTAGAACGTGAATAAGAGCAGCTCCAGCCGATGCAGTGTTCTATCCTCATGTCTAATGTTCCTTTTAAAGCTGTGATCTGACATTCCAGAGGCTTAGCTAGCTCACCTAAAGTGGGGGGGCTGATATCACGCCAAAGCAATCACTACATTAAAGTTAATAATATAATGTAATGCACAATTATCTATTGCAGTAAGTTAAACAAAAATTAAAAATTGCCAAAGTATCTTTTTCTTTCATCCAGTTTTTCAACAAATTCTTTAGCTATCAAAATTAAATCCAAGTTTTCTGTAAGCTCTTTGTGAGCATTTAAAAGTAAACAGTTATTTAAACGTTTTTCTGTCATACTTGAACGTAAGTAAGTATTTATTCTCTTCATAGTTGAAAATGTTCGTTCAGAGGTGACAGAGGATATCGGAATTAGACGAAGTAATTTATGTACAGAGGGTAGCATGTCCTTCAAAACTCCATTGTTCTTGTTCATTGCACTGCATATGGTGTCAACTGAAGTAACTAGCCTAACTTCAGGCAGTCCTTGCTTGATAATATCATGTAACAATGGAAGTTGCCTCCTCAAGTTTGAGAAATCAAGATCTGCAGAAAAACATGACTTTTCAAGAATTTTTAACTCCTCATTAAAATTATTTTTATTTGCAGCTTTCAATAGTGTTTGTTCCATGGATAATGTCAGAGCAATGTGCTCTGTATCGAAGCGACTTGTGAGCTCACCATATAACAAATCACATGCTTCAAAGTACAGCTGTCGATAATGGTCTTTCACAGAAGAAAATATATGTGGCTCAGCTCCGTCATTGTACCTCTGAGGGCGCCTTCTTCTTCGCAACAAAACTGGTTTATCAGTTTTATGCTCTTCTGCAAACTGCTCTGCCTTTGCATAGAAGCGATCAAACTCCTCCTCTGAACGAATGCGTTCAAAATACTTTTTAGCTGCTTGTATGGCAGATATAGCATCTACAATGGCTATGTTCTTTTTTTGAAGAGCAAGGGAAACTTGTTCTGAAGCACCAAATAGATGATAAGATAGTTTAAGCCCAAATACTGTACTGAATTTCTCCAGAGATTGCAGGAGACCGTATGCCTTTAAGCCATATTCATCCCTTGTTGTTGAATGGATTTCTTCCAAAGCTTCCAAAGAATGCTGTAATCTTTGAGGATTGAATCGATCGCTGCTGTTCGGGCTGTCCACCGCGTTGGACACAAAGACTTTAGGCTAACAGTTGAATCATCTGACTCCTTCAGTTTGGAAGCAAACAAATGAAGTCGTTTGGGAGAAAACTTAATTAGTTTTGTAATTTCTCTCACCAATTCCAAAGCATCTCGCAAAACAACTATTTTCCTGGAAATACTTTGCAGGCAAAGATTCAAAGAGTGTGCAAAGCAATGAACAGGCACTGCTGCTGGATTATCAGCTAAAAACCTTGCAGCAACTCCTGACCTCTTTCCTTGCATATTTGCTGCACCATCATATGCCTGTCCTCGGCACATTGCTATGGGAAGGTTACATCTCACAAGGATATCCTTAATAATTGAATAAAGAGTAGCAGCTCTTGTATCAGGCACCTGAAATAGACCAATAGGATCTTCATGGATAATGTAACTTTTGTCCACCCATCTAATAGATACATTAAGCTGCTCTGATTGACACACATCAGTGGCTTCATCAGCTATGACTGAAAACCATGCTGGGCATTCTGCCTTCATGCTATCAAGCAGAGTACGAAGTAAACTTTTACCCATCTCTTCAAGGAGTTCATTCACGATTTGAGGACTAGTATACCGCTTTTCCTTCAACCATCCTCTAACAATGTCATCCTCCTTACTCAACGTTAGCATTAACTGCATAAGATTACCTTCAGATTCAGCATGCCCTTGGAGTGCTATACCTTGTCGGGTGAGATATTGAATAGCTCGCATCTGCAACACTAGCCCAGCTCTACGCTTTTGTTGCTGGTTTTTTACTTCAGCATTTAATTGACTTTCAACTGTTGGTCTTTGTTGGGCAATCCATTTTAAATGTGCTTCTTTATGAAAGTGAGAACTTTCATGATTTCTGAATCTCTCCAATGCTTTTTTCCAATTTTGATATCCAGTTTGAGTAAAAGCACTTTCTCCACATTTGGCAAATGAAAACAGTTTGTGCTTATAAGCATATCGACATAATAGGCAAAATACTCTTTTGCGACTTAGACAAACAGTAAGCCAAGAAAATTTTTTTAGCCAAGATGGCTGAAAATTTCTTGATTTGCCACTCAAAAGCATAAGGGTTTGCTTATCCATAGGTTGAAAAGCATTCAAGTCATCAGTACAACACAAAGATGAGCATTCTGATATATCACCTTCAGAAATTTTTTCAATCTCAGTCTCAATTCCAACCTCACATTGAGGTGAAAGTTCTGTTGCTGTAGGGCTTACATCTTCACTTCTTTCAGTCCTTCCATCGTCATCAGCTTCCCCTGTATTTGAACCTTCAGAAATGTTTTCAATCTCAGTCTCAATTCCAACATCACATTGAGGTGAAAGTTCTGTTGCTGTAGGGCTTACATCTTCACTTCTTTCAGTCCTTCCATCGTCATCAGCTTCCCCTGTATTTGAACCTTCAGAAATGTTTTCAATCTCAGTCTCAATTCCAACATCACATTGAGGTGAAAGTTCTGTTGCTGTAGGGCTTACATCTTCACTTCTTTCAGTCCTTCCATCGTCATCAGCTTCCCCTGTATTTGAACTTTCAGTAGACTTCATTTTTTTGGTTCCTGATAACATTCCAGTTAAGGTAAGCTGTCTTTTGGCCATTTTGACTAGAGCCAATCTGAACTAAGCAACCAAGAAAGAAAGCCACTGTATGTAACACTAAAGCAGCTGGTCAAAAAGTGTTTTTACTGCAAGCAACTGCTAATGAGACTTGAATACAAGGTGTCTGGTTTGAAAACACATACCAGATATACAAGTAATTATCACATCTTTTGATTGGCATTAATGAAAATAATGTGAAAATCAGGTAAATACAAATGTGTCTGGTTACTTATATTCAATACATGTGTATTGTATAGTTGGTATAAAAGTGGGGGGGCTTAGCCCCACTTATTATAAAAGTGGGGGGGCTCTAGCCCCCCCAGCCCCCCCTGTGGCTATGCCACTGCATTCTCTGCAGTAGCTAAATAGTATTAGTTAGACTAACATGAGCAACCTTCAGTGCGCCACTTCGTCCGCCTCAATCTTTATTTTACTAAACCACATTATAGTCTAGCTAGCTAGCTACTAGGCGGTAGGGGGTTACTAAAACCAGGAGCAGAAGTAGGAGTAGGAGCGGGAGTTGCGGCCTAAAACCGGGAGCGAGTAGGAGTAGGAGTTCCTGAACAGAGTAGGAGTTGCAGCTTAAAACCAGGAGCATAGGTTCCAAGTGCCACTAAAACTCCGTGGCAGTCACGGAATTTACTCAGGAGTAGGAGCAGGAGTGGAGTTGTGGCCTAAAACCAGGAGCAGGAGTAGGAGTGGGAGTAGGACTTCCAGTGTAACAGCAGGAGCAGGAGTAGTCTGGAGTAGTCTAGAGTTGGGCTTATGGTATTCTCAAGCTGTTGCTATCTTCATGTAATCATACAGCACTGCAGACCAACCACCTCTACCATTATATACTACCTCTCTAATGCTAGAGCAGGAGTAGTCTTGCTAGCCAGACCGTTCACCAAACAGCGTCTGGCTAGCGTGAGGTATCTAGTTGGTAGTGTAGGAGTAGCCTCCTACATGGCCTAAGTACATATATATAAATTTTGTACCATGACTGAACTAGTTAATAATAAATATGTAATTTGAAACTGTTGAATTTTCTATTTAGTCAAACTATAGCTATCATTCTTAACCCTGCATTTTATAATAATTGAATCAAATTCAAGTCTAGAAAAATACTTGCACAAAGTAAATGTGTGGGAGGGCATTTAATCTCCCTCCCTTTTCAGTGGTGGACTTTCCTACGCCCACGTCATTGTATTGTGTATAATATATTTATTTCACTATTTTTGCTATAATTATTTTTTATTTAATATTTTTATAGTTCTTGGGGAGAGGGAGAGTGACAGTTGAAAGTTTGTTAAAATAGGAATTGCTCTTTTTCAGACAGAAAAGTGTTGTTGTGAATATAATTGTGTGGGTAACAAATATTCTTTGTATCAGGTTCAATTCAAATTAGTCTTACTTTAAAACATTAAATAAAAAGCATGTGACCCTTCTTCTTCGCAGTCATACTGTTTGAAGGTTTGAAGTCTGGTGTTATTTGTAAGTCCCATGCCATTGTATCGATATTTTTTTCCCCGCCAATATACTACGGACACAAAATGCCCAGGACGATACAGTGAATATCCTGCCAAAACATACTTTTTTCCCAGCAAATGCAATATGACAGGAAGTTCTTCCAGTTCTTTCAGTAAATTCCTTTTTAAAAGAATTGATATTAAAAGGAATTAACCAAGGATTTTGCTAAAGAACACACATTTTTTACCTTCCCCTTGATCATTGAAGTAAGAGTGTGCTCCAACAGCGCAGTGTGGTAAGTGAGTTATTGTCACTATAATATAGACCAAGAGAGACTAGAAACTTTTTTGGTTTGGCAATAGCACACTTGCCACACTGCACCGACCTATTCAGAAGTTGTAAGCAGTCAACTTGTTAATTTTCCTTATCAACACCTATTGAATGGTACTAAAATCTATAAATAGCTCACTATGGCTCTCTGTTATAGTAAGCCTGCTCCTACTCCTGCTCCCAGTTTTAGGCCGCAACTCCCGCTCCTACTCCTACTCCTGTTCCTGGTTTTAGTAACCCCCCTAGGCGGTACTTCGAAGTCATACAGAAATAAATGAATATTAACGTCTAGTATAGTGGGAGGTGCAAAATTAGAGCCGCTGGTAGTAGGTTTCCTAATTACCGGATGACCAGGTAGTCTATCGCTTCATAGTCTCGCGTAGCCAGACCCTTTACCAACCGTTAACCGCTACGCGGGGAAGGAAAGGGTCTGGGAACATACAATACAACGACTTGTTCAGCAGCACCCCAAAAAGGGTGCTCAATTATCACATTCCAGCAAGCTTGCGGTATACCGTGTGACGTCAACATCACATCTGGGAGGGTGAAAACGTTGCTCAACATCATTAAACTGGTGAAGTTGTTTTTCGTAGGCGATTTATAAGCACTCCTGGCAAGCAATAAGCGTACGAGCATGAATAGGAGACATGCTACCCGGACGTGGTCGTGACGTCATTTGTTACCACAAGCGTTGGAATGTGATAATTGGAGCACCCTATTTGGGGTGCTGCTGAACAAGTCGTTGTATTGTATGTTCCCAGACCCTTTCCTTCCCCGCGTAGCGGTTAACGGTTGGTAAAGGGTCTGGCTACGCGAGACTAATCGCTTCATTGGTCATGTGCATTGTTCACTCAGAAGGGATGCGATAACGGGTGAGTGGTTGGTTACTTAGTCTAAGCTATGCCCGACTAGGTGTTTACATACTCAATACAAATAACATCAACCTAATATTTGATTTTAACATAGAATAAACAAACAGTGGAATCAAAGCCTGGCCATATCTTAAGCTATGTAGCTAACTAAACAGATCTCACGCCGAAAAACCTTTATTGTATACACTAAGTCCGATGTTTTTATACAAGCTTCCAAGCTTGTTTAGTACTGAGAAGCTTCACATTAGCTATTATAAAACAGCATATTATGGATTGGTATTGAAAAGCACGATATCCAGAAGATATATTTAATAGCCCCATAAATTGCAGCATATTACACAGCTATTTGGCATGTACTATAATTCGACTACAAGTGATCTTTTTTCTTCCTTTGACAGAAAAGCTTTGAATGTATCATGTTGTTACATAGATATCAGTAAATATGCCTGTGGTGATAAATGTCAGACTACAGTATTAAATAGCCATACCAGTTAGTGACTGAGACATGTGTAAATGGCTCCGGAAGCTAAATATTCTGACCTGTATGTATTCATCAGTTGTGAACAAAGAAAAGAGTTCAAAATTTAGAAGTAAATATTTGGACCTTGACTTATTTTTTTACAGAGCTTCCAGTTCGAGTAAAAAGTAGGACTAATTATCTTCCCTTGTGACATTGAGTTACAAAGTGTGTTAGGAAAAGAGCTGTTCAGTGACTCCCCCAAATCTATTGTTTTTCAAAGATAAGCTAACAGTGCAGACATTAAGAAGAAAAAAACAACAACTTGGTCTGGTTGGGATATATATGCACTTGCACCAATAAATTCCTTAGACCATTTGGGATATCTCTCCCAGGTGCTCTCATTTTTCAACTCGTAGCACACTTCACATGCTTTTTCTCTACATTGTAAGGACTCAGAAATAACTCTAGACATGACAACCTTTAAACACAATGTTGCATGTTGTGGGTCATTATTACTTTGTTAATAGTTCAAAAGTTAGCATCATTCTATATCACTTTCATCCAACTAAACGAAAACGATTAGAATTGCAAGATTTTACGCTGTCTATTTATCAGTTAGAACTTCCCTTTCCATTATTACTACTTATGTTGATGACTTAGCCTAAGACCTTAGTAATGACTGCATCTACAATTTCTGATATCTACCAAATAATCAGATGTTTTATACAATAAGCTGGTATTTTAACATTAGAAGCCACCCAAGTTCAATTGAGGGAAAGAGAGTCACATTTTGATATAGTCCAGAAAGAATCCAATAAGCCTACATCTGTACTCTAGCACAAGCAGAAAAAAAGCTTGTCCTGGCTAGTGTTAGTGAGTACAGGAGGATAGGGGAATCAGAAGAGAAGAGGGACATATTTAGCAATGTATCAAAGCTATTTATAGAACAATTATTGTGTTTGCTGCAGTGATGACTAGGAGAGAGTCTGCATATGAAGAAAACAGAGGAAGAAAGAAACAAAAAGTAGAGGAGAGAAGAAAAGATTATTTACTCAAAGAAATGTGTCATATGTGCCCAGCTGAAGTTAGTGCAGCAACAATTGAGCAACAATCTCGAGTTTCTCAAGACCAGAAACAAGAGGCTCATGAAGGAAGATGACGCCAAAGAACTGGAAGATAGTGCAATGAAACATAAAGAAAAAATTGACACGATCTCAAAATCTCTTATTCCCTTGAAGCCTGGCAAAGACAAATAACACCCTATCTTGGTTTCTAAGGAGATACATGTAGATAAGTGCTTGTGGTTTTGGGATAACTGACATTTAAGGCCAGAGATTTAGAAGTGATCATGCTAATCCAGAATTAGTTATGAGGTAGAGTCATGTGATCATTGCCAGCACCAAAACAAGCTATAGAAGTTAGTAGGTATACACTATACCTTATTCCAGCCAAGTCCAAGTATTCTACCAGATGAGAGTAGATTCAATTCAGCCAGTGCCATCCAGATTCATGTAGCTATTTCATATTTTTTTGCTTATTCTCAAATATAGCATTTATCATCATAATATTATTTCATAAGTAATGTGTGTCAAATTTGGTTGCCTCTCATATTTTGACCACAGGCCTGAGAAGTCCCTTGGTTGCATGTGTTCCCAATGTAAAGAATGACATCATTCAAAACAAGATGATTTGAATAGTGTTGTTTTAGTTTACTAAAACTAAAACCAGTTTTGGGGTATTTTAGTTTTGGCTGTAGAGAACATGAAAAAATATTTTAGAAGACAGAAAATTTCATTAAAACTAATACTACCGGTAGAGTGAATGACAAGCTAAAACTAAGCAAGTAATTAATTCGCCGTGAATTATGAAGACATAAATTTGCCGTCTAGACATTCTTAACTACATAAAATAATATCATATTATATTTATATCCCAAATATTTCTATGCTGTTTTTGAAGTTCTTTGGGAAAAATACATGAACTAATTTCTTTATAAGGAGTCTCATTATTGAAGTATTTGAGAGACAACACAAATTAACCAAAACTAAGCCAAAAAATTGTCTCCATGATATTGAAGAAATACTAAAAACTAACTAAACCTTCAGGGAAAAGTAGGGAAAATAAACTAAAACTAAGCTTTCAAGATATGTTTAGTAACTAAAACTAAGAAAATTTGGAATCTATACCAAAACAACACTGGATTTGAAGATGTATAGTAATTAAAGTAGAAGTCTGTAGCTAACTCATCTTCCGAACAACTAATTTTGCAGTTGATATCAAACGAAATTGAAAAAAAGTATAGTTTCTATATTATACTGGTGTGTTTGTGCCACTTAGTTTTATTAAATGGCTACTTGCATAATATTGCATTACAGCATAATAGGAAGAGTTTATGAGTAAAATAATATGGACTGATTGAAATAGACAAATTACTAAATAATGCCGTAAATGAATGATTTTTATCAACATTGGGTAGCTAGTGTGCATGTTTAACAAGAAATTATGGTAGTTATTCTATTTTACCAAAATTACTATGCTCAAAATTACATCCATTATGAAATTGCTATAATAGAAGAAATATAATTAAATTTTGCTTTTTTACTCAACAAGAACTGATGCAATGTGTGATCACTTAACAATTATATTTTTAAACACAGCTAACAATTATTGTAGAATAACTGAAGAAGAAATGTATTTTTAGTGCTCTTTTTATACACTTAAAGAGTTTAGCAGTACTAACAAATAAAAAAGAAGAAATTCTTGTGCTAAAAATGGGGAAGCTTGAATTAGAAGTGTATCAATTATCCCAATTTAGGCTAACTCACCAGTCAGAGCTCACTGATTCCGTCCCTCTCCAGTGTGTTGCAAATTTCAACTTTCACCACCATTAGCTAGCTATTATTTCGAATGGTGAGGATAACTATTTCTCCTTAAATGTGGACGGCATACTGGGGATACCTGTGTTTTCGAAGGGGTACCCACATTTCACGTCAATATGAATACGGGGGTACCAATATTCACGGAAATATAGGTATGGGGCCAACTGCTTTTCCGTAAATATAGGTACCCGGGGTACCCAAATTTGGGTATACCCAGTTTTATTTGACAGACCCTTCGTAAATATAGGGACCCCACGCTATGACAAGGTGAAGTTCCCTTATTTATGATAAAAATGGCGACCCCCTCTGCAGTTCAACCAGCACTTATTATCTAACTTTGTGAACTAAATCCATTATTTCATTTTCCTTCTTAATTATTTCTTGGAATAGCTCAGTAAAGCTCTTAATTAGGCATTACCTCTATAGCTAGTCTGGTAGGAGTTAATTAATTTTTCTTATTGAGCCTTCTTTAAAAAACAGTTTGTGTTTTTATGTTTTTGCTTAAACAAAGATAACAAAGATTTAACATTATTGCTATTTGTAGTTTACTATAGTAAATATTTTTTGATAAAATACAAGCCAACATTTACTTTTAGAAATTTTCACCATTCAATTAGCTCCATGTATATAATACAATAGCTAAATGCCTTTCTAATCGCAAAACTCAGGAAATGAAACTATCTGTTATAGATAACCAGGTACCACCTTAATAATAACACCAAGTTACTGATTTTGTTTGCCTCCTCTAGAGGAGTATTAGCCCAAAACAAATGCAGCAGTTAGATGACATTCTATAGCCACTCATTATATGAAGTTGAAGAGCAATTAATAGATGTAGAACTAGCCACATTGAATCTTATGACGGAATATCGTACAATGGAAGATTTTTCAATACAGAAAATAATAAAAATAACACAAAATAATAATAATAACACAGACAATTAATAATAGTCGTAATAATAATTAAAAAATAATAATAATTTAAGCTGGTCCCTCATTGAAAAGTTACTAATTATTATGACTTGAAATATTTAGTTTAAGGTGGTTCTTTGAAATGATGGGATTAATGTTCCCTTTGACTAGTCTATTTATGCTTCTTTTTTTCCGTGTTATCGTTTTCATATGTGTAAGCTGGTAGTATCATCATTCTGGGAATTTTTACTCCACCTCATCTTAATCAATGATATTCTTACTGAACCAAGTATTAACCTTTCTTGGGTCTTGGGAAATAACTCCTAGTGCTAGCGACCTGCCTAGAATAAGAGTAAAGATTATTCTGAGAATAACCTACTCTTGCTTTCCTTAACCAGAGGGTCAAAGAGCTCCTCGGAACCCAAACCTCTCACAATATAGTTTATGGAGAGTTACAGTTTATGATACATAATGTCAAAACTTGTCACATGAAATGTTGGTTAGTACCATCATTTTATTATTTTAATTAGAAATTAGATAACACAGTGTTTGCCTCCCCACCCACCCCCAATATGCAATAGATATCTAATATCTACTAAATTACTAAGCTAATTAAATTATAGCTGATCTAGGTTGATAATTACAGCTACTAAAGCATAATTAGTATACATCCACTACATTGTGTAAATAGGTTTAAATAAAGTATAATAAGCTTGCTATAATTATTTCATTATACAAAAACTGAAGTATGTAGGAGCTAATAGCTGATAAAGCTGACAGCAATATATTTAAACTGCTAGCTACCTTTATTGAATTATATGTATCCACAGGTATGTAATTATAAGCATTTATCTAAACTTTAGTTATAGTAATATTTACAGCAATAAGCACAGTCGATTAGATGTAGTTAAGTCTTTAATTAGAAAAAGAAGAATAAAACAGAAAAAATATGAATTAGAAAAAGAGTACGAAGAAAAAATAACGGAAAGTCACATTTAATAACTACTTTTCAAGCTAATGGAAGCCCACTACAGGTCATCAAGAGAGCTTTGCTTCAACAACTCCCACCACATAAACAGGATTATCAAAATGTTGGAGAAACATCGAGTGACAGACCTAAATTACCGTGCTTGCCTTATATAAAACACACAAAGCTGAAACCATCAATTGTGTATGCAATCAGGTTGGAGTTAGAGCAGTGTTTAGAGCACACCAGACACTGAGACAGACATTTGTAAAAGTTAAAACTCCTACACCAGAAAGAAAGAGGAAGGATGTCATATATGAAGTTTCATGCAATGACAGTGACGGTGTCTATATTGGTGAAACCAACAATTACGTACAAGAAAGACAGACGGAGCACAAGCTGCAGTACAACAGCAAGATCACAATAATGGAATGGAAATACATGTGGGACAAAAGTCATAATGTCAACTGGGAGAAAGCGAGAGTCATTCAGTCAGAGCCACTATAGGCATTATGGGTCAGAAAAAAAGATACAATAAGCAATCTTTATTATTGGCTCTCAGTGAATCCACTGTGGGGACCCAGTAATTGACAACCAGTTTAACAATCTTATAGTCATTCATTAAAGATCTATTAACATTATGAACCATCATTTTTTACATCGCTTCACACCTCAAGTATTGTATCATGCCATTATTCCATCTTAAACCCTGTACACTTGTCCACTGTTCAGTCATCAGTGAAACTGAAGAAGGTCCTCAGACCGAAACGTTTTCTTTCTAAGGATAATCCTTGCTATGACAAGTTAAATAATTTCTTTCGTATAATCACTGTATTTATTTCGTAAAGGATAACAAAATATTACGATCAAGTAAAAATTCAAAAGATGAGTGACCAATAATTTGTCAGTATTCTTAAGGTATAAAATGTCCATGTAACCTACTGTCTATTTGATATTTGTATAATAATTATAAATATGAATATTCTTTTGATATCTATAGAATAGATTCAACTCACATAAATTTGGTGAAGGAGTTTGTGGAGTAGTTTTTTTTGGGACAAGTGGATCGATATCATTTCAATCTTCTATACTAGAATCAATTCTCTGCCGTGAAGTAAAAAAATTAGTTTTGGATAATGTAGAGACTTTCTGGCTTAGTGTTTTGATTCCTGTTCTCACCTAAATGGATTTATACACTTAGGAATTTTCTATTAATATGCTCTTTTTATTGTGAACCAAGTTTGTGTCTGAAGTAATGATATTTTCTTGACTTACATGGTGACTAAGTGACTTAGTATGCTGTTTTTTATCTTGACCTAAACGAATGACTTTCTGTCTATATTTTCCGTTAGTAGGATTATGCTTATAGTAGTTTGAGGAATTGATGTGAAAACATATCTGATGAATATTTCTATTTACTACTTTGGTTATGTTGACCTAAACTTTATCTGTAGTTAGTAGTACAATTTAATAGTCTGGACTAAACACAATTCAAAAGTGTATAATATTAGGTACACTTTAGAAATAAACTATTAAACATATTGAACTTACTAGTTGTGATCAGTTTCTTCTGTACTGATTTTGTTGTTACATTTGTAGTACAACTGTATAATCCTTTGTTACCAACATTGAAATGGTCAATAGTGACATTAGAGGATACAAACAAATATGGAGAGATTACGTTCCTCCACAAGTTATTGTAAGTCTAACGTTGTGTTAATAAAAGTTAAGAATTTGGCTGTTGGTGAAATACACTTCAACGACGAAAGTTTCACTAAATATTCAGAAACTTCTGGGGTATGTCATTTATCTCTACTTGTAAGGATGCTAGTATTAATTATTGCACAATATTTTTTCTATTACCACAAAAATATAATTAAATTATTATTTTTAATCATAAACTATAAATAAATTTCATCTCGAGTATTACTATATGTCACTCTTAGTTCATATCTTAATATCACACAAGTATCAAAGCTAAGTTTCATAATTTCTTAATTATACAATATTTAATCAATGGTAATACTGTTTTATAAGTTTGTCCTAATAACCTTATAGGTACCACAATTTATTTTATCATAAAGGTTTACAAGATCTAGTTTACATAGTAAGCACAACGAAGTTATTATATCTTAATAAACATTTTGCACTTTTTTTTCGTAATTGATAAAAGAAAATTGTCAGGGTTATTTATGAATTCTATTAAAGTTGTTCAAGGATATTGCAGGGTCAACTTGTTGTTCTTGTACACTAGATTCATCTAGATAGACATGGTGGCATGGGTTGTGCAGTTTTGGCCATTTATTTCAAGTCAAATGTAATTTAAAGTATTCAAAGAAAAGAGTAGTCCCAATCACATACATATCTAAAAGTTGCTCAAGTTACTCCTGAGAGTGCCTCACTTGCTTTACTCGCTCAGAAAACTATAAGAGATATAAAACTAACATTGAGGGTTTCTAAACACAAGAAACAAGTTTTAAGTGTTGATTACAATATTTGAGAAACACTATCATCAATAATTCAATTGTTTCATGTAGCTAAACAAGTTTGTTATGATCATTAAAATTTAATTTATTACTCGCACAAAGCTGATGGAATAGTTGATGAAAAAGTTCTGTCTTAAACAAAACTGTATCAATATTCTTCTCATGAGATTATCCATAAATTATAAGTACATGTATAACCAGTAAGTATATACAGTTTACCCTCATAGATAGCCTTCTCAGATGAAGGGAAATGGTCTTGTTAAATGTTACATAAAACCTTAAAGTATTTTCAATAGTCAGGCAGCTAGATTCCCTAAACTTTGTCATGTTTTCATAACAGCTATTCACTTTATTTACACAAATGTTATTTGAAATTGATATAGTAGCAAACACAATGTTCTGCTTTATAGTTTGAATAGATTTGTATAGGAGATAGAGCCCAGAGGGTCTGAGCTTTACTTTCAGATGATGTTAACTTTAATGGAAGTGGTTTTGTTACCACTGCATAGTGAGCTGAAATGTTTGTGATCTGATCAAGCAAATACTTATGATCATAACTTGTACACGAAGGTAGCTTGTATCATTTAAAGCTATAGCTAGGCATTTTATATATGAGAGTACTAGCAGATGTGTCCTTTACTTAACTTTACTTCATTGCTTCAGTCCTGACCTAAACAAATAACTTCAGGGAGGAATTTTCTTTTCATATTCTTATTTTTATCAAGTGGCAATTTTGTTTCTGAAGAGAAGATTGAGTCCTGACTGACATGGTGGTTAGGTGTATTAGTTAGCTGTTTCTTATCCTTACCTAAACGAAAAACTTCGCTCAAGAACTTCCCATTATTGTTCTTGGAAGCAAGTTTGTTTCTGAAGGGAAAATTGAGTCCTGACTGACATGATGACAATGTGGCTCAGTTTATTGCTTCTGGTCCTGACCGAGCCAACATTATTTCAGGTCTATATTTTCTACTAGTAGGCTGATCAGATTGGGAGTCGGTGGCATTTACATCAGAAAGATTATTTCCATTTACTACTTTTATTACTATTTTACTAAAGTGAGGTTTTAGGGGGTCTAAGAAGGCTTAAAATTTGTCGAGGATATGGTAACTTTAGGTTGTCCTTCCACTTGGTGCCGCCATTAACTTTAAGCATAAAGATACCATAGGTTTCATTAACATGCTGTTTGAAGCGCAAGTAGGTGTTGAGTCCATCATAGTTCACATGGAAAAAAAAAGTACTTGAGAAGCCCAAAGGTTTTCCATTAACTGCCCAGACAATGTTTATGTCAGTGAGTTTTGTCTTGCTATTGTTCAAAATAAATTAATATAATATAGTAATCACAAAATTAGTGCCTATATACTAGTACTATAGTTCTATTATGCCAAAGACACATGAGTACTAATGTGCATCAATAAAAATTATATCATCCAGAAAAGTTTATATTCATAAAAAAAATATTATACATAAGTAATATGTGCACATAACTGAGTTGTGTGTTTTAGTGCAAATGTTGAGAGATGTCTGATTTGGATTTCAAATTCTAAATGCATCAACTTTTTCTAAATAATATGACTTTATGAGTAATTAGGTAATTCATAAGGAATTAACTATGTACAAGTATAGAAATAGACAATAATATGTTCTATTAACTTCTATTTCACTTCTAAACTACATAATAGCTCACTTGTGGCTAATCCACACTAGCACTTAATGTGGGTCTTGTTATTAGTTATTCATATAAGTGGAAACATTCTCTCATTATTATACTTTTCATCTAAATATCCCATTTTTTATACTCATTTAAATATCCCAATTTAATTTTCTTTGGCTGCATTAATTTTTTAAATACGTTTTTTTTTTAATATACAAATTAATTTATCAGTCACTGGGTGTCCAGGCAGCGCCTCCTATTTAACACCAAAGGTAAATTATCCAAACGCCCCATTTTTAACAGTGTAGTCCTCCCGGACCAATTTTGCTCTTCGGCTGCCGTGAAAAAAGTTCCTGGCGTCGAGGTCATCAATTGTAGCAAGTTCACAGACTAAAAAATGAGTATGAATTACAGTGCTTATTATGCATGTCGATGAGGAATGTAGCTAGCTAATGGATTAAGTGGACACATGTTTGGCTGGGAGGAATTTATGTTCATGATTGAGGAATTCATGTTGATCAGTTCAGTAGATAGTGGTCAATTAAGGAGGTTCTTTATCTTCCTGCTACAATAGCATGGTAACTAAGTGGAAATTAAGTGAAATACCGCAGTTGCTACGCTAAATTGTGCACACTTGACAATTCAGGTTAATGGTCATGCTTCATGGTACTCAAGTCCTTAGTTTAGGATGCTTATATTTATAGTTTTGGGATACAACACACGAGGGTGATGGCCTGCGTGTCTTGAGGATTAATAGATATTGTGCTGTCAATATTCAAATTTTGGAAGGAAGAATTATGCCATCGACACATTAACACTATTGCTACAGCATATGATTACATGCTTTCTGAATGGCAAGGAAGTGAATTGGTATGCAGTAGATTTATCAACACAAAGAAGCTTAAACCTGGCAACAATTTCTTGTGTCACATGCATTCTGTTGAAGTTTTATTCTATTAATTCTAAACCAGATTTGAAACATCTGTGTGAGGGATTATTGGGAAGCTTTGAAAAGCTTGTGGATAGAGCTAGCATTCAACACTCTGGTGGCAGACTACTTCCCTGGTTGTTTCCTGACCCCTTCTACCACATTTGGTGACAGCTCCTCATAGCTTCCACCACATCCAACAACAAGTTGGCTTTCTTAACAATTCATAATCCAGGAGGAACAATCAAGACCATAAGGTGCTCAGGAAGTCTATACACACTAAAGCTACTTATCTTTCAGTTCTCATCACCCCATTGTGAATAAGATTACTGTGGTAACGACACTGACCAGCAAAGCCAGTAACATTTGCACTGATGAGAAAGATAAGAAAGGCGAACTCTCTTTTGTTCAAACAGCTTTGAAAATGAATGTGTATCCAAATTCACATCATCAAAAGAATTTTACATCCAAAGAAAAAGAGAATCAGGACATAAAAAGAACTGCAACAATTCTGTATTATTTAGAACATTCATATTATGTAGGACAGACAAAATGAACTGCAGTAGACAGTTTGAAATAACTATCATAGATATGCATTGACATCAGGATTTCCATTCAGCAGTGGCAGAGCATGCAATAATGAGAGGTCATAATATCAAATGGAAGGACACCCCATCAAGTGATTATGATTGCCTGATCGTCCCAAACCTAAAAGCAGCAGAATAGCAACAGCCTGTACAACTACTTCTGCCTCAAGACATTTGGTTTTGCACCCACTCTAGCTACATTTAGTTTTTGTTTATTTTAGTTTATTCCTTAGACATTTTCACTTAATTGAACTATTCTCACTGATGATGACATCTGCATAAATTCTTATAGAGTTCTCTTGGGGAACATGGTGAAAAATTGATCCGTAATGGTTTTTGGTATTCTTGGTCATTTTTTTCGGTACCTCTTACAACAAAAGCTGATATGCTATCAGATAGCTCTTAAATAGGCCAGAATTTTGATACTTAATTAGTAGTCAGAGACCAACAGTGAAGGAGTTATGGGAAAAAACTTATTATAAATATTTAGGAGAATAATAATGAGAAAATGAGAATAATCAGTTCTTATAATCCTAAATTATAAGGAAAATCAATAGTGCTTTTTTTTTTCTTATACAACAAGGACAAACTTTTAGAAACATGGTAATAAGATAGATCTTCATTACTTCATTAGAACAGCTGGATTTGTGTTAGCTACTCGGTTATTGTACTTCTAAAATGAAAAAAAATGTGAAATAATGGAAGTCGTCAGCTCGAGTCAGCAGGTCATCTGGGGAATTATGCTAAATGGTTTCTCGAACCTTTTTAGCTGTAGCGGAGCATGTTTTCTCCATTCTTTGAACATTTTTACTGGGATATTCAATTACAACTCATTCTTAATCTCGTGTGAACTACACATGTTTTTGTTTACAGTGTATAGCTAGGGCCTGCCAGATTAATGCTCAAAACGTTTTGAATTATTCATTTTTTTTTCATTCCAAAATATGAGTTGTTACTCCAAAATAATAATGTATTATTCCATAAATTTTCTTATTATTCTCTTCCAAGTAGGAATAAGTGAAATAGTGATGAATGCAGTAGCTATATACAGTTGGTCTGTTATGAAATGAATGGGTACAAGAATCAGTCTCTCTTACTCCATACTGAATTACTAATTTTGGAGGATTCACTATATTGCTAGCTACTCTCAGTGAAAACCATGAATATCCCAGTAATTGAATATCCCAGTAATTGAATATCCCAGTAATTGAATCCCAGTAATTGAATATCCCAGTAATTGAATATCCCAGTAAGTACAGTGAATGAGCTCTGTGTCTTGACTAAAGTTCCAATGCAGTATGTAGTCTTCTCCAGATAAAGGGGCAGAGAATTGGTACCTATCAGAGAGGTCATGGCCACCTAGGCAAGAGGTACACAAGAGCAGAAACACAAAGATGGTGGCTGAGACGTACTCCATCTTGTTAAGTCTGTCAATCTTTGTGCCTACTCACTCTTTTTATATTTGTTGGCTGTCTGGAATTATTCAGTCAAAGGAAGTAACTTCAACATTCCTTACAGTCAGCAGCATAAGCAAAAGAGCCATATTATAGCTCAACTTCACCTCCAGATATAGTGCGTTTGCATTTTTCTACATAAATTCATTTTTGTAGGGTTTAGAGTTCATAGCAGCTTTGAACTCATAATTATGCTATAGTAATGAAATAGCAGAAATTTATATAATTTTTTTTACTGCATAATGTGCATGGTGTATGCTCAACCTTTGTCAAGTGGTCTGAATTATCACAAAAAAAAAACAATATATTTATATATATAGGTCCTCCTGTGATCTGACAGGCCACCGTGCCTACTAAACCACATTGGCAATGGAGGAACAGGAAATTGCTACAATACAATTATTAACGTTTGGCTCTCCCTCACTAAGCAGTGTTCTGTGGGGGGGGAGGGGGGGTTAAACTGCCCTTCCGGTAATAAAAACGCCATCAAAGCTCTTACTACTTGGAAAATTCATTTAGCCATTCCGGTGCTCTATTACTTTCTTCAATACACAGGGTGCCAGCAGAAAGGTTGCGTCCGCGCCATTATGTCGAGCCGTTGTTGTCTTTGGTGCCTAAAGCAAAATATCATGTGTATTACTAGTGCGGGTGGTTAGCTACTGCCCTAGCCAGACCTGCACGCCTCACTCTTCAAGGACCCAGTCACGTCTACAATCTGATTTTAACACTTAGTACTAGGGATGTGCTTGAGCACAAATGGCGAGCGAGCCTAAAACTACACTATTGTTAAACGATTGATTTTAACTTCTAACACTCAGCTACTAAAAAAAAAGTTGAGATTTTGAGTTACGTACGTACGGTAAAAGTAGTCTCGCGGGGCCAGACCATTTACCAAATGCAAAGCGAGGAAAGGGTCTGGTCAAGTGAGGGGGTGCGCTGTACAGGACCCACGAATTCCTGGGGGAAATGTGGTGTTAATCAGGACACCAAATTACCACCTAAACGTGAATTAGAACCGTTTCATTTGTTGCTCTGCTCTCACAGTTCGATTCCATCTTGGAGAATGAAGCTGAAAAGAATTTGGGAGTGACCTTGGATAAACTATTGGAGATCCATAGAGACAACTACTTGTGTAGGCTTTGTGATATGACATTTTTGAAGATGTCAGAACTTCACCAGAAGATAGAAGAATTGGAATATTCTTCTCTTCTTCCCCTGACCAGAAGATTAGTCACTTCTGCATAAGCAAAACTGCCATAGTTAAAGGGAGCCAATTAAACAGGAACTGTGAGAGCAGAGCAATAAGAGAAACGGTCCTAATTCGCGTTTTGTGGTAATTTGGTATCCTGATTAACACCGCATTTTCCCCAGGAATTCGTAGTCTAGTGGGCCCTGCACAGTCACTTGACCTGACCTTTTCCTCGCTTTGCGTTTGGTAAAGGGTCTGGCCCTGCGAGACTAACGGTAAAAAGAGATTCAATGCCATAGTAACCACTCCCTGCAATGTTAAAAAAAGCAACAAAAATAACAGGTCACGTTATTTCTTTGTGAAATAGTAGTTGCAATGCACAATACTTTCACACTTAACTGAACATGCCTATACTAAACTTAACTTCATGGTTAGTCTAGTGGACAATAAAATTTCAAGTATAAATACTGCTTCGTAGGCCTAAAAATTATGGCAAATAGCATTAACTTACCACCACCACTAACTCGAATAGAAATGGAACTCCTGTAAGTTATTGAGTTCTAACTGCACCCGCAAATAATTCAAAGCGTTAAAACGGGTAATGATCGATAACCAGAGGATTCGGTTTAGTGAAGGGACGGGGTCGAACACCG
>WLWD01003636.1_pt1 | contig 20509 bp, 12 predicted proteins | sample 6712731 | NCBI WGS metagenome assembly WLWD01 (sample SAMN12718690, study PRJNA576275) | sponge metagenome | isolation source: marine sponge | host: Mycale hentscheli | place: New Zealand: South Island, Marlborough, Capsize Point | collected 2014-11-01
AGGAACTTATGAACTAATTTATGTAATGTATGTATTAGTAGTTTTATTATTTTTTGTGTCATTTATTAGGTAAAGAACGTCACTTATTTATTGTTTATTGTTTTGCTTGTGTAATTTGTGCTCCCGGTGTCTAACCGGATGTATTTATCATTTTGTGTTTGCCATGTGCGTGGCATTGAACTAAGCAGCCGAGCCACGCACGTGCCTGTCAGTTCCAATTAAATCAGTTGAAACATAAAGGCTCGACTTGATTGTCCTAGCTTCGCGGATACATATAGGCCGGGCCCACCTACCACAAGGTCCCCGCGTGCCGAAGAGTGTGCTGCCGGAGCTTGGATCGGAATTCTGGTGGCAGCGCTATCGCGAGAGAGGATCGGAGAGGGGAAGCTCGACCGCCACTCCATTAACGACCCCATCGCACAACCACAGTTGGTGGCAGCGGTTCTCTCCCCTTCTTTAATACGTGGAGGAGTCTACAACCTCACACCATCGCTCGTATCAGGCTACAAACTCTATTTGTGTTGTTGTCATTCGGTGTTTTTTCCATTTGTTGCGCACTACACGTGTTGCCTATTTTGTAATCTTTGATTGTTTTCAGAATTATTTATTTTTGTTGTTTTGTTTTTGTGTGGCTGTAGGTTTCTCTGAGGTCCTTGCTTTGGCGGATGAGTCAGAGAGTTCAGCCTACTCGTTGTTTTGTTTTTGTGTGGCTGTAGGTTTCTCTGAGGTCCTTGCTTTGGCGAATGAGTCAGAGAGTTCAGCCTACTCGAGCTTGTAAGAGGAACAGCAAATTCAGGGAGCAGTCTTTATCACAAGGTGCTTCATCTGACTCTGGTGTGAGTGAGATCAGAAGTGTTGTAGATAGTGGAGAAAGTGTGCTTTGTTGTGCTATTCATAGTAGTGTCAGTGTGTCAGGGGTTGGTCTGAGTATTTGTTCTGATAGTGAGACAGGTTCTATCAGTTCTCGTAGGAGTTTTGAGACAGTGAAAGAGATGGATGATTTGGGAGAGGTTGAGTTACAATTGGGAGAATTGGGGGAGGAAGGAAGGGGTGAGGGACGTGAGAGTGAAGAGAGCATGGGAAGAGTTGCTAGTGTGTCAGGTGGACATGAGGATGATGAGTTAACCAATAGGGAGTTAAGGCAGATTATTAGATCTTTGGCCCGTGGGAGGACTATTGTACCACCCCCTACCACCTCTCTGTCAGACCGAACTAGAAAGGTTCAAGGTCTAGCCCATCATAAAGATGGGCTTGACATTGCAAAGTATATTCGCAAACTTGAAGCTGACCTTACTGACATTGGAGTGCCTAGGAGCGAGTTTAAATGTATCCTGTACCAGAAACTCTCATCTAAATCAGCATCACAAATAGTTGCATCAATTGACAGGGATGAGTGCCCATACGAGGAGCTAAAGCAAACACTAATTGAATCATTAGGTTCTGGCAAAACCAGTCTCGGCAGTAAGTTAACCACTGAGTTTTTTAGTGATGTCAGATCTATGAACCCCCTTGAAAAGTATGTCCATTTGAAGAGTTTGATAGATTCTGTTAATATGTTCATTGTTGAGCGAAAAGACATTCTCTTATTTTTTGCGTCGGCTATTTATCGTAATAGTTTGACGTGGCAACAAAAGGCAATTATGGACAGCCGGGAGATTAACACCTTCCGTGACCTAAACAAGCTGGCCCTGTCATTGCACTCAACAGATTCCGACCGATCTGGAGGTAGTAGAGGCAGTGGGCGTGGTATAAACAATGGTAGTGTGAAGTGCTATAAGTGTAATGGATTTGGACATAGGTTCTTCGAGTGTCGTGCAAGTCGGGATGAGCATAGACCTATTGTATGTTTTTCGTGCCAGCAACCTGGCCATAAGTCCCCAGACTGCCCAAATAAGGGTGAGCGTACTAACGCCAAGGAGCAGGGCAGGCAGGCAGAGGGGGCCAAGAGGTCGCTTGGGTTAACCCTTTCGTTCCGGATCCCGCTTTAAAGCGGGTGAAGACCGATTGACTTCTCCGAATTTTAAAAAATAGTTACTTTATAGCTAGAACCTTCAGATTGCATACACAGGTGCCCAATGCATTGGAGAAGCATCTAAAATAGCTTTCAGCCAGGACTGCTTCGACAGTACCTCACAGCAGTTGCGTTTATTTCTTCCTCGGCAAAAAAAAAAAACATCGGTTCTCCGTCGAATTTTAAAAAAAGTTACCTTCTTCACAGCAGCTTCATTTATGGATCCAGTCATCTCCAGAGCTTTGTAGAAGCAGCAAAAAATTGCTTGAGCTCAGTAGCCTTCCATAACACATTGAAACAACCGCTTCTTTGCCGACCAAGACTTTGCGGTTTGACTTACTGTCTTCTCCATTTTTTATAAAATCGCCAGTTCAACTGGGGACCTCCCTATTACGTACAGTCTTAGGTAATGCTTATTACATCATAGGAAAAAAGTGAGCGTGTCGTGTGACCCCGGTAACTATGCAAAAAAAAATTTTTTCAAAGTCATTTTTTGGAAGATGGCGTCCAGAAGTTACAATGCGGTGCAAGTTTTAGACTTGCTTGATGTTGACTCTAGCGACTCAGGATCAAGCGGAGAGAAGGGAGACGACATCTAGGGCTATAGGAGGCCCTGTATCAGGGTTGGTGGACCAGACCCCGTCAACTCTGATACTGAAAATGGGAGTCAAGAAGATGATGAGGTAAGCTTGTCTTTCTCTTGTCTTTCTCTTGAAAAATAGCAAGCTTCTGTTGTGGAAAGGACTTATTTATAGCTATATTGAGATAGAGTAAGCTGTTTAGCTATAATATATATATATATAATATTTCATTGAGTTTTGAGATTTGAAAGTGGCTTGTGGTTTTTTGAACAAATTCAAATTTTCAAAAAAATTAAAAAAAGTTTTTACCACATATACTACTAGGACCAGATGTGAATGCAGTCACCGACCCAGATTACGCAGATGAGGGGACAGGAGCAGAGTCTTCCAGTGATGAAGGAGAGGATACGGGACCTGAGTCTTCCAAGGATGAAACACGAATAGGCAGCAGGTTCCAGTGATGAAGAAGAGGAAGTGGCTCCTCCTGCTCCGAGTTCTGGACGTCCTCGCGTCGGAGAAGGCGGGAATCGAAGAACAAGAGTCGGGTGGATGAGGTAGGGGGAGAGTGGAAGAAAGATGACAACACACCCATTGATATTCCATAATCTTTTGTGTGAAGGACCACAGACTTTGATATTTGTGGCTGCTCCCCCCCCCCCCTCCCCCTCCCTGAACATCCCAAAAGTTGTAATATGTATTGTTATTGTTTGTCGTTGTCTGTGTTTTTGTGGTGTTGTAGTGGAGCTTCACACTCGATGTATATGTGTGTGCGTGGAGTTGAAATGTTATTCTGGCGCTTCCAGGGGGGGGAACGAGGGGGGGTCTTTTCCAATCGGGGCTACTATGCCCATGTAAGTTGAATTTCATGTATGTGTGTGTGTGTACACCAGTCAATTTATATTATACATTTATTTTTATGATCTGTATTCACCTGTATCTTCTTTTTTCTAGTGTGTGTGTGTGTATGTGTGTGTGCATTTGTGGAATGAGAGAGAGCATCCGTGGACAAACAGTATGTGGCACTTCCGTATACAACCTGGGAGGGAACTCTGGATCTTTTTGGATCGTGACTACTATGCCCATGTAAGTTGAATTTCATGTGTGTGTGTGTGTGTACACCAGTCAATTTATGTATAATAAATTATACATTTATTTTTATGATCTGTATTCACCTGTAGCTTCTTTTTTCTTGTGTGTGTGTGTGTGTGTATGTGTGTGCGTGCATTTGTGGAAAGAGAGAGAGAGCAACCATGAACAAACAGTATGTGGCACTTCCGGATCCAACCTGAGAGAGAACGAACTCGGTGGTCTTTTTCGGTCTGTGACATCATCCATGCCGGGTAAGTTGAATTTCATTTCAACTTACTGATATTTGGGTGTCCAGCTAGGGCTGGGGGGGTTATGGTACAAGAATGTCAGTGAAAAGTAATGACGGGGGAGGGGGGGTTATGGTACAAGAATGTCAGTGAAAAGTAATGACGGGGGAGGGGGGGCTCAATTCAGCGAGGCCAGCTGTTATGTTACAAATGTCATTGTTGTCTTGTGTTTTTTTGGTATTGTATGGAGGTTCCGGATCCTATGGGAGGGATCGTTCAGTCTGTGACACCATCCATGCCGGGTAAGTTGAATTCCACGTGTGTGCTTGTACTGCTTTTCATTTTCGAAGTACACTTTCTCAATACATGTTTCTCTCATGTACAGTGTGGAGTATACATAGGTGTTCATACAGTGGGAGGCTAGCGCTGGGTTCCCCCCTAGAATTTTGGGATTGAATAGAAATGAACATTTAGGAAGCATTTATTTTTAGTCTGATATTGTATCCCATTATGTTCCTATCATAACTGAGCCTTTAGTGCATAGGACCGAACACTGATCATCAGTGTGAAGTATAGACTCGTATGCAAAGATGTGCATCAAAGTAGTGTAGGTTCCAAAAAATGGGTGTGGCGAAGTACACTCGGAGCCCCACCCCAAACAAAAATCCTGTATGAAACCGCATACAATACATCATAAGTTGCAATTATATAGGATCATGAATAATTTGTTGTTTGTATTACAAATATCTTTGTTGTTTGTGTTTTTGTGTATATGAAATTGTTTTGTAGTGGAGCTCGACGTCCGATGGCATACGTTCCTTGTGGACACTCATAGATGTCTCCTACATGATCACAATCAGCACCACACACAACAAACAACATATTTTATTGTTGAACTAATATAATATTGGTATATAATGCATCAAACAATATTATTTCTATTTTATTTTATTTTTTTATTGATGGGAAAAGTGGATTTTTTGGGGGAAAAAAATTTTTTTTTTTGAAGTATTAGTAGATGGCTTAAATATTATTCAATTTTCTCAATCAAAAAATGAGGGGAATCCCAAACTCTTGGTCTATTTAGTGATATATGGTTGCTATGGGGTTTTCCCAGCCAGCATCGAGTTAAAAAAATAAAACGGCACTGCTCTATTCCGCGGTAGAAAATTAGATTTTTCCGCGCGCGTCAAAACAATTCAGGAACGAGAGGGTTAAAAGCCGGGACCAAGCCTATCAATGCCAGCTGGGTAGCTGTGCAGGATGGGACTCCAGTTGTGTTTGGAAAGGTGAATGGGCTATTGTGTGATATAGTGCCAGACACAGGGGCAGAAATAACTGTTGTACCTGGGTGTCTGGTATATGAGAACCAGATCCTCCCGGATACGATAGAGGTCCAGGGGGCGATGGGAGTGCCAGTCACTTTGTGTACTGCAGTTGTAGACTTTGACATCGAGGGTCGGGTCTTTGAGATGAGAGTGGCTGTGGCCGAGCCGGGCATGCTGCACAACAAAGTGTTGTTCTCTGTGCCAATGGACAGTTGTATGGCTAAGCGACTCCTTCTGGGTGCTGCCCCACTCTCGACTATATCTGAGAGTGGGGTGGGGCACTCCGGTGATACCCCGGACACCCAGTCATCCCTTAAAACGGATGTGGACTCTGCTGGGAGCACTGATAGGGTGGTGGAGGCCCATCAGTCTGGTCCCAGCCGACCCGAGGAGTCACAGGTCAACATTGTCACCAGAGCTGGTGATTGGATGACTACCTTAGCTGAGGAGACCAGTAATCGTAGATATCTGGAAATGGCTAATCCATCCCCCTTACAAGTGCATAATGAACCACCTAGTAATAGTGATGGTAGTGTGAGTGTGGATATGCCTGAGGGTGATGATAATGGTAGTCGTGTGAGTGAGGATTCAGTGTCGTTGGGCTGCCCTCAAGTGAGCAACTTACCTGACGTGAGTCTGCTTAAGGATCAGATTAAAGCCGATGAGACCTTGAATAGCTGTAAAGAGCTAGCCTCAAAAAACCTTAATGGCTACATGTGGGAGAATGACTTATTGTTTCATAGTATGGTGGATGACTTTGGTGTGACGTTGAATAGGTTGGTTGTGCCAGCTGATCGCAGGCATAAAGTGCTCCAATTAGCACACGATCATTGCTCACACACGGGCGTGCGGGGCATGAGGAAACTATTGAACACTAAGTTTACCTGGCCTGGCCTACATAGCGACATCGTGAAATATGTGAAGTCATGTGATGTATGCCTCCAAATGAGATTGGCTGGGAATAAGTCTGCCAAGATGGTAGAGCGTCCCATTGTGACCGTCCCCTTCGAGTCTGTTGCCATTGACATAGTGGGTCCACTGCCTAAAGCTCGGAGAGGCGTGAAGTATTTGTTTACATATATTTGCTTGGCTAGCAGGTGGCCTGATGCATGTCCAATGCGGTCGTGCTCAGCAAATGAGGTTGCTGAATGTTTTGTTGACATTATATCAAGAACGGGAATACCCTTGAGAGTACTATCTGATAGGGGTAGTGTATTTCTAGGGAGAGTAATGGAGAAGGTTTGCGATGTGTTAGGGGTTGACAGAATTCTGACGTCCCCTTACAGGCCCCAGAGTAATGGGGTTGTTGAGCGCCTTCATGGGACTTTAAAACCCATGCTGGCAAAGGCAAGTGAGACAGGCATTGATTGGGCAGAGTTCTTGCCTATGGCATTGTTTGCTATTCGACAAGTGCCCAATAGAGATGTTGGCTTTTCCCCTCACCAACTGGTTTATGGGAGGGATGTGTTGGGCCCCCTTGACATCTTGTATTCAGGGTGGGTGGATAGAGTATATGAGGATTTGGATGTGGAGGACTGGGTTTTGAAGCTTCAGGAAAGACTCTCACTGCTTCATGACATGGCGGTGGTTGAGGAGAGTAGTAATACGACTAAGAGATGTTTGTCCTTCAATAAGAATCGTAGCGATCGTTGTTTGGAGGTTGGGTCCAAAGTGTTAATTAGAATCCCGGGAATGCATGCTTCCTTGCAGGCTTCCTGGGAGGGCCCATATGTTGTAAAAGAGAAAATGTCAAGAGTGACATACAGGGTCAGCAAGGGAGATAGTCACCGTTTGCGGGTAGTACACATTAATAATACGAAGGAGTATGTGGATCGTGTTGTGAATGTAAATGCTGTGTCTGTCGTTGCTGAGGAGCACGGTGTGCTATGTGATTTAGAGGGTAGTAAGGCTGTGTTGGGAACGGAGAAATGTGATGGGTATGTGGAAAAAGAACTGCAAGAATTGTTGAGGGACTTGGATATGTATTTTTCGGATATGCCAGGCTTGTGCAAGGGGAGTAAATGTGTTATCAAGTTGAGAGAGGGGGCGGATGTTGTTAATCTACCTCCTAGGCTGATACCTGTGGGAATACGTGATGGTGTTGAGAAAGAAATTGACAAGATGTTGAAGAGTGGTGTGATTGTGAAGAGTGATGCGGAGTGGGCGAGTCCTTTGGTTCCTGTAAGGAAGAAAGATGGGTCAGTACGAGTATGCATAGACTATAGAGAGCTGAATGCTAGAACTCCTTTGAGACGCTTCTGGTTGCCTACCTTGACGGAGATACTTGAGAAGGTGGGTCCGAGTTGTTGTCTGTCCAAGCTAGATTTAACATCGGGCTTCCACCAGATTGAGGTTGACGAGAAGAGTATGCCACTTACCTCGTTTGTGTGTCCCATGGGAAAGTTCATGTATAGGCGTATGCCCTTTGGGCTGAAAAATGCACCTGCAATTTTTCAATCTATTGTGGAGGAGGTATTGAGACCTGTGAAGAGTTTCCCTAGAAACTATATTGATGATGTTGTCATTTTTAGTAGCAATTGGAAGAGTCATTTGGAGGACGTGAAGAGAGTGATTATTTGTTTGGGTGAGGCAGGATTTACAATTAAAAGACAGAAGTGTGAGTTTGGCCGTAAGTACATGGAATATCTTGGGCATCAGATCGGTTGTGGGAGAGTTGCTGTACCTGAGCTGAGAGTAAGGGCTATGCGGGACTTCAGGAAACCAACAACTAAACGGCAGCTGCGATCTTTTCTAGGATCTATGTCTTATTACAGACAGTTTGTGGATGGCTTTGCAAGACTATCTTCCTTGCTATCTCCGGCTGTCTCTCTGACCTCACCTGCCAAAGTTGTCTGGACCGAGGAGATGTCCTTGGCCTTTAATCATCTGCGTGAGTCATTATGTGTAAGAGTTGTGTTATTTGTGCCTGTTGCTAATGATTGTTTTTGTTTATACACGGATGCTTCCGGTGACAGAGTGGGGGCGTGCCTGCATGTGGTGCGTGATGGAGTGGACCTACCTGTGGCTTTCTATAGCCGCCAGCTAAGAGGAGCTGAGAAGAATTACTCAGTTACCGAGTTGGAGACTCTGGCTATCGTCTCGGCAGTTAGACATTTCGAGTATTATCTCTACGGGAGATCGGTAACTGTCTATAGTGATCATGAACCATGTGTGTCTCTTTTGAGTAGTAAACATCTCAACAGAAGACTGATGAGATTTGCCCTGAAGTTACAGGGTATGGACATTACCATTAGGTACAAACCTGGATCCACCATCGGCAATGCTGATGGACTTAGTCGCCAGTCATGGTCTGAGACGGAGATGGAGCCCAGCCCTTTGGGGGTTTGTCAGCCTCAACCCAAGGGTATCGGCTTAGGGGGGGGACCTGTGGGTCTGGCCTCCAGGAGCAGAGATGAAGCGAAGACGGAGGAAGAAGACAGGAACTTATGAACTAATTTATGTAATGTATGTATTAGTAGTTTTATTATTTTTTGTGTCATTTATTAGGTAAAGAACGTCACTTATTTATTGTTTATTGTTTTGCTTGTGCAATTTGTGCTCCCGGTGTCTAACCGGATGTATTTATCATTTTGTGTTTGCCATGTGCGTGGCATTGAACTAAGCAGCCGAGCCACGCACGTGCCTGTCAGTTCCAATTAAATCAGTTGAAACATAAAGGCTCGACTTGATTGTCCTAGCTTCGCGGATACATATAGGCCGGGCCCACCTACCACAAGGTCCCCGCGTGCCGAAGAGTGTGCTGCAGGAGCTTGGATCGGAATTCTGGTGGCAGCGCTATCGCGAGAGAGGATCGGAGAGGAGAAGCTCGACCGCCACTCCATTAACGACCCCATCGCACAACCACATATTTTTTTTACTGCATACAGTAGGCATCATAAAAAGTCCATAATTTCATTCCGTAGAACTGCCATTGCAAGATAAAACTAGATCTCTTTTGAGGTTGTTGTCACTTTGTTTCGACTTATTATTATTATTATTACCATAGTATGTCCAAGTTGAGTTGGCATGACCGCAAGCGCGGTAAACAAGGAATGCAAAAACCAGAAGCAATTTAGTCATGTGAACTAATTGCAATTGACGCGCGAGTAAATCAACATTCACGTGAAAAGGAAAGGCTACTCAGTTGTACATTATTAATGCAATAACTTTTGCTAGAGTTTAGTCAAGGCCGTCTTGCAGTTCTAATTAGTTATTTCCTGGCGCTGTTCTGTTCACAGGTACTTAGTCTTAGTAATTTCACTCCTTCCTCAAAAAGTATACATTGAAAAAATATTTCATAGCTAATATAATTAAGGTACACAGAATATTTTTTTACAAACCAATACTGGTACTTCAGCATGGCAGTGACCAGGTTGGCAGTAACTCTGGTAGTAGTGACGAGGATTTTGATGACAGCAAAAATGACTTCAGTGCTGATGGGTGTAGTGACTGTAATAGTTACTAGATGGTCAAAGATTCTGACGAGAGAATGGAATTGATGATTCTGAAAGGTAGCGATTTCTACAGGAATTTCAACCACAAAAAGCTACTCTGTTGACAAAATTTATAACAGACTGCTCAGTCCAAAGTAAACTACACCCTAAATAAATATCAACAAATTCTTCCTGAATGTAAGACAGATGTGTACAAAACCACTTTCTCTTACCTCTATGATCCAGTAGCAAACTGCTTCAGCCATGAAACCATATTTCCAACCTAACTAGTGTGTTTACTAAGAGCCACAGTGTGATGCCATTAGAGTTTTTGCCAAACGGTGCGAGTACTTTGTTATTATTAAATTGAGAACAGCTAGTTAGCGTCGAATTTATGCTTTCCCAATAGCTTAGAGCTACTCTATCGTTCGATAATACTGTCCTCGAGGCAATTTTCAACCGTTTGTCTTCTTTCTCTGGTTTAGTGTCACCCTCCCACCGAGCAATCAATTCTCTGTGTCTCGCGTGCACCCGTGACTTCATTACGTAAGACGCAATTAAATTTTTTATTCGCGTGTAATCGGTTAAGCTTAATTTTTACTGTCAATTATTTCATTTACGTATATTCACTGATCACAACATTACAATTAAATTAACACAACCATTAATATTTACACAACAAATAGTACAGAAATAAGAATGATAATGAAAAACTTCTTTAGTAGCTAACTCTAAAGTGAAGGTACTCAGAATTGCCACAATAAATCTAGGGGGAAAAAAACCATTGGTGGAAGGGTAAGAAATCTGCATTAAAAAGATCTAACAATCACACAATATGCTTGATTTACAATAGCTTATTACTGACACTACAGCTATAATACACTCTGCTAGCCAAATGTTGGCATTATTTCTATGTACAGCTCGGCATTAGTTGTTAAACAAGCATAAAAATTAAATCTACCTGCATATTAGACTTACCTGTATCCTAGACTAAAGACTCTTTGGCGCTCATAGCGTACACTAGTAATGGAATACAAGGCTAGAAAGTGCTATCCGGATAAGGGACAAGTTTTTGTGTTACAAGTTCATTGAAAACTTTACACGTGATCGATTGCACAGAACCATGTGACAAAATTCGGGCGCGTGTAGAACGGGAAAGCTGTGGTTTTTTTCTATTCCCATAGACTTTTGTATTGAGTTTAGGAATAGCATTTCCCTCTGGTTTTGGAGTTTACTGAGGGAATGAATGAACAAAGAATTTGATGACCTGGAGGAAATAAAGGTTGAAAAAGGCAAGCTATTTTAGTTTCGTTTGTTCATACACAGAGGGTTATATAGATTTTGAACAACACTAACCACAAAAAGGTTAAGTTATTATTGCATGAGGTGCCCATAAAATGGATTTCTCAGGAGAAAGTTTCTCAGGTATGAAGAGAAGTTTGTGCAATCTATGTCAAGAACAGTAACAACAGACACATCATGGTACGATACAGTGGTGATTATCCGTACTTTTGCCTTCCTCTTTGAATGCCTCCTTCCCTCGTCTACTATTACACCTGCTTTTTAGTTACAATTAGCCACTTTCTACTGAATGTGATGACACTTTACCCATTTATGTAATGACTGCTTCACCAAATAGTTTAAGCTCATGAATTATTTATGAATGTATACACCGTCGTTGTTACTGATGCACAAGCGTACTGTTAAATATCATTGTTGTCATCATTATTTTATTTCAGCTAAAAAACGTAAAGCCAACCGAATTTTCCTGACTAAATCCACTCAGCTAAAAAAAAAAAAAAAAAAAAAACACTGCCAAGCTTTGAAATTGCATATGTGACCGTCTACGGGAAAACCGGGCACAACGCGTCGTGCGTAAATATCGAGAATAGATTGATCAATTTCTTAAAAATGTATTGTTTCAAGCCGACGGAAGGGAACGGTTAGGTCTATTATAGTGGGAACGACTTAAGTTACGACGATAAAACTTGGAGAGCTCAATATCTGGACGCCGACAACTCTGTAAGTGCAAAAAGTTTTTTTGAAGGGTGCCACGTTGTGCCCGGTTTTCCTGTAGACGGTCACATATGGTAAAGGGTTTCGATGTCATAGTAACCATTTGCCGCCATACTTTTTGTGCCTTGAAAAAACAAGCAATTCTGAGGAATAATTGCACAGCTTTGATGAGCCTAACCCAAGACTTGTGCTTACTGCTGTAGTAACAGAAGAAACTGAGGAGAATCCTAAAAAGTTTTGCTTAAAAAAAAAGGATGTCTAACGTATTTATTAAATGTTTGAACAAGATATTCTTTAAGCTAAGCAGTACCTGTAACACATACACACCTATAAGACTTACTTGAATTCTCCTCATGAGTTGCTATTGGACAAATGGGTTTTCAAATAAGAATAATATTACTGTTGCACAGTGTGTATATACAGTTGCATTATAGTGTGTATAATTATTAGCTATGACAAACTGCACAATAACCCTTTCCCTGTAAATTTTATGATGACCAGTTGAGCAACATCAAAATAAGTAAATATATAATTTTTACTTCTTTTCAGTAAAGACATTCAACAAGAATTAAAATTTTAAAGCACATCAATACCATACCGTTTAGGTTATACAAAAGTCCGCAAAAAGTTAAAAATTAGGACTTACCATTTCTATTTGTACTAGCTGAAGCTCAAATTCTGACAATCTCAGAGTTGCTGCGGGGTTCACACAGAGTGCACACTTATTTACATTCTGTTGCTGAATTCTGAACTTCAGAGCCCTGTACTATAAAAAAAAAATTTGGGCGGACAGACGCTCAACGGTAAGCGTTTTGAGTAGGCATACTTTAAATTGAGAGCGGTGGCAACACCAAGAATTCACGGCTTGGACAGCCAAAGGGTCAGAGACCTTACTACCGCCACTAGAAAAGGAACTTTAGTAAGTTTAAAAAACCTAACTGCACCCGCACATTCAGATTATATCAGAATTCAAAGCAGTAAACAATTAAATTTCCCTGAATGACAGGAAAAACATCACTAACAAAAAAGTTTCTGTTTTAGTGAAATATGGAATGGGTTTGCCCACTAAACAAACACAATAATGTGAGGGTCAAAGTACAAAAATGATATAAACATAAACAAATATTCCAAATTTTTTTTTAAGTCTTACACCCTGATAACATTTCATTTTCTTCTCTCACTCGCAAACAATATATTATAATATTAGACCTCAGTTATGCCTGAATACACATACTTTACACCAACTGCACAGAGAAAGAACTTACTGGCTGTTCCAGCAGTTACATTAATATAGAGAATGGCAAAACCACCAGGAGGTGGTCCAGACAGTATTCCTACTTGCAACTGATGTGAACTACTCTGTTCAACTCCAGTATAAGTTGAATTAAAGAACCCCATTACTAAAATACATAAACATACAGAAGTATTAATTCAATCTAACACATGGAGCTACAATTCACACACTTACACACACTATTTAACTGTCAGAGCTATACTATAAATATAAAATATGCAAGGGATTCCAAAATAAATAGTTTTTTTTTATCTGTACTGTTAAAACAACAACAACTAACAAACACATAAAGGCAAGAAGAACAATGATACAAGTTCTTCCTGAGGTTTAGGCAAACCCTAGCTCAATCCACCACCTGTCATCACTTGGATAAGACCGCCAATGGGCTGTACATAATATTTCCTATGCTAGGCCTAACAGTTCCAATATACCAATTATATATATATAAATATATATATATATGTTTGTGACCGTCTACAGGAAAACCGGGAACAACGCGGTACCCTTCGAAAAAATTTTTTTTGCACTACAAAGTTGTCGGTGTCCAGATATTGAGCTCTCCAAGTTTTATCGCCGTAGCTTAAGTCGTTCCCACTATAATAGACCTAACCGTTCCCTTCCGTCGGCTTGAAACAATACATTTTTAAGAAATCGATCGATCTTTTCTCGATATTTACGCACGCCGCGTTGTGCCCGGTTTTCCTGTAAACGGTCACATATATATAATTGGTGGTTCATAGTAGTCCCATGTTTACTGAGTAATAAGTTGGTGGAGAACAACATTTTATTCTGCACACACATTTGAGCTGCACCTGTACAACTGTTGGCACTCCTACATTAAATTTCGGCTTTGATACCCACACTGCCTGCAGCATTGCGCATTACGAACAGAATGCCAGCAAATAGGTTGCAGTATGTTGAGTGTGTGGGGGGCTTGCTACTAAAGTATAGTCAATAAATACATTGTTAGCTAAATATGAACTAGCTAAAGTAGTCCATTCAATCAGCATTGGTATCAGCAAAATTAAATTTTGAATATTGAAAAAAAAAATGATATCAGCTCTACTATAAATATGTAATTACACATCACATACCTTACATACATACACAAATAAATCAGCAAACAAAATGGAGAAATGGCAGAAAGATAATTAACAGATATGCCAGGAGACAAACAAAGTTTTTCACTGAACGTGTTCTCACGCTTGATGCGTGTCACAAGAGTTCTGCAATTCACAATGGCAGAAATAGCTTGGAACTTACTTCGTGGACACATGAAACATGTATCTATGCCAAAATGTTGGTAGCTATATCCTCTGGTTATTCCGAGGCTGGAATATCTGCAGCAATAGAGTTCTAAATTTGGAACATCTACAGCAATTTGAGTTAAGTTCTGGCAACTCGTTTGCTGATAACATGTTCCCGTTTCCTGAGAATACGCTGATGCTAAAATGAATAATAAATTAATTAATTAATAACTACTTAATAATATTAATTCCTACCTTTTATTCAGTGTTATTCTAAAAGTTGGCACAAATGTCAGGTAAATTGAAATACGACAATAGCTACTTCAAATGAGCAAAAACAATGCCTACTGTATTATTAATAAGGAATAATGACAAGATTATAACAATCCCTTTGTACGTATTCATGCTCCATACTCGACTATTAATCAGATTTATTTATTGGCTAACAAATTGTGATTCATGTGTGTCCAGTGTTACGAGTAAAAACTTGTGAATGTTTTTCTTTACTATTATTATTTTTATGAATGATAAAATCTGAAGTTTCATACCCATGCATCAATATACATGAAGTAAAAAAAGTGTGGTTGTACAGTTATACCTGTGGTTACTATCAGCTCTACTATAAATATGTACTTACACATAAATCAGCAAATAAAATGGAGAAATGGCAGTCGGTCGACTGTGCAAACAATTGCATACCAATATAAAAGTGGACTTGTTGTAAGGATGAAAAAGTAAATTTAAACAGAGGAGCTCGTGCTAATATTGTCTCACTGGTCCAAAAATTGCTTCAATTCTAATGAGTGACCTGAACAACTTCTTATCTCTTCAGACAAATGTCATGCTAATGGTTCATACCCATACACAATCCAGACCACCCCTCATTATGGAGTACACCCAACTTATTCAAAAAGTTTAAAAATTTATTAATTTTTTTAACAAATAGCAAGTTTTGGACTGTTATTTTTAATAAAAATGTCATGACTAATTGCAGGCTACAGAGCAGCAAACAAAATAATGTACATGTACACAAAAATCAATTCTGCAGCTATAGTTTGGTAAAGAAGAATCATTACCTTGTATGCACCAAATGAATGACACTTAGAAATATGAAGTCATGAACCACCATTAACATCTACACCATTATAATTTCTCAATGTGTGTTTACTCAATCTATGCCCTCGAATTTTTTTGTCACATACAATTCACAGCTATTGCTAGCTCGCAATAATGTAGTATCTATATAAAGCTAGGTTTTATAGCCAAGACGTTTAGTATTAAAAATTACTCCGGGTGCATTGAAGCTTTCAGCAAAATAACTTCAGTAAGCAGCATCAATGCGCTCTTCAATAAATGGAAACTAACTCACCTGCAAAAGAGAGGAGTATGCAGGCCACGAGGTGATCATAAGAACAGCCCATTAGTGACAGGCTCAGACAAAAGGGGGCATTTCACGCAAACCAAAAAAATTGAGTGTTTTATGCTACTAAAAAGTACGGGTTCTAGCTACTACTTCTAACCACTCCCAGGTAATGTGATTATAACCCCTCCTACTTTACTGAAGTGGAAAAGTAGATTATTACGCGGGCATTCTGCATAATTATTGTTAAGGTTCGTTGATTATCAACTACGCGCATGCTTTTGATGATTGTCACTTTCCGCAACGAGAGTTTTTATTTTTTATGTTTTGATATTTTTAGTATAGTTAACCTACTGGTGTGAATATAGTTTTCGTGTAGAGTGAAGACACCAACTTCTGAGCTCTTCATCTGCCTGTTTTATAGACTTACTTTAATTATTGTTTATTATATTATATATATAATTATTACATAAAAAAAAGAATAATGTGGCACATCACTATAGCAGCAGTGAATAATATAAATTATCAGCTAAATAATTCGACACTATAATTGTTTCAGTAGGATGTTGAGCTAAAAACTATAATACAATAATTGTACACACAAATTATTCATTTATTATGCAATAATGACATTGTTCTTAGAAATTTTCACATTTTAGCAGTTTATAACTACTAACTGTTGTTACTTCAGTTATATTGAGGGTACAGTTTATATAATAGTATAATTATAATGGTTTAAAATGTAGCTAGGCTAAAGAGCTACCCAGATGTTGTTCTTTGACGAGATTTTTATGTCATAGATTTTCGGCTCTGTGTGCCTTCTAGAGACTATAAAAATTGATTGTGTGTGCATGACTATGCTCACGGTGATAATAGGATTTTGCAACAACAATGTTTGTCATGACAACTAAAACATACGAGTGTCATAAGGCCTCGTAGGACACTCGGGAAAGCCTGTATCACTATGTATTCATGTTAACGTGTTTTAGTTGTCATGACAAGCATTGTTGTTGCAACATCCTATGAGCATAGTCACACACGCACACAATCATTTTTTTGCCCGTCTCAAGGTAGTATTTAAGTTGTCAGGTCTTTTGATGTTTTATAGTCACTATAGAAGGCCCATCGAGCCGAAATTTGATGACCTAAAAATCTTGTCAAAGAAAAACACCTAGCTAGCTCTGTAGCCTAGCTACATTTTAAACCTGTCCTGTTAACTGTATTATCCAATATTGGTACATTTGTTTGAATAAGTTTAAACAACTTTGTTGGGAAGGGAGTCTTGTCCCCCTTGCTTGCCTTCCCCCCTTCTTTCCTTGATTCTTACTGACTGGAGACTTATTTATGGGTGTAGAACACATTTTTTATTTGAATCCAGAGCGTTTATAACTACTATATATATAAATTAAAAAAGACAACGACTTCAAAACAAATTATGGTATTGTAATATTGTTTGATTTATGTATCAAAATAAGCATTTTAAATTTACATAACATACCCTTAAATTAATGGAATACTCAGATTATGTTATAGTAGATGTTTATGAGTATAATTACTATGATAAAGGAATTGAATTTTACTATTATAATAAACTTAAATCTACTTAATTAATTGTTTATCTGCAAATTTGTTCAACATACATATCTTTTCTTAGTTCATTCATATTTTATGATGGTGAATGAAACTTTTTACGCATTAATAGTCATAATATGATTTATAGCAATTTATGGAATAGATGACTCATGCTAGTCCAGATTTAATGCAAACTTGGCAAGAAGCAAAGAATAGCTGGTCCCATTTTCATCAATAGTCAAAAGAAGTCTTTCTTTTCGTAGGCTTTAATTTCTTTAGTTTTTTAAGAAACTCAGCATATTAACAAATTTTAACATTTTAGGTATGATGTAAGATATACTACTACTATCTTTTATATAATAAAACGCTTGTGTGTCAGTAACGACGACGACCGACGGTGTGTGTATTCATGAATAGTTCATGACCTTAACAACAGAGCATCATCGTTACATGGATGGTAAAGGGTCGTCACAGTCGGTAACTAAAAAGTGGGTGTAATAGACTAGGAACAAGGCAGCGTAGAGAGCTGAAGAGAGGAGAGTGGGGATAAGAAAAGCTCAGATAGTTCAGAAAAAAGAGAGCCTGAGAGGGAAACTTGTAACCGCAACCAATGGTAGAGAATGATAACTGAGTAAGATAACTTGTGCTACTGCATTCTTACTTTGTAGTACGTTAAGCGCCACTATGTGGCGGGGTACTTGCCAGTTAAAAAAATATTATGATAGACATAATGTTTTCTAAAAATATGAAATAACAGCAGTAACAACAATATCATGACTTAAGCCCTAACTTCACACTTAATATATCATTTTTGTCCAGGCAGTGTACCTAAGGTGTTTTCAAAACAGAGACTGCAGAAGATTTTATTTTTTAATCCAAGAATTGAAAGAAAAGGCAAAGCTTACATGTAAAAATCTCAGTGGTCGTCATTGAATGTTCCTTACCACCAAAATCTCTAATGTATTAGTTTGGACAATCCATGTCTTCAAAGTTTTCCATACTTCATTTTCTGCAGTTGAGTAGTACAAATATGTTTTTTTTAAGATTATAGTCATACTATCGAAACACACTACTCATTTAAATACTGCAACCATTTGATTCTAATGTTAGCCTTTTATATTAAAAATCAGTATGTTTATTAATTATTTTAATAATTATACTGAAAACTTAATGTAAATTACATTTTTATAAGAAGTCAACATTATTTTCAAATTTTTTTTTTGTAATTTTACACTAGCTATTCTCTAAAGTAGCAATTGACTCTCACAGTATCTAATGACTTATTTTAATATAAAAAAATCGAAACAAATTCATGTAGGGTTTAAAATGTACTATATTCTGAGTAGTACATTATGTTAAATACGTAAAAAAAGTGGGCATTAAATGACAATAAATTATTGAAATTATTAATAATTAAAAAAATAAGCACATTTAGAAATTTTATGCCAATTAACATGTAATATACTTTCCTTTTTTTCTGTCTTGCAAATCATGCATGATTTTATTATTGCAGACAACATAACATTCGTTGTCTATGACCACCCTCTATTGGGACTATTTATCTTAAGGTCATTGTCATTTAATTGCATTAAAAACATGCTATTAAAGATGAATATACAGTCAGTCAGACAAGTTTTATTTTTATGGTATCCAATGAATGATAAATTCATTATATACTGTGCATAAGATAATAATGGGTTTTAGTGCAAAAAATGCTATATCTTAGGGGACATTATAATCCAACTTGATTACTATGAACACAGGGAAAATATTTCCTTAAGTTATTTTAATGCATTTCCTGTTCAAAAAGTAGCCGGGTGAAGAGAACCCTCCATTATAGCTTTCAAGTCGATCCACACTACATTTACAACGAGTGCCCTAACTAAAAAAAACACTGTATGTAATCATTTTTGCGAGTAATACTCAAGTCCATCTATCAGTGCTATGTGTTTACCAAAGTGTTTCTTTATTGAAGATAAAGAGTATCTTGCAGTACTCTGATAGCATGCTGTATATATCTTTTGCAGTTGAATTTAGCTGCGTTAATAGCAAATAGTACTTTTCTCCTTTCTCTATTTAGAGCCCGCATTCTCTGTTGTACTTTTCCTTGTTTGTTTAACTGTTTTGTCATCTGTTAAGATGCTCACAACTTATATGTGACATTGTTTCCCAGCTCTAGTGCGCAAGTTGCTATATAATCTGTATTAAAATGGTCTCTTGGAAGACGGTGACAAAACTGTGCCCGGCTACGCCCTTTTATATGCAACCTTCTCGTTTAATCATGATTAATTCGTGAATTGTGTATTCTACTGTTATTAGTAATACTTCACTTTACCAAAGTAGCCTCAGAGTAACTGTTTCAATTGTGATCATATTAAACAAACATTCAAGCAATATGCAATACAGAAACAGCAAGTCAGTGGTGCCACATGTGTAGTAGCCAGTTAAAACTTTATTTAGTTAACAAACATGATTGTAGTTTACATTCAGTGTTTGTGGAAACCAGATGTTTCACTTATAAACTAACAGATACATATTTCCAATATTATAATAGTATTCTTGGAGAGTGTATTATACTTATGTGCAATATAATGTTTGCTGAAGCAATCGCATGAGTTCCCACAAAATTGAAGGAAAATTTTTTTATGCAATCAGAGGCGCATCCAGTGTTAATTATTGGAAGCTACCAAATATAATTAGGTTAAAACTTCTCAAATGAAGTATTATTTCACGGGGTGAAAAGAGTCCATTTACAAGCATAACAAAATCCGTAAACAATATTGGTAATTAGAGTTAACAAAAATTTACAAGGCTGTAGAGGTTAACAAACTAGTTGTCAACACATTATACACTAATTTACGGTTTTGTTTTGGGTGTCAACGGACACTACCCATAAGAAATTAGTTTTTGTTGGTATCCCTACCAATTATGACATCATAATCACATGAGGGAATAACATTTTGTTTCTGCAGAGTAGTTGAATCATTATAGTAAAAAGATTATTCAGATACTAGTAAAGTCCCTGTGGTGTATAACATAGAAACAATATTAATTACTTAGAAGTCATGAGATGAAACATACTGATATATATCCTTAATAAATGTTTGAATACATCAGGCAAAAAGAATTAAATTGTGCTATAGATGTGTTAGATATTAAACGTATACTTAACAAGTTTAAGTACTAAGTTTTGTTAAATAAACAATATGATTTCTAACTAGATCTTTATCTAAGGTGTCATTTTCATTAATTATTACTTCAAAGTTAAAAACAACAAGGAAGTTGTGTTCATGTTTGTGTAAATAAACAACATATTTCAGAATTATTTCACTAAGCTGATATTTCCAGAAA
>WLWD01001229.1_pt1 | contig 20506 bp, 12 predicted proteins | sample 6712731 | NCBI WGS metagenome assembly WLWD01 (sample SAMN12718690, study PRJNA576275) | sponge metagenome | isolation source: marine sponge | host: Mycale hentscheli | place: New Zealand: South Island, Marlborough, Capsize Point | collected 2014-11-01
AAATACCACTACAAGTAAGTTTAACTTGTTGTTTTTAAACATGTTTGAAACCTGTGGACAATTTGGAGACAGACAGCCAGGATCACAAAGGTTTAAAAATTTTAAAACAGACTTATGTAAGTCTGACCAAGTACATATCCCAAGCAGTGTAAACTTGTATAAACAGCCACAAGGAAGTCAATGATGACATCATCAGACATATTTATACTTCTATTCACCCAAGTCTTTCTGAGTAGAGTTCATAGGTGCAATGGAAGTAAACTATGAGATAGTATTGGAATATCTTCAATCTGGTAGATACCCTGTAGTAGCTACTAAAAATCTAAAAAGAGTCATTCGAAAGAAATCTGCTAAATTTTCTTTAAAAGATGGTCTGTTATTCTATTCTTCAAGTGGAACTTTGAAACAATGGATATCAACAAAAGAGAAGCAAAATCAAATCATAGAGCATCATGCCATACTGACAACTTGGGGGACATTTGGGACGAGACAAGACTCGACAGAAGATAACATCAAGGTATTGCTAATTATTTTATTTTTTTCATAAAATGAGCATTTTGCATTTATCTCAATCTGAAAGCAATGTTGCATGATTTGGTTATTACTCTAGAATTTGTATGCTTCAACTTTCACGAGGAATTAAATCATGAGTGTGACGAAATTTGTGACATAACTATTTGCATGATGAAACTCAAATTAATGATGTTTGTTTAAAAACTAATTATTTTGAAATATGTATGATTAATGGATAGTAACTGGTATTTAGATAGCTATACCTTCAGCACTTAATAAAATAAATATACAAATATTGAAATTAATCTTTTTTGTATAATTCTTGGAATAAAGTAATAATTAGCGTAATGTTCATTTTGGCTGGAATTCTTTGAAGTGAGGTAAGGGTAAGGGGATTTGTTTTAGTAAATAAAATAACAAAAAAAAAAATTACTTTAGCTGTATAGCTAGATGCAATCTCAGTTGAGCACTGGACCAAGTGCAACCTTTGTGCTATCACACAAAATATTAGGCCAAAGCTTGCGGGTCCAGTGCTCCCCGAGCTCTAGTTGATTAATTGATTGACTGACTAACTGACTACCAATTTTGGTTTGGTTGGTTGTTTGTTCTATTCGTACTGATATTTTGTTTTTGCAGATATTACTGGAATAGCTGTATAAAAGATATTGATTCATATATTCAGACATGTTTGGATTGCCAGCGTGTGAACAAACGACTAGAAAAACAGCTCATTCTCTTCATCCTATCGAAGTGCACAGTCCATGGTACCGAATCGGAATTACCATTACCATGTTGGAAATCTGGAAATGCCTACATAGTCACCTGTTGTGGCTATTTCACAAAATGGCCAGAGGCTGCGGCAATTCCTGACAAATCTGCTTCTTGTGTCGCACAGTTCTTGTACACACTTATTACAAGACATGGCAGCCCAGTAATTGTTCAATCTGATCAGGGAAGAGAATTTGTGAATCAGGTAAATACCACATGCAATAAAACCACTAAATTCATTTTATAAAAAAAAAATTACACTGCATTTTCAGTATTTGAAAGCTGGAAATAGAATGACATTGCTTAGAAATGATATTAATGTTGGTCTTTTTTCGTAAGGTTAACCAGTATTTGTTTGAGAAGACCGGAGTGGAGCATAAAATTTCAGCTGCTTATCATCCTCAAACTAATGGTTTAGTAGAAAGATTCAACCAAACTCTCACCAACATGTTAATAAAGCTGAGTGGAGAGAGGCAAAATAATTGGGACGATTACATTGATGCAGCCTTGTTTGCATACAGGTATTTAATCAACACCAATAATGTTTGAAATTGTTTCTCTGCTTTTAAATATGATTGTAGTTAAGTATTACCTGTTAACAACATGTGAGAATCAGACGTCCATTGTTTTCCACATTTTAGTAGCAGAGTGCTTGGTCGCTATTTGAGCATACTATATTCGATACCTGTGGTAACTTATCTTTACTTTCACTTCTATATTATGGAAAGAATCAGAATTCATACCAATGGAATAAAAAAATAGTGGATTGAATGAATTATTTATATATTTAGGACAAGTCAACAGGATTCCAGCAAATACACTCCCTTTAAGCTTTTGTATAAGCGGGAAGCCAGATTGCCTGTAGACATCACACTTCCAATGGAATCTGAAAAAGTTGATGAAGTTTCTACGTGAGTTAAAATTAATGTTTAATGTTAATACTCCATGAGCTAAGTGATTGCCAGACTATAATGTTTCCATCTATTTGGAGGTTATAGGGGGAGAGGGGGGAGGAAGAAGAGCAAATGGAGATTAAAATAAATTGAGGGAGTAAAATGCTATTCAGTAATCAGTAATGAGCATAAATACAATAAAATGAATGAATGAATGCATGCATTAATGAATGAATGAATAGTTGAGTGAATGAATAAGCGAGTGAACGAACAAATGAATGACTGAACGAATGAACAAACAAACAAACAAACAAACAAAAAACAAAAAAACGAACAAATAAACAAACAAAAACATACTAATGATAATAATAATAATAATAATAACAATAACAAAAATAATAATAATTATAATAATAACAATAATAATAATAACAACAACAACAACAACAATAATAATAACAATAATAATAATAATAGTAATAATAACAATAATAATAATAATAATAATAGTAATAATAACAATAATAATAATCATCGTCACATAATGGGCATATTGAGCTCTTTAGTCATTTTAGCTTTAGCTATTCCCAATGTATGGAATATTTTTATCAACATTCAAGCACGCTGCTTTGAGCCCTATTTTCCTAAAGACAGTCACATATATCACTGCAAAGTAATCTGCCTCGAGGGAAGACATTTATTAGGCAACCAATAGGTTGTTAACGTTTAAAAACTTTAATAACACTGCCATTTCAGTACCTGCTTCTGATTTTGTAAATTTTTACAACTCATGTCCAGTTTAGAGTTTTTAAAATTCCATAAACATTGAGTACAATTAATTTCAGTGTGAGGAGGATTAGCAAAACAATTTTCCAGGAGGTGACGCAAATATCTCCTAAGGTATTAAAAAAACGCTGGTGTATAAATATAACTAATTGGCTTTAAATGTACAATGGTGGATTAATGGCATGTGCACTTTAGAATTCCATCAGCAAATGATCTTGATGAACACATGGAATCAATGCTTCAATGGGCTGATGAAATCAATACTAAAGCTAAGGAGAATATAAAAAAGGCTCAAGCAAAACAAAAGAAAAGGTATGATGCTAAGCATAAGAAGCCAGACTTTAATGTTGGAGATAAGGTATGGCGCTACAACAACCGCAAGCAGACAAGACAAGGAGGAAAGTTGGAGTTTAATTGGGATGGTCCATATGAAATTGCTGAACAAACAACCAGAGGGACATACAAATTAAAAAGCAACTCTGGGAAAATTCTCAAGCAGGGAATTAGCAGTATAAATTTGAAAATTTGCAAGAACACAGATATGGTTAGTTAATTGTTATGTAAAAAAAATTTCATGCTACTTATCGTGTCAATTAAGTATCAGTGTTTATCCCTTTCATTCTAGTTTTAATGCGCATAAGGCAAGTACACCTTTTACCCGTCCTGTTATCAATATCTGAAATATCCTTCCTCATTTCCTTATTCAACATTTATAAGCTTTTCTTCCATGTTTGTATTAAATATTTATGAAAGGAATTTGAGGAATTTGTGTCAACATCAGAAAAATCTGAAAAGGAATATAAGATTTTATTAGCTGGACTGATAAGTATTGATTTAAAATTATTAATAAAACACTACAACATTTAACTCTAAATGTGTACCATGCACTGACTCATACATAATTATATGAAAATTGATGTCTTTTGTGATAGAAGACAGCGGAAGAAGACATAATGACTCGAAGAAATGGGTACCATTACAGAAGACAATGTATGTGTAGATTTACAGTATACATAAATACACAAATTTCTCACTTATTTGAATAATTTTGGTGTGCCAGTACTATAAATAAGACCAGTTGCAGTGATTATTATTAATAAATTGGAGTAATACATATAATAATTAACATTTGCTCATATCAAAGTAACCAATTAGAAAGTTAATTTTCTCATTTATTAATTCTATAATTTTTTATTTCATTTAACATGTGCTTTATGCATGATTAGGTTGAAATGGGCAAAGTTAAATTTCGATTGATGAATATTAAAACAATTTTTTATTACAACAACTGTGAATATTAGTGCTTGTCCGCTTTAAATACCAGTTCAAATTACTAATCTCTAATTAAAAATACATCATCAATGCTTGTAGCAAATAAGTGTATCACATGGCAGGAATTATCCGAAAATGTGATGTCCATTGATGCAAGCTCAGAAAACACTACATATGATAAGGTAATCAGATTGTAATGTACCTGGTTGAAATTATTATGCATAACTGCTATGGTGTTGCAGCACTTTAAATGTGCTAAACCCTTTGGTCTTATTGTCTAGCTATTTTTTTAACGCTAATTCAAATACATTTTCAAATATTATTTCGGCTATCCATGTGATAATGCAGCCTGAAGCTCAGCCTCCAGCTGGTCAGCAGTGTATGTGCCAAACTCGCTGTGCCACAAAGAAATTGTCATGCAAACGGCAGGGTAACATATGTGGACCACAATGTCATCCTGGTCGAGTATGCATTAATACAGGATCTCAAAAGCTAGCTGCAATGCAGTCTGCTGCAGTGATTGAGGTAGCCGAAACGAATGCAGAAGAAATGGGTACCATTACAGAAGACAATGTATGTGTAGATTTACAGCATGCATAAGTACATGAAGTTCTCATTTATTTGAATACCTTTGGGATGCCAGTACTATTAAAAAGATCAACTGCAGTGATAAATCGGAATAATACATAATAATAATTAACATTTATTCATATCAAAGTAACCAATTAGAAAGTTAATTTTCTCATTTATTAATTCTATTATTTTTTTTATTCAACATGTGCTTTATGCATGATTAGGTTGAAATGGGCAAAGTTAAATTTCGAATGATGAATATTATAACAATTTTTTTATTATAGCAGCTGTATGCCTATGTGAATATTATTGCTTATTTGTTTTAAATATCAGTTCAAATTACTAACCTCTAATTAAAGTATATAATGTGGCAGGAATTAACTAAAATGTGATGTCTATTGATGCAGGCTCAGAAAACACTACATATGAAAAGGTAATCCTGGTTGAAATTATTATGCATAATAGTATACCACGTAAACTGCCCATTCAAAAATGTATGGGTAAAATCACCGTTTAATTGAAATAGCCCGGCGAAAGTGAAATAGCACACTTAAGTTGAAATAGTACACTTATCAAAGTGAAATAGTATGGGTAAGTGCACACGCGTGGGGCGATTAGCCTTAGTAATGCCATAGTTTTTGCTAAAAAGTTTGTTTAAAGTAAACGATGGTTTTAGGTAAGGATAGAGGTATACTATTAGCGAGTGATAGCACGGCTAACCATGGTATTAGGGATAAATATCACTCGTAAAGCAATAAAAGCTCTCATAAAGCAATAAATAGCAATCAGCTTTGCTTCAATTGTGTTTTACTTGTGCTATTTATCCTGAATACCATGGTTACTCGTGCTATTACTCATACTAATTGAAATGGTGTTGCAGCACTTTAAACGTGCTAGACTCTTTGGTCTCATTGTCTACCTTTTTTTTTTATGATTCAAATAAATTTTCAAATATTATTTAGGCTATCCATGTGATAATGCAGCCTGAAGCTCAGCCTCCAGCTGGTCAGCAGTGTATGTGCCAAACTCGCTGTGCCACAAAGAAATGTTCATGCAAACGGCAGGGTGTGGACCACAATGTCATCCTGGTCGAGCATGTATTAATACAGGATCTCAAAAGCTAGCTGCAATGCAGTCTACTGCAGTGATTGAGGTAGCCGAAATGAATGCAGTACAGGAGAATATGGACTGTTGTTGGCCAAATCTCACTCTCAATTACCGATAAGGAAAACCTAACCATCAACATGTGGTTAAATGACCGTCACATAGATGCAGCACAGACCATTTTGAGAAATACCTATGGTATAGCTGGACTGGAAAGCCCTACATTGCAATACACAAGGACATTTACTGTTCATCACTTGAACCCCTTTGTGCAAATATTAAACCACAGCGGCAACCATTGGATGACAGTATCTACAGTAATATGTCAGCCTGCCACTGTCAAAATTTATGACAGCATGCATTTACTACTCAGTGAAGATCTAGAAGAAATAATCGCAGACTTACTGCACACAAATAGCAAAGACATCCAAGTAAATTATATGAATGTTCAAATTCAGAAGGGAGGTTCTGACTGTGATCCCTTAGCGATCGCTTTTGCAGCTGCCATTTGTAATGGACAAAAACCTGAACTCATAACTTTTAACCAAGAAACGTTAAGATCAGAATTATTGAAAGTATTTGAGAGCAAAACTCTCACAACATTTCCAAGCAAAAGTGAGCAAAGAAAGGCAACTTTTGACACTCAAAAGATACCAATTTATTGTAGCTGTCGACAGCCTGAAAAAGGTCGTAGTATGGTATGCTGTGATGAATGTGGAGAGTGGTACCACAGGGAATGTAGCAGAATAAGTAATAATTGGGATAACTCCCTGTCAGTCTTCTCGTCACTCATGAGAGAACTATCGGACTTCACGCACAGCCTTTTAATAATGCAAGTGTAAAATTATTATTATGGTTGTTGTTGTTGTTGTTGTTGTTTTTTTATCATTATTATTATTATTGATCATTATTGTTTGCATTATCATTAAATTATATTATTAGAATAATGATGTTATTATTATTATTATTTTATTTATTTATTTATTTATTTATTTATTTATTTTTTGCAGATTACATGCTCAGAATGTGTAAGAAATGGACTGATGATAGTTACAGGAGGCAGTGGGGGTGTGGTTTCATTCTGGTCCATTGTCAACAATGAATGGGTATTTATTTATTTATTAATTAGTTACAATATCAAATGTAGTATATATTAGTACTATTATTATATATTGTACTCTACTGGCTAATTAAGGATATCTCTAGTGCTCACATTGTACTATTACTTTCAGTCACTCATTCATACCTGCATCTGGTGTGGTTGTGTTCCATCATGTGATAGAATGGACTACTACATCTCATCCATGAATAGCTGTTAGCAGAGTACAATGAGCAGCATAACACTATGCCACTTATTTTTATTATTTTTATTTATTTTTTTAATTGGTGGTGTGATTCTAATAATAGTTTATCGTTCATAGCAGGCGATAGGTACCGTGTGTGTGTGTGTGTGTGTGTGTGTGTGTGTGTATGTGTGTGTGTGAGTGTGTGTGTGTGTATGTGTGTGTGAGAGAGTAGTAATGTTTGGTGATGTGTTTTATCGGTACAGTGGTCCCTCTCTTGAGAGACCCCTCTGACCAACGAACACTCCATTTATAAGACCATGTTTTACCTGCACCTGTACCTGTCCGCAGTCTTTCTCACCTCTGTCTAGCGACCACCCAGTTTCTCACCTCTGTCTAGTGACCATCCTGCTAACTCGAGCTAACTCGACCAACTACCGGTGTAGCGGCTTAAATTAGCGACCTTTTGCTGACACCAGCAATTTTTCTGACCTTCTGCGCACGCATATCGGGCCTTAATTGTAGCAGTCCTACTGCTGTCTTTATCTCCCAAACTATAGGTCTAGCACTTCTGAGGCTGCTCTGTGGTTGGTTAGCTATGATAAACTTCATTACAGCTGATCTGTGGTTACAATTGTCTGATGAGCTTAGCTCCAGTCCAGACCAGAGCAGCAACTTTAACTGAATTATGCTATTATATATAACATGCTTGACAAATACTTGCTGTGGTAAGAACTTTTAGGTCTGCTTCATAACTAGCCAAAGGCCAGAATAACTGTATCCACCATAGGTCATCTAATTCATCACTCTGTTTCGTGCACTAAGCAAGTGACAGCAGGAGAGTACTCCCACATCAGCACTAATGTTGAAGCAGATAAGAGATTTAGCTGTCATCAAGAGAAATGCAAGTTTAAAGCAAATGACTTTAAAATCATTCATTATTAATAATTTCATTCACATAAATCATCAAAAAAGCCATGGCACATTTAAGTGACCTTCAAGACTTTGCCCTTGGACAAGAAAATTCTGAGCTGCTTGAAAGCAAAGACATTGTTGCACGAATGATATGTGATACTAGAAACAAACATGAAGCAAACTAAACTTACTGATTATTTACATCCACTGCAATTTTCAATAGTTAATACTGATTTTCTGTTAATTGTTAATGATAACCAGATGAATTGTGGAATATACTGATTTTCTGTTAATTGTTAATGATAACCAGATGAATTCTTAAATAATTATAACAAATTGGTAATTAAGGGTGCAGTACCACCGGAACCTGCGGTAATTAAGCGATTCAGTAGAATACCACAAAACCCGCCCGTAACTCGATCCAATTTACTCTCCGCGAACTGACTATTGTACGCGACTCGCGCACAATTTAAACACGTACCAATTAACTGTACCAAACAATTTACCACAAAGAGCTTTCACCTCAAAGGACTACCAGTACTGTAGGGCAGAAGCAGCAGAGTAGATAACTAGTGGTGCGCTCGAATAGCGCAAATGCATGGCGAGCGAACAGACTCTTTTTACAGAAAAATAGGACAGAAATTACATCTAACTGTAGTGCACAGTGTAACCCTTTCCATCATCAGAGAATCTAAAGTCTCTGATCCCAGACTAAACTAACAGAATTACCTGAATAAACTTCGAAAGCAGTGGCAAAGAAGCGAAACTTGACAAAGACTTCACAATTGTTTCAAGAAGAGAGTAGCTATAAACTTTTTGGTTGAAACAAAGTTGCAGCAGGATTCTCCTAGTCAGGTGGCTTAGTGAAAAAATGGGGACGAAGCGGACAAAAGCGCCAAATTTTTTTTGGTAACTCGTATGACACCCAACACTAATTCTAGGGGGGGAGCCACCTCCAAATATGGTTGTGTTGGGTGTTATTAACTGATATACCCCTTAATTACTAGGGAAAAGGGCATAACCACGAAAATAGATATTTTCGTGCCACGAAAATAAAATTGAAAATTTAATAGAGACAAATCATTCTAATATAAAAATTTCAGGAAGTGGAGGAGTTCACACATCTATTTATCACAATAGCAACTACACAGTTCAGTGCACTTCCAGTGTGCCTTCTTGCAAGAACACCTTGCACCACAGCCTTTTGCACGTTTGCAGCCACACTTGACAAGTTCACTGCAGGCTTTCAATGACATAGGTAGTGCGGTCCATACAGGAAGCAGGGGGCTGTAAAGTCATGGGTGATGCTATGGATCGTGGAATGGTTCTTTCTATGAGTATCTTGGATGACCCAGACACATACTTGCTGTGGTTAGATTCAAATTTTCCTGCTAATGAATCAACAAGTATTCCAGGAGTAGCTCGAGGACCTTGCAATGTCACCACAGGTCGACAAGGAGACCTCATCGACCATCACTATGATTCAACTGTTACATTTTCTAATATTAGATATGGAGAAATTGGCTCTACATTTTAACTTTAGAAGCTACTTTTCTGTGTAACTATCCTTAATAATACAAAATGTATATTGCTTAATGAAATATTACAAATGATGTGACAAAGACTTGACTTTTTCTGGTTCGCCTTATCAAGGAAAGACTTGCACACATGGTTTTGTATTTAGTTATGTTTCCAGCTATATTGTAACTAGTTTACTGCCTTTTTGAGTCTAATGGAACATGTTCCAGTCCACCAACCATCAGTCCAATCAATGCAGATACAGGAAGTGCTATGGAGAAGATGAATAACCAGTGATAGTCCCTAGAAAGAAAAATACTGAATTTGATGACTTGGAAGTTTATAAAAAAAAATTTATTCTAAAAAAAAACAAGACTAAAACCAAAATGGAAGCTAGTTTGAAAAACTAAAACTAAATCTAGAATTGGAATTAGTACATTGGTAAAACCTAACTTACGTAATTAGAAGCGCGGGCGAAATATTTTGACCTACGTATACATACATATATATTATTATTATAATTGGCGAGCGAGCGTAGCGAGCGAGACACTTACAGGGGTAAAAATGAAAAAATCGGGGATGTTTGTTTATTGGCGAGCGAGCGAAGCGAGCGAGACACTCTCAGGGGTAACTCAATCGAGATTTCGCTATATTTATTTATTTATCTGTTTATGGGGTACGTGAGACCTCTGTTTTCGCCCGCGCTTTTAATTACGTAAGTTAGGTAAAGCGTTCACAGTTCCAGTATTTTTCAATTAACGAGCTCTGAGAATCCTTAGTGGCGATGGTAAGTCAATGCGCTCTTTGTCATGGCTATCAGCCTTGCGCAACAGTATTTACTTGAAAATACATAGACTACCACTACTTAGCTAAAGAATATCACAAAGAAAACTTTTAAATAACGTGTATTGTTTTGTTGTTGTTGTTTTCCTTCCAAGCAGTTGCAGAGAGTTGTTACTATGGCACTGAAATCCCTTTACCCTGTATGCTAAATTAAAAAACTGGACCTTATTTTCAGTAGCTTCAGTGTTAGAAGTCAAAATCATTCATTAAAAATTATAGTCTTTAGGCTCGCTCGCCATTTGTGCTCAAGCACACCACTAGTTTATTTATTTATTTGTATATATGTATGACGTACGTATGTCATTTTTGTGTACTTTGACCCTCGCGTTTTGGTGTTGTTATGTGGGCCACCCCGTCCCAATTGCACTAAACCTATCCTCTGGTTTTATCGTACCCATATCACCCTAGAAATTGAATTGTTTACCGTTTTGAATTCTTTTGCGGGTGCAGTTAAAATTGAAAACTTAAGGGACTTCCATTTCTATTCGAGTTAGTGGCGGTGGTAAGTCAATGCGCTCTTTGTCATGGTTATAAGCCGTGCGCAACAGGAAGGTAAGTCTGTGTAGGTGCATGTCCAGTTGTGTCAAAGCATTGTGTGTTACAACCACTACTTACCTAAAGAATATCACAAAGAAAACTTTTAAATAACGTGTATTGTTTTGTTGTTTTTTCTTTCCAAGCAGTTGCAGAGAGTTGTTACTATGGCACTGAAATCCCTTTACCCTGTATGCTAAATGTAAAAACTGGATCGTATTTTCAGTAGCTTCAGTATTAGAAGTCAAAATCATTCATATAAAAATAGTATAGTCTTTAGGCTCGCTCGCCATTTGTGCTCAAGCACATCACTAGTATATCTGAAATCTCAATTGAACACGACTGAGAGTCAGCTTCGCTCGCTTCGCTCGCTGAATTAATATTTGTTCACTTTCTAAAATATATTACTAAACAATATTATAAAATCATAACTCCATAGTAGCAGGGCCATAATCAAATACAATATGAAATGAACAAAATCAAAGGTTCTGAAGTATGCAATACTATCAAGGGGATCCAAGGAGCTGTGCCTTCTCATTGACCTCTCTACTGGAGTGCCATGTCCTCTCTTCTAAATAACCAGGATGTAGTATTCTTCCCTTCAGGAGGCATGACTTCTTAGGAGAGCCGAAGGTCTACTATTTTCTCCTCTGGAAAACAAGGAAGCCATGTCTTCTGCTCTTTTGTTGTGAACCTGCCAGTTGTACCCTAGAACCAAGGAGTTGTGCCTTCTCATAATGGGAGCTCATCTATTTCTATGAAGAGCATGCCAGCACCTTTCTCTCCTGTTGAGGTAGATTAGACAAAGTACTATGATCTAAAATTTGATTCAGGTCTTATTTTAAATAAATCAATAAAATAATAATTGATAATAAACAGCCTAATTGATAAATTTATATTATTGTAGAAAGAAAAATAACATTAGTAAATAAAAGTAATAATTCACATTTTCTTTTAATGGTGTGCAAATATCATATAACCTCACAACAGTAACAGGGATAGAAAAAAAAATAGCACCAAAAATTCCTGAGAAGTTGAAGTTAACACACTGAAACTGCTTCTAACTTCTACCCGCTACACCAACCTTCTATCAAGCTCTCCAAAGACACCAAAGCAGATTCTTCCTTCCAAGTCGCAGCCGTGAGCCGTGATATATCTATTCTAAACGAGTGACTCCAGGCGCCATTAATACGCCGCCGCTTCTTCAACGTCTAGGACCCTTCAGTACATTCCAGAAGTCTTGTACTCTTCCCCGCGGGCCTCACTCACACAGTAGTTTTTCTTTTAAATAGGATACAAAAAAATAATATAAAAATATTTAAAAAACTGGAAAACAAATACTAATATAAAAAATACGGCGTTGTAATGTTGTGGGGAAGCCCCTAGGCTACCGCTGGAAAAAAAAATCGACTTCGTAACTGCAACGGTCGCCACTTTATTTCGCTGAGTAACCGTTGTTTCTCCGTTCCTGGTCGGTCTTTTTTCTTGAAACTTGGTTTATAAGAGCTGTCTGTTGGTGTCTGTTTCAACTGCAACAACAAAGTAAGCGTACACTGAACAGACAACGAGAAATAAATACATAGCATAACTGGTTTCAAGTGGTACTGCACCCTTAATGGTAGAATTTTCTGTCCCCCCTGACGAAAGACCACTCCTCTTGAAAGACCACTTAATCTGTAACCATAGGGTGGTCTCTCAAGAGAGGGACCACTGTACTTAACACCTTAACCTTGTCACCACTGCCAGTAATTGGTCAAGTGGTTTTCCAAGATAGGGGGGGGGGGGGGGGGGGGGGGGGTGAGCAAGAATGACATACCCTTAAGCATGACTGGCACCAGAATCTCATAATAAGCTTTAAACAGGACGTACTTGAGATTACATGGAGTTCTTGTTAAGTGGCACCATCAGGCAATGCCCTGGATCTATTTACTTTAGTCTACTTGGACCATGCTTAGTCAGCAACTACCCCCAAAACTTAACAATTGTGGGTTCATTGTGCGCTTAAGCCCCTCCATTGCAACAAGGTCATGATCCAAAGAGGAAACATAGCACCTCACACACACATACACACACACACACATACACACACACATACACATACACACATACACACACACACACACACACTTTTTTTTGTTAACTCTTCATTATTAACCTATGAGGGACAGTGGCGTAGCTGAGGGGGGCCTGGAGGGCCTTGGCCCTCCCATCAAAAATATTTTATCAATTAGTCATAAATTCAATTTAAACTTGGTTCATACATTTATAGGTCACAAAACTAGGACCCCCCAGCAGTTTCTCTCTAGCTACGCCACTGATGAGAGGTGAGAGTGTTCCAGGATCATATTGTCCAATGGCTTGACAATAGCCATGCACAATCACCTGGACTCACACAAAGTTGATATACACATAATAATAATAATAATAATAATAATAATAATAATAATAATAATAATAATAATAATAATAATAACAATAACAATAATATGGGGGAGGAGGTGGGGGGGTTGGAGGTGAGTGGGAATAAAGTATCGAGAATAGAAGGAAGGAGAATAGAAGGAAGGAAAAGAGAGAGGGGAAAGAGTAGGTAATACTTTGAAAGAATAATTGATGCTTTGGCTATATTTACACGCAGCATGCATGCACACATGCGCAAACACACACCCATACACACATGTAGTCCAGTAATGGTAACTGGTGCAAGTACAGAATTTCTTAATTCAATAGGTGGCATTTCTATTCATAGATACTTTTTTTCAGTTTTCATAGCACATATTTGAAATCTGATAACTTGATCAAGATAACATATTGTCCTGCATCATTAGCTAAATTAACAAGCTGACAATTCTAGATGGTAAATCAAACTAAAAGATAACTATTTAGGACAACAAGTAGCAAATATTGAGCAAGCATATCATTACTTACAATGATATGTTTCATATCATTTAAGCATTGCTTTAAGTCTGATGAATTTTAAATTAAAAACCTGATTTTTGACTAATATAAATACACCCTAAAAATCATATTTATATGAATGCATACCTTTATTCCAGGTTTATCTTTCCAGTATTCAAACAAAAAGATAAGACGAGATATTAGTTCTCTGTCTGTACATAAGTGGTAACTTCTAAAGGAATAGTAATAGCAGAAAATGAAGATGGCAACATCAACAATAAAAACAGTCGTTTAAGATCTAAATTGCTTAGATTACCTATAATTAAATCTCTAACACGTCAACATTATACTAGATAGTTAAAAAATATAGTAAAACATCTATAAATTTTAACAGCCCCAATATTTCCATGAGTGTTTACAAGTTATTGAGTGCATTGGTTCCTGTGGCTATACAGTCCTCATGCTAGTTATGTCTGTGATGCTTGTTCTTTTGTTGTTGGTTTCTGCACAATCCAACTATAGTGAGGTAGCTGAGCCATGTGGTTAACCACGCACCCTTTATGTACATAATTGCTGCACCGAATGAATATAATTGTGAGACAAGTTTTAAATGCAGTATATTCTAAATGCAAAACCTGATCTTTTTTAATTCATAGACAAGAGCAAATGAAGCATCTGAGAATTGACAATGATATTACGTGTATTCTCTAATTGCCTTTAATAATGAATAGTTCTAAAGGAATTCTAACATGTTAATTAACCATGTCTTCACACAATGTGGCAAGCAGATCATTTGATTATTGAATGCTCCATGTAGCACGTGTGGCGAGTAAAATCTATTGAAATCGTATTAGAAATGATTAATAAAAATATTTTGAAAATATTTAAAGCGCTTGTAGAGTAGTTCTCTTATTAATGTACTCTGACTCAAGTATTGTACATAGCATGAGTCAGAGTATAAAATGGGAGCCGAAGGCAAATGAAAATATCATGTGAAAGTGATTTAGACTTTTTCTCAAACCGCAATTTGCCCGGACCAATTTTCCTGTGACACCGGCACCAAAATAGTGGCGCTCCAATCAGATTGCAGAATCGTTAATTAAGCGCATTCCTCAACCACATATTCAATGCGCGCCAGTTTATTCCATGTTGTTAGCTATGGGAGATCAAGTGATGAACAGCGTGTTTAGAAGTTAGTTTCGTGCGTAAAGCCAGAGCAGATGAAACGGAATTTTAAAAATAGATGTTTTTGTAGCTCTCACTACAGGGTACCGAAAGAGTGCTTTTTTCCAGAGTTTATCACTTGTATAGACCAATTCCTACACTAGTGTGAACCAGCCATTACTGTTGTTGTCATTCTGCATTATTGAAACACCACAGTCGCAAAGAGACAATCCAACAACATGTTTACTAGCAACAAAATGTTTGACTCACGATTGATTTTAGCCCACACGTTAATGATAACGCAATAAACCTGTGATGTCATTTACACTGCTACTAAGAGATACCAGACTAGCTAGACCTGTGACTGACTTAGTCTCGCGTAGCCAGATCCTTTACCTAACAGCTACACTGGGAAAGAGTCTGGTGGCATTAGATCACAGTACCAGTTCAATACCTTCCAGATCTCAGGGGGAAGTTGTGGTTGCTTTTTCCTACTTTATGATAAATGTTAATGGTTGGAATTTGAACTGATCTATTTAGCATCGTTTCTAAGTAGTGGCATATTCAGGATTTACAACCCTGAACAGAAGCAAAACTACAAATACTTTCCCCCACTATTCAACATTTACAATTATTATTAGTGACATGCTTTTGATAATTTTGTCATAGAGCAATGTACCCTTTATCATGTTTGTGGTGACAACATTGACAAGGGAGTAAAATCTCGGTACATGAGAGTTGGAAAGGAGAAACCATAAGAAATTCATTATTTCCACTACTATGCTGTAGCAGATCGAGTAGATTTCATGTCTTTAAGTGACCAGGTTATTCCCACGCGACAGTCTAATCCAAAACAAATTGCTCTCTCTCTCTTTTACCTACTGTTGAAGATGATAAGGCATTGAGAGAAAACATTTGTAAGCTGATATCGAGGGTTTTATATCAGCACTGTGATTTCTTCAATCTGTCCTTTGATGGAGTGATCAACTGGCACATCAAACATGACTACTGGAATGAGATGTCCTCAAAGTCGGTTGTGGTATGTTTTACTTACGGGAACATTTTTGAAAGATGTTATCTAATTATTTATGTAACTTCTTGTTAACGCCTACCAGATACCTCTAGCCTTTTAGCAGTTGAATTGAAGTGATAAAGATATGATATTGTTCAGTCATCTTTTGTTTACTAGGTGACAAATGATTTAACCAGAACCCTCCAAGTATTTGTCCCCAAAATTCCTACATCATTCAAACTAGTAAAATTTTACTTGTTAGCAATACACAATATATGAGAGCTGCATTTTAGAACATCCTATTTGTACTTTGATTAAAAAACAACAACATTTTTTTACCCATAGTGTCCCCTTGCAATTCTGCAAGGATGAAAACAAAACTGAACAAATGGTTGATATTTTGGAAAGGGTTCACCAGTATGTGCCTATGGTGGAGATGATGAAGGAAGTCCACATCCCTAGTCTCAACAAAGCTGTACAAGTCCCAACAGCACTTTCTCATCCCATTCAATTCTCTGGAGACCAGAAGACTGCAGCCAGAGCAAGAGGGGCACAGAATGCACGAATGAACTCTACTTTGCCTTCAGATAGATTAGTTGGGATCATTCCTGTTGCTGTAGACTGGCATACGAAAGTCAAAGTTGTTGATGTAAGCAGTTCAATAAGGCTGGGTATTAATCAGTCTACTAATTAATTCATACCTACTATTTACATTCTCTACTTGATACCTAACTAACTGTTGATGGTGTTAGGGTTGTCATTTGTACTCCATGAAGTCTAACTTCTCTCCTTCAGTCATTTCTAACCAGCTTAAACAAGTCCGTTCTATCCAAAATGAATCTTAATATTAATTCTGTGACACGTGAAAGCTTTTTGTCAGTCCCACTTGCTTAGGGGATTTGCATGATGACATCACGTAACATCCTACCACGCCCACCGATGGTATCACTGCACACCGTGTCCCATAGAAAATGTATTAGTTTTGCTGACCGCTTGGTCTATTTTTTGCTGTAACACCAGCGCCAGGCTGCACAGAGCTTCCAAATTACAGGAATAGCTTTATTATGAAATTTACTAACTGCTGATAGCAAAAGTTTAGGATTTTCAGCCCTGGTTATTGGAATTCCTGGGAGTGAAATTTGGTGATGGTTATCTAACCACCCTACTTTCTTGGAACTCATCTTGAAAACTGAGACAGCTAATTTTTTTCAGAATTCTGTAGCCTGGGTGGCCTGCCTATTGTGCTGTGGATTTTCTTAGAAGTAACCTGATTGTGGTGAAGTTATCATCTCCATAAACTAGTCAGGAGACATAAATGCAACCACCTGTTTGACAGACTCAGACTCTGGCAGAAATACCGTTTATAAAAGCAAGTAGCTATAGTTGAGCATTTTACTCTTAGTCAGCTTCATGTTGTGAAGTTGAGATAGATAAAAGGTATGTATTTGCTAGCAAATATTGGCAACTTAAAAGAAAGGTGAGCAAAATGGTATGTGGCTAAACAACAGCTTCGCGATACTGTGACTTGTGACAAAGTAAAGAGGTCTAAGACATACTTCCTAAATTGAATATATAGATCCAGATAGTTGTCTTTGAGAATCAAGGTATAAACGAAAAACAAGAAAAAATATTTACCACTATTTTGCCAACTCCATTACTAGCTATCAGAAGTTTGGACATTGAATTAGCATTAACAGGTTTTTCTCTTAGTGCACTCAGTTATTGGTCCACCAATTTGATTCACTTCATAGTATTTTATTATGATTATCATCATCATTATCACCCGCAGTAATACATTTTCTCACAAAGCGTGTGGGACTGTATCAGTAATAATGTCCTGTTTGTTAGTTTTTAACTAGAATTTATATGTCCCTTCGCCATTTTTTTACCTCTTCAACAGGTAGCTAGCTAATGGCATTACTTAACTCCACAGTAGGTGGGTTATTTTAGGTAGTTAAAGCACAGCATTAATGTCCTGCAGAACTGGCATAACTATGGCTTTCATGTTTTACACTGTGGTTAAATGAATAACTGTAACTAAACAATCAAAGAAAATGAATACTTATTGAACTAAGGGGAGACAGATAATTAAAATAAACATAAAAAATACTCAATCTAAATAAAGTAAACTTGATCAGTAATAAGAGGCAATATTTGTAGACTTGCTAATTCTCCACTGCCTTCCACAGCAATGCTTTTTGTTACAATATCCTTCACAAAGATATTCAAGAGTTCTTCCACATTGTGGAGCAAAACAGCTGATGATCAGTAAAAATACAAATCCTTTCTTTTTAGAAATTAATCATTTCTTTCTCATCAGTTTATCCTTAGGAAAGTTATGAAATGATCACCTTGTTGTTCTTCCTTCTGTTATCTTAGCATTCAGGAACAAAGCTATCTCTTTTTCTAACTTCTCTTGGTATCTTCACCACAATCAGCTTCTAAGAAGCAGGCCACCACCAGGCTATAGAATTCTGAGAAAAACCAGCGGCTCAGTTTTCAAGATGAGTTCCAAGAAGAAGTAGGGTGGTTAGATAACCATCACCAAATTTCACTCCCAGGAATTCCAATAACCAGGGCTGAAAATCCTAAACTTTTGCTATCAGCAGTTAGTAAATTTCATAATAAAGCTATTTCTGTAATTTGGAAGCTCTGTGCAGCCTGGCTGGTGCTACAGCAAAAAATAGACCAAGCGGTCAGCAAAACTAATACATTTTCTATGGGACACAGTGTGCAGTGATACCATCCGTGGGCGTGGTAGGATGTTAAGTGATGTCATCATGCAAATCCCTGCTCATGCTTTCTCCATTGACTCTGTTGAATTTAGAAACACTTCACAATGCACACCACTAATTTACACCTTTATATATTATGTGACTTCATTTCTCTACCATACTTCTATATAGGTGATATGGAAATATTTCTATTCACCCCTCTCATCTTCAGACCACGAAACTCTGTATCAACTTCGTAACAAGCTTAACAGAACTAATGTGACAACCATACCAAAGAATGATTTTAATGCCTGCGAAGACTTTATTGACATTGTTGTATCTGGTTTGATCATTTCAGCTACCCTCACTAAGTTTGACATGGACAGTGTTTCTCCATCGGATATCCGCTTTCACAACATTTGGAGTTTGCCAGATACTGAAAGAAGGGAAATTTTGATGAATATGTGTGGACAGATTTATGACACTTTCATAAGTTTCAGTTTCAACTCGGCCCCAACACTAACTATAGCAAGTGATGGTGTTCATCAGTATGCAGTCCAGCTATCTTTCTTTATGGAATTTGCAGATGTTGTGAGGGAAGGAGATGGAAGCCGTGTATTGAGGTGCTGGAAATATATGATGGTCATATTTTCTGCCACAGGAAATAGGAATTATGCTTGTGAAGCAGCTAACCTTTTATTGCAGCACCACTACACCATGTCTCCAAGACAGTCAGCTCAGCTTCTATGGAGTAGGTTTGTGAACACACAAGGTTTACCTGGAAGAAACATTCCTGTAGACCTCCACATGGAGCATCTGAATAAAATTGCCAAAGAAGCAATTAACTTCTTGGGATCCAGCAAAACAGAAAAGGCTATTCAGCGTGTAGGCCAAGCTATGGGAACATTATTACCAGTTCTTAGCAATTTTGATGAAATGAATGGAGTAGCCAGCATATCCAGCAGGCAACACAGACCTGGTGCTCACAAGGATGTTCTTATTGTTGTTGAAGAGATTTGTAAGGCGAAATGTTTTGACAAAGAAGATGGAAGGAGGTACAGAAAATTCCCAAAACCTAAAAACGCACTCAATAAGAACAAAGCTGATTTGGTACAATGGCTGATTAGTAAATTGCCTTACTCAATCTAATTGCTAGCTAATTTCATCATTTTGTTGTTGTTGTTGATGATAACTCAATCTATCATTTATTTATCTCTTACCGACGTCAATCTATTCATTGAATTATATATATTATATTAATGGAATAATAGTCAATAAAATTGTTATTACTTGAAAACAGAAAAGGGTTGAACCAAACACCACAATCACATTTAACTGCACATACATCACAACATATACATTTTATATTAATGTCAACTGGTTCATAGCCATCCATTTCTCTAAAAAGAACTTGTCGCCTACATTCTGTTTCATTTGCTGCATACAATTTAATGTCTTCACCCACCCAACAATAAGTTCAAGCTTTCAAAAGAATGGCATTCGAAAGAAGACCATCTCTACCTGCTCTACCTGTCTCTTGAATATAACTTGACACATCATCAGGTAGTCCAACATGTACGATTTGTCTCACATCCTTGCAATCTATTCCCATCCCAAAAGCCACAGTTACAACAACAATCCTTAAGTTTTTACCATCCTTATAAATTAAGAGAATGTCAGCTTTAAGTTTAGCTTCAGTAATGCTTGTAAACATATCCA
>WLWD01004372.1_pt1 | contig 20486 bp, 14 predicted proteins | sample 6712731 | NCBI WGS metagenome assembly WLWD01 (sample SAMN12718690, study PRJNA576275) | sponge metagenome | isolation source: marine sponge | host: Mycale hentscheli | place: New Zealand: South Island, Marlborough, Capsize Point | collected 2014-11-01
CAGTGTTTATAACATTAATCACTTTATAAGTATAAAATGTTAACACATACAAACTATTCAATCATTATTACAGCCATAGACGGTTCATTGAAAAATAATCCAACCCTCGAGCTCAAGCCATACCATCCTTTACCCAATTTTACGGGAGCAACAGCCTTGTGTTCAGTATGGCGCTTTTGAAGGTACCAAAGCTCCCTTACATAATTAGCTCTGTGTGTGGTGTGTGTGTGTTTCACTAAATCAGGTGACATGACCACTTAACAAGACTTTATTAACAGGGTGTTAAAAATTATGGCCAGTAAGCTGCAGCTTGGATTACAGGTGACACACCCCATAACCAAGCTAGCTAATAATACTTTATTTTAACAGTAATCAATCAAGTTGTCATTTAGGCCGAACTCTTTAAACGTTCATAAATCAATCAGTTCGGGGGCATAAGAGACAGTGTAGCAAGGTATACTTCAGAGAGCTGAAGAGGACCAAGTCGTCCAAGCACCAGAGTTAGTTAGGGTTACATACTCCATAAATGGTAGATTCAAATTTGCTAAAAAATTGCAAATACTTAGAAAGAGTTCAGAGAAAAATGTAAACAATGTATGAAATATTCAGTCATTCTCAGCTGAATTATATAATTGCAGTTTTTCTTTGTTACAGCAGCCTATATGTATGTATATATTTTATTATATGTGACCGTCTACGGGAAAATCGGGCACCTCCACTACTATATGGACGTCATTTCATTGTCAAGACAGATCACAAGGCTCTTGTTTCTATGCTCAAGTCGAAAGTCCTCAACAGAAGACTCTACAATTGGGTGCTGAGACTACAAGAATTTTCATTTTCTGTAATTCATCAACCTTGGAGTGGAAAATAAAGTAGCAGATGCCTTGTCAAGACAAGCTTGGGAATCCAACGAGGATGTCACTTGTTCTGCTGAGGGCAGCAGAGATGTCAGTGTGGGGGAATGTGGGGATCAGTCCCACACATAAAACTATTTTTAATCCATGAGAAACTTATTCTTAATTTGCACTGTGCTACTAGCTGGCAGTTGTGGAACATTCCTATTGGTCATTTGGAAATTGCTCGTGGCAGCTACCTCAGGGTATAAATAGCAGCTGCCTTAGAGATTGTTTAGATATACACCTTAGCAACTATTTTGTGTAAACTTAATAACTTTGTGGTTAGTTATTGTATCATTTGTGGTTCTATGTTATCTTGATGTCATTAAATGTATTATTCTTATTGATATTTAACTAAACTATCTGTTGAAGAATTAGAGACAATTAATTAAGTATTACAGGATTTACTTTTTAAAGAAGGATTGGACTAAAACCTTCACATTTGGTGGCACATTTCATTGTCAAGACAGATCACAAGGCTCTTGTTTCTATGCTCAAGTCGAAAGTCCTCAACAGAAGACTCTACAATTGGGTGCTGAGACTACAAGAATTTTCATTTTCTGTAATTCATCAACCTGGAGTGGAAAATAAAGTAGCAGATGCCTTGTCAAGACAAGCTTGGGAATCCAACGAGGATGTCACTTGTTCTGCTGAGGGCAGCAGAGATGTCAGTGTGGGGGAATGTGGGGATCAGTCCCACACATAAAACTATTTTTAATCCATGAGAAACTTATTCTTAATTTGCACTGTGCTACTAGCTGGCAGTTGTGGAACATTCCTATTGGTCATTTGGAAATTGCTCGTGGCAGCTACCTCAGGGTATAAATAGCAGCTGCCTTAGAGATTGTTTAGATATACACCTTAGCAACTATTTTGTGTAAACTTAATAACTTTGTGGTTAGTTATTGTATCATTTGTGGTTCTATGTTATCTTGATGTCATTAAATGTATTATTCTTATTGATATTTAACTAAACTATCTGTTGAAGAATTAGAGACAATTAATTAAGTATTACAGGATTTACTTTTTAAAGAAGGATTGGACTAAAACCTTCACAAACGCGGCATGCGTAAACGTCGCAAAAAGATCGATTTAGTTCTTAAAATTGTATTAAATAAGCCTAATGAAGGGAACGGTTAGGCGATATATAGCGGGAATGGCTAAGGCTACGGCGATAAAACTTGGAGAGCTTAATATCTGCTTGCCAAGGAGTCTGTAAGTGCAAAAAAAATATTTTTCGTCGGGGCCGCGTTGTGCCCGATTTTCCTGTAGACGGTCACATATTACATGAATACAAAATAAAACATACCTAGCATTTGCACAAGTCTTCTTGGCCACCCACCCACACAAATCCACTTCCCTCCTTTCACCCATCCTGTCTGACAACCCACATCATTAGCCAACACAATGGAGCCTGATAAATTCACACCTCTGGCCTCTTCTCTCACTGGCCAATAAGCATCTGACCTCATAAGGAGGAAAAAATTCAGGGCATGCACCTGAACCACCCACACTGTATTAAAGCATAACATTTCTTAATTCGTAATAAAATTAATAACTTGAGTTAGAGGTTTTGAATAGTTAATAACCGGGAGGGGTCAGTGGTGTGGTGTGGGGCTCAGTTAAATAGAACCAGAATAATTGCTGACACAGGTAATAAAAAATTGAGCCGGGGGGGAAAACCAAACAACAAAAACAAAAAAAAAAAAAAAAAAGAAAAAAAAGGAGAAATTCACTTGTCTGCCAAGTATTGAATAGTAGTAAAATAATATTACTGAAATAAGAGTGACATCATAACAAAATAATCCCATAAATGGTCACTGCACAGTCTAGTGCGTGGGACTTAATGGGGACCTGTTTTCCCTCACTCAGCTACAGAGTCAGAAACCAAAGGTGCCTGGTTTACTAGCATGGAGGCACTTGGGAATCTTCACTGACTACCTGCAGCTAAACCAACTTGTGTTTGGGACACCACCACAGAGTGGCAAGCTCTACACCCACTCACTCCATACACCTGGGAATCAATTATTAAGTATTTACTAACCCCTCCCCTCCCCTCCCATGAAAGGAACACCTATTCATTACATCCTATGTCTTCAGGATTGTATTGTGTGTGTGAGTGTGTGTGTGTGTGTGTGTGTGTGTGTGTGTGTGTGCAGGTGCCCATACCACCTGCTGTGAGGAATAACCTGTTCTTCTCTTCCTAGCCTACTCAAGGAGCTCTTCTGCTTGCACGGCTCACAGTGCCTGTTTAGTGCATCTGATCATCTGACCGACTAGGGAGTGACCGCACTTCTAGCAGTACCAAGAGAATTTGCAATTTGCATCAGCATTTGTGTGTGTGTATGTGTGTGTGTGTGTTTGTGTGTGTGTGTGTTTGTGTGTGTATGTGTGTTTGTGCACATGTATGGGTGGGTGAGGTAAGGGTTGCTAGAGTGACTCTGCATTGGGCAATCCTATTATTTTATTGTCTGGGAAAAATTACAAACACACCCACCCACCCCCATACACACTCAAGTGCACCACACTCCTACTGGCCTATCTCTGTCCCCATTGATACCGGCCCATAATGAGTGTGCAACCCTCACACTTGGGATACCCGAGTTGTGACATGTGAGTTGTGAGCACACAAACACACAAAAGAGAGGTTGCAATACTATGTTCGTATCTTACTCTAATAAAGTGATGTTTTCTTTTTATTCAATCACTTGCGATAAATTTAATTGTTTTTGTGTTATAACTAATGACACTTCTATTGTTTTCCTTCTTTTTTTTGGGGGGGGGGGGGCTTTTGTGCTAACAAAATTAAGTCTACTCTTCTCAAGATCAACGCTCAAGCAAGCAGAGACACATTTACCCAATGCGATATCAACAACACACTCCTGGTTAGAAAAACAACAAAGACTCACTATTTCATGCTATTATATAGGCAAGGATGCAATATGTGGTACAGGGTGGCCATGCAGCAGATAACCAAATATTATACTACTACTATTTATTATTCTGTAAACTAAATTAAAACAGCTACGGGTGACTGAACAGAGAAAGGTTGTACGTCTCACCTCGTACGTACAGCTTCGTCCACATGATAGAGCGGCTAATGTTGTCTACCAAAACATCCAGCTGCACGCACACATACACAAATACAATTAGATACACCTGGAGATTAAAAAAAAAAAAATATATATATATATAATATAATATAAAGTTGAACACAAACAGAAAGCTAGCGAGCTAATGGTTAATATGAACACATCTTTAATGACAATACATGTCACCTTCACATCTCACACCAACATTAACATTATTATCACCAAACACAAGCTGATGTCACTTTTGGCGCACACTTGCCGCCAATAAAAAAATGGAGGGTGGAAGTGTCACTAGCAAGTGTAAATCCAGGGTTGAAGCGTTGTCACGGCTACAAGTATCCTGACATGATAGGTTCTGTTCATGGACATCTTCTCACTGCCACAAATGATACTTGGGGCAAGTGGTGGCACTTACTATACAAGTATGGTCATTGCTGACAGGAAGGCCTGGAGGAGGAAGTGAGAGGAGGAAGTAGGAGGGGAAGTGGGAGGGGCAGACACTGAGCAAGGGTTTTGAACTCATACTCTCAAAGCAACTCTACAATAATGACTAGATGGTTACGGGAACTGAGAGGACCATCTGGGACAGATCCAGGATTAGAGAAGGCACTGCATTGTCGTGAAACCAGATATAGTGGCACTTAATGACTTACTGGGAAACAATGACTGCCTATTTCTTACACATCAAATGCAACATTACTTCAAGTATGAACATATGCAGTGCACGCACTGGAATGGGAACACTGGAAAATCACCACCTCCATCCATATGTGACAAGAGTGAAGACAGGGGACACTCACTAAGATGGTCTTGTACTGATGGGAGGGAGGGAAGGGAGGGGGCATAAGGTAATTGTGACATCTCTACTACACCTTATCAACCACATGCCGCTCTGTGTTGCAGAGATAAGTGACTATTGCAGACACTGAGCTGATAAGCCCCTCATATCAGCACACACACTACTTGGGAGTGTGAAAATAAACAAATCTTGTCGCCTCCTTCTTCAAGTGATTGTCACAGTATTGGGCCAACAGTGAGGGACACGTTGTCAATATTTTATCACCCAAGGGCCTACCGTAAACCTATAACTAGTGACCAAAGATGTGTAAACTAAGATGGAGCCTGGCTAGCAGTGAACAGATGAAGGTCTGATCTGATGGTACTACTATACATGTGCACACACATACCTACATACATGCACTTATACAGGGCTGTATACAGATAATGCATCTAGGAGTGGCAAAAACAACTTTCTTAGATTCTAGGATGAGCAATGAGAGTAAAATACAGACTCACATTAGGCTATATATATAACATGACATACAGGAAGCATGAAATAAACAAGCCCCCCCCCCCCCCCCCTCCCTCCCCACCATGGACCACCTCCAACCCCCTTTATGTAACGTAGTTACCCAGGCAGCAGAGCCTGGGGTATGACTAGGCAATAGGGGATGATGTAATTGTGGGAGCAGTGGCTCCTGGCATGGTCAGTCATTCAGCCAGAGCCCAGAGAACCACCAGTAGTCAAGTGGATTTGGGGGAAATATTCAAGGTATTGTCTGACTGGACAAAAGCTTAATATTCTGCACTGTGACTCCTTATAGTCTATTAAACCTTTTCAGAAGGGGTGCCAAAAAAAATCATTATGACTACTGCTGCACTTGGCATCAAACCAAACTAACTTTTAGTCAAAGAATTTGCGATGTGCGCGAAAATTTATATTTTTGCGGATAATGTATTTGCATGCACGAAATTAAAATCCGCGAAAATAAAATTTAAAAATCTATGCAGTAGTATTAGAAACCATGGATTGGAAGTGCTGTGTTGTTTGTGGTGGTGGAGGTGATCTGAAATGCCCTGCTGCTAGCTTTCAAGGCAATGGACAAGAAATTTATGCCAGTTTTTTAGAAGCTGTTAAAGAGTTCAAAGACCTTCAATGTTTACCAGCAGAAGTAAAATTCAGTGATGATGAAGATGCTGAAACCTTTATGACTAACAAAGCTAAGTGGCACAAGGCATGCCACCTAAAGTTTGCCTATTCCAAACTTCAGAGGATGAAGAACCAAAGAAGTAAGAAAAGAGAACTGAACAATGAAGAGGGGCAGAGAATATCTAAACGACAAAAAACTGGAGCTACTAGTGTGCAAAATTGCATCTTTTGTCCTGAGGTAGGTGGTAAACTTCACAACTGTTCCACTATGAATCTGGACCATGAGTTGAGAAGAATGGCAGAAGAACTACAGGATACGTCCTTGCTGGCTAAAATTGGTGGGGGTGACTTAATTGCCATAGAGGCTAAGTATCACTTGAAATGCCTTTCAGCATACAGAAATAAATACCGAAGCTCACAGAGAGCCAAGAAAGATTCTACTGTGGACAGATTCAGTAGCATTGTTAAGGCTAAAAGTTTTGTAGAACTAATATCCCATATTGAAGAAGGTATTGAAAATGGTCAGTTCATTTTTAAGTTGTCAGAGTTACACACACTTTATGTCAATCGTTTGAAAAGTCTTCAATGTGGGCAACAAATTAATAAAACTAGATTGAAGCAGCATTTACTTACCCATTTTAGTCAGAGATGTCAGGAGCAATCTGATGGTAAAGCCACCTTACTTGTCTTTAATGAAGGCTTGCAGCAAATGCTAAAGGATGCTGCTAATGAACAGAATTATGAGTCAGACATTCTAGCAATGGTTTAAGTCGCAAAAAATTAAGACAAGAGTCATTAGAATGGAAGCCTACTCAATTTACAGGAAGTTTTCCTCAAGATTGCCAAAATAAGTCTGTACCCTCACTACTTACGGTTTTTGTATCCTTTTTTATTAATGGATGCAACATGAAAGCTGAATCCAATTGAGTCACAGGCTGTACTTTCAATCTCACAGTTAATGTATTTTAACCTGAAAGGCAATAGAGCTTCAGATAGTTTACACCACTGCAAGGAGCACGAACCACCCCTTCCACTTTATGTTGGATTAAATATCCATACTAACTTTCGGAGTAGAGAGGCAGTAGAAACTATGTACAGACTGGGACTCAGCATTGGTTATGATCGTGTGTTGGAAGTAGAGAAATCTCTTGCTGCTTCTGCTTGCAAGCAATTTGAAGAAGAAAATTTAGTGTGTCCAGCTAGTTTTGGAGAAGAAAGATGTAGAGGTCTACCATTTTATCACTTTTTCACAGGCTGCGATTACAACCTCACAATTTGTGGGAAAAGGAAAGAGGTCTTCTTCGGGAGCCTGGTCATCTCACTCTGCTGTAACTAAAGCATTTCACTATGCAGCTGAGCACCTCTTCAAAATTTTAAATATTGAGTCTCCTGAGTTTGAATTGCTTGAGCGCTTTACATGTGTTCTTTATGATAAAACCACATCCACCTGCAAAGTGAATATCTTGCGTCAAGAACTTTTCTCTCATAAAGCCAAGTTAATGGAAAACATCCCACCAACTCAGGTCTGTTACAGTATACAAATGAGTTCATAACCATTTTTATTGTTATTTCTTATATGTATAGGCAGCTCTTATCCAGCATACTAACAGAGCTCTTTACCAAGCCTGTATATGGACAACTTGCCTCATACCCCAGCAAAACTGCCCAACCCCTGAAGGATTTGGATGGATGCTTCAAGATAAACTTTGGAAGCCAGTGTGGACACACCTTCCAGAAATTGCTAAAGCCTGTCAAGAATTACTGAAATGTGGATGTAAAACTTCCCCATTGTGCTCTAGGAGATGTAAATGCAGAGAAGCTGGACTGTCATGTACTGCTCTATGTTATTATGGTGGAAATTGTAATCATGAATAATCAATGAGGTGTGAATTTTTTTTGCATATTAAAAGTTTGCTACAATGGTTATTAATTACAAAGGGTAGTGACAAAATTAGTGGCACCCCTTCTGAATTTCATCTATGTCAGCACACTTAGCAGGCTGCTTGTTGTTATTTTGCTGTCATTGATGGGGTATTTCTCACTTGTTGTTGCTATTGCTTGTGGTTGTTTTCCTCCTAAGCCCCTATTTTGACTTACCTTACCTGCTCAGGTGGGAAGGTAGGAAGAGAGGTCAGAATAGCAATTATAATTAATAATTATAAAAAATAAAAAATAATAAAAGAAGAAAACAAGCTGGTGGTAAGGCAGATGCATAGCAAGTTGCCATTATACAAAATGCATACAGCCAGGGATTACTAGGCAGGCTGCCTTCAGATTACTAGGCACGCTGCCTTCAGATTACTAGGCACACTGCCTTCAGATTACTAGGCACGCTGCCTTCAGATTACTAGGCACGCTGCCTTCAGATTACTAGGCACTTGCCTGACCTTTGCTGATGCCGTATATGTATTTGACTCTTTACAGATCTCGGAAGTGTGGAATCACCCCATGTGGACGCTCTCGCTGAGATACCAACGTTCAGGCCGACTTCAGGCTGTGACTTTTTAGCAGCTGCAGATTCTGCAGGCAATGCAGATGACACAGCAGGGCATAGCACAGGTGCAGCCCACCTGAACAAGCCGGGGCCTTTCAACCCGGTAGCCACGCTAGCACCAAAGGTGGCAAAGAAGGTGCTCGAGTTGGAGTTTGTGGACATGTCGGAGGTTACCATGGACACACCTCCGGAGTCAACTCCCTGCCGTCCTGTGCCACCATGTCGTCCTATGGTCACGGACATTTCTCACTGAGTGGAACGATATACCACCATGGCTGCTCTACTCTCCACCAGATTCCCTCACAAAGCTCCCGAATTGTTTGCTTATCTGGCTACAATTGTTCGGGCAGAGAGGAACTACGAGTATGGGAGATGGGTAGCATACGATCGGCAATTTAGAAGGGAGGCACTGGCCAAGAAGTGCCTGGATTGGTTGGTCCCGGACCCTCAACTTTACAGCGAGGCATTCACGGGGAGGGCCCCGATCAATCCCTCGTTGTTCGCTGTGCCTGCAGGATGATCACCAGGCCAACTCTTGCCCACAGAACCGTGACCAACCGTGGTGGGTGTGGCCATTTGGCGCTGGAACAGCGGGGGCATCGCCGGCACATCAGGCATTATCATATCACATCAAAATGATGTGATATGATAATAATAAAATAATAAAATAAAAATAAATAAATAATAAATAATAAAATCATAATTTCACATCCTTCTTTTATTATTTAAATGTACTTTCTCTCATTCACAGGCTTCTTTATAATAAGAAAACTGTGAAAGAGAGAATACATCTAATGAACAATAATGATGTTATCACCATCATCATCATCATTATTATTATTATTATTATTATTTGTTAGATGTATTCTCTCTTTCACTGGCTTTTATTAATCCTGTATCATCTGAAAAGAAGCCTGTGAAAGAGAGAGAGAATACATCTAAACGATGATGATGATGAAAATACTCACCCTTGATGTGATATTCAAATAGACATCAAGTACCAAAAGGAAATATTTACAATATAATAATTACAAGACATTTAAGATGAGCTTTAATTAAAGGGGAGTGGAGTTCTCCCCTTTATTAGCTCCTCCTGTCCATTTGCACGGAAATTACATAATTCACATTCAAGTCAAGCTAATTACAATTAAAAAGGGAAATTATGGGATCAAAGGCAGGGACCCCACATTCAGAGTTACCCCTAGAACAGCCTCTACTAAATTATCAATTTTCACTCTCAAATCTGAGACACTAGGATATCCCATACCTACTTAACTGCAACCAAACTAACTCATTCCTAGAAACACTAGGACCACCTAGCTAACAGGAGAGCTGCGACCAGAAGCACTAAATGTTTCCTGTAATATTATACACCTGCAGAATGTCAGCGCCATGCCGCGACTCTTCGTACACAGTTTCCATGGCAACATCATCAACCAGGACTCCCTGATACAATATAATCAAACACCTCAGAGTACTACAACAGATACCCTTCAGAATGGCCCACAGTTAACCCGGGAACAGCCCGGCAAAACATATAAAATGTGAGGCAATTTAACGAATTCAGTTGAAGGAAGTTTTTCCATCATTCCTGTATACAATTATTTTGACCATAATTATTATAAAGATAGTTTAACAACTCATGAATACTTAAAAGAATATGAATTTTATAAGTATATGTTTCTTTAGAACATAGCTAGTCACATACAAGCAATCCGATTGGTCTGTTACATGAATCTATTCAAGGATTCATGCTCTGCGGCATTTAGAAATTGAGTGAATCGGACGCTTGTTGGTATACTCTAGGCTCCTCCGCCACAAACATTTGTTTGTTTAATTAAGTTTAAGCTGATACTACGCTCTAAAACAGTGAGATTCGTGGATCAGAAACGTTTAAAAATCTTCGTCCTCAAGTAGCATCCTCACTACGTTTGGACGCCACAGCTCGAGGCCTCAGATTCCTAACCGCAGCAGATACACGATACCCTAATTGTTCAGGTCTAGCAAGAAGACCCAAGAACAGAACAATACATGCATACATGAGTGAATCATTATGTCAACCCTTTACACATAATGTTATTCATAGGTCTCTTACCCACTCATTCTATATCATTGTGCATTCCATATAAGTAACCTGTAATCGTTATTATTTTGTCGTTAAGTATCCTATACCCAACTTGTTGTTAAAAGGGGGGAGTGTGCGCTTTTGGGCTTTCCTAGTAGTAGACTTGAGCTTCTCAGTTGTGGCGCAACCAGCCATCAGCTATAAGCTTAGGTCACGCGAAAAGACTGACACCCACTTCGCCAGTAGGACTTAGCGGGGGCCAACCAGCCACTGGAGAGGTTATAATACTGTAGCCCTTCCATTTTGGTCCTTCGAGCCGGATCTGCTATCAGGACATTCGACGGTCCCTTACACCGCCTACAACATACAGTCAACTTCTCTTCCCAGTTTGGCGATCCGTTCCTCTGAGCAATTCTTGACTTGGCATACGATTTCACCTCTGATTTCACCGCAATCAGTTTGCCTTGATTAAGTTTGCTCATTGCCTGTGCGGACCCATTCTGAGCCATCGCTTCGTAGAGTCAACACTGCTACGTCGTACCCCGAGTTTTACTACTCCACTTCGCGTTCAACGCTTCACTTCGAGTTCTACTCCTTCACTTCGCTCCAACACATTCACTGTGCGTCCAACGCCTTCATTTCGAGTTTAACTCCGACATTCGTGTTCCATCCTGCTTCCCAGATGGATGAATTGAGTGCCATCGAGGCTACCGATTCAGTTGAACAACTGAAGAGGCAAAGAGCCACTAGAAGAGGACAGATCACTAAGATTCAAAAGAAAGTGACAGCTTCTCTCCACACCGAGCTAGACGAACTCCACATGGCTGATTTAGAACATAATCAAAAGGAAGCCCTCCGTCAGATCGAGATTGAATCTGCAATTCAATTTCGAATAGAATTCCTACTAGCAGACAACCCCGACGACCTTACAACTGAAATGGAAGATGGGGAACGCTTTGAGGAAGCCAAGGCCAAACTCCGCCGTGAAATAGGCCAAGCCACTCTTGCCAGACACATCTACGTTCAATGCCACGCTCTCTTCAGACGATTGGACGAGATGCGCAACAGTACAGACGTCACTTCGAGCTACCACCTCAGATGCAAGGCTGAGTTCAGCAGTGCCATTGACAAGCTCTATGTCAGTGCTGCAGACGTCTCTAAAGACGCTCGCATCATACCTGTGATGGGTAGACTCAAAGACGCTGAACAGGATCTCTCCAAGGGCATTTACGATGCCCTGAAAGAGAAATCAGGGGAAGCAGCCATGCCTACGCCTTCCACCTACCCACCTTCATACGAGTCTGCTCTCAAGATAGACCTTCCCAAGTTCGACGGGAAGCCTCTGTCGTGGCACTCATTTCAATCCATGTTTAACAATGTATTAGACAAACGGGGTAAACATCTCTCCTCAGTGGAACGAACTACTTTGTTGGTCAACGCCATGACCACAAAAGAAGCAAGAGACATCGTACATCAGTACTCCGCTGGAGGATCTGACTTCGACAGTGCCATCCGGGCACTCAGTAAACACTTTGGCAGTATCCATGTTGTTTATTCAACACTTGTCAACTCGATCAACGAACCAGACAAATTCGACATGTCTGCTAGAGGACTCTCTCGTCTACACGAAAGAATCTTCAAACCCTATCGTCACATTCGGTCAATCACTTCTGACTCACTCTCACAGTATTTGGTGCAGTTCTCCCGCAAGTCATTCTCTTCCAAGCTCAGAGAAGAATGGGATCGCCATATTAAGTCCTCAGGTGATCTTCCAACGCTCGACGACCTCCAAAAGTTTGTTGACGAACTCCAACCGCTCCTCACCCCGGATGTTGTTGACAACTCCTCAGCCACACCTCTGCCTGCTGTCAAACAAGAAGTCTCCTCTGCCAAAAAGGACAAGAAGCCAAACAACCTGAAGTGTCCTAACTGTGGTGATCGCCATACCTTGGGTCGTTGCCCTGCCTTCTCAGATCTGGACATAGACAGACGTAACAAGTTTGTCAAGGAGAAGAAGCTCTGCAACAATTGCCTAGCCGAAGGCCACTCCCAGAAGAACTGCCCATCGAAGTTCTCCTGCCGTCTCTGCCACATGAAACACCATACAATACTCCACAGGGAGAAATCCTCTGAAGATTCCACCACTGCCACCACATCAGCCTGTGTGGTTGGGACGAAGGTCATCCATGACACGGAGTTTGTGGACACCGCCCTAGCTCTCGCTTCATCTGGCCCAAGACATGCCACATCCAGGGTACTGCTAGATTCCGGCTCGGGAGCATCATTCATCACAGAATGCCTCGCCTCTCACTTGCATCTCAAACGATCAGCAGCCAACAACACATTCTCTGGAGCTGACGGGAACTTTGTCTGCACTCAGAAAGTGAACGTTAACCTATCTCCAGCCAACAACCCTGCCACTTCCATAAGCATTGATTGCTTTGTGGTGTCGAAGATTCCCACCTCTGCCATTCCGGGGAATCAGCAACAGATAGCAAATGATCCCATCATCAAGGATCTACCCTTAGCCGACCCTGACCTTGGAGGACCAATCGACATAATCCTCGGGAACAAGAGCAGACGACAATGTGTCACCAGTCAGACCATCGACCACAAAGAGCTGGAACTTGGACTGACAAAAACCATCTTTGGCTGGACTGTGTCGGGTCCACTGAAAACTACCGAGAAGCCACCTGCCTTTCTAGTCCAGACAAGAGACGAAGAACTAGACAATGCCATCCAAGCCCTCTGGAATGCCGACAAGGTTCCTGAGGCACCCACCATGTCACCTGAAGATGACCAGGCTATTCAGCACTTCAGGACGACTCATCAAACAGCTATCGACGGGAGATTCATCGTCAAGCTCCCCAAGAAGCCTGATGCACCAAGCCTTGGTGCATCTCGACAACAGGCCATCAAACGTTTCCTGGCCAACGAGACGTCACTTCGAAAGAAGAACAAGCTCGAGGAGTTCCAAGCAGTTCTTCAGGAATACATTGCCCTGGGACATGCTGAACGAATTCCACCATCTCAACTTTCATCTCCTACAAAGTATTATCTTCCGATCCAGGGAGTTTTCAAGGACAGCTCCAGCACCACTAAGTGTCGAGCAGTCTTTGATGCCTCAGCCCGAACCTCTTCTGGCAGCTCCCTGAATGATACTTTGCTCACTGGACCCAACCTATACCCGTTGCTGACAGACATCCTCATCAAGTTTCGGAGTCACAGGATAGCAATCTCAGCAGACATCTCTAAGATGTTTAGGGAAATCTGGCTACACCCCGAGGACAGAGACTTACACAGATTTTTCATGAGGGGCGACTCTGGAAATCTTCAAGAGTTTCGTATGACTCGACTCACCTTTGGAGTGTCATGTTCGCCATTCCTGGCAACGCAAGCCCTACGCCAGATCGCAGACAACTCACAGTCCTCTCACCCTGATGCTGCTGACCAGATTCGCCACAATTTTTACGTAGATGACTTACTGTCTGGAGCTGATTCCGAAGAAGAAGCCACCACACGAAGAGAACAACTCTCTCAACTGCTGTCCAACGCCGGCATGACTCTGCGTAAATGGAGGTCCAACTCGTCAGATTTTCTCAAACGCATTCCAGATGAACTCAAAGAGACGGAAGACTTGGAATTGTCACCGCCTCACATTTCTAAGAAAGCGCTCGGTATCCACTGGAATTCAGCAACTGACAGACTCCACGTCTCCACACCCACGCCAGACAAGCCCACAGTCATCACTAAGAAAACGATCGCCTCCATCACGGCTCAAGTTTTCGACATTCTTGGACTGTTTGCTCCGGCAATTATACCAGCCAAGATATTGATGCAATCGCTCTGGAAGAGGAAACTCAGCTGGGACGAGCCAGTTCCGGACGACATAGCGACCACTTGGGAGCAATGGATGTCACATCTTCCCAAGATCACTGAATTTGCCATCAATCGGAGATATAGCCATCAAGATTCTGACATCATATTTCGAGCTCTTCACGGGTTTTCGGACGCCTCCAAGCTCGCCTATGGAGCTGCAATCTACCTACGGCAAGTACATGCCAACGGTTCGACAGTCATCACTCTGGTGACGGCCAAAGCCAGAGTTCTACCTCTCAAAGAGATGACCATCCCAAGAGCAGAGCTCCTTGCCGCCCATCTGCTCGCCAAGATGATCATACACGTCTCATCACTTCTCTCAATCGAGCCGTCACAGACCTTCGCCTGGACAGACTCAGCCATTGTCTTACATTGGCTGAACACACCCCCTCACCGCCTGCAGACCTTTGTCTCCAACCGAGTATCTGATATCATCGGACGTCTGCCACCTTCTCATTGGAGACATGTCAGAACGAAGGAGAACCCAGCAGATCTCTTGAGTCGAGGAATGCCAGCAACGGAACTCATCAACACCAAGCTGTGGTGGGAGGGACCTCCATGGTTGACTCTACCTCCAGTCAAATGGCCACCGATTCTCAAAATTCCTCTTAAGAATCTTCCTGAGACTAAGCCTACCTGTCTCTCTATCGTGTCTCCAACGCCAGAGTTCGTCACACGATTTTCATCTTTCTTCAAGCTCTCCAGGATCGTTGCCTGGATCTATCGATTCGTGAAGAACGCCAAGTTAGCTGCTGCTGAACACATTGCTTCGTCCAAATCTCTCTCTACAAGCAGCACCTCATCTTTCCTAGCCTGGGAAGATGTTGCCGGAGCCAAGACAAAGTTAATCAACATGGCTCAACAACAACAGAATCCAGAGGTATTGTCAGCGGTCAAAACCAAAGTCAATCTGCCAAAGTCTCACAAACTCTCGAAACTCCAACTTCGTATGGACAAACAAGGGACTTTGAAAATCATCTGTCGAGTTCGCAACAGATCGGGAACGCCCAAAGAACTCACATTCCTGCCAATCAAACACCACATCACGAGATTAATGATCACATCTCTCCACATCAAGCATGGACATCCCGGGACTTCCGCCTTGATCGCAATTATCTCAGAGGAATTCTTTATCCCAGGATTGAGAAATTTCGCCAAGACGATCAGCAAGTCGTGTGCCACCTGTCAAAGGGCATACGCTCACACACTCTCATATCAGATGGGAACCTTACCCGCAAGCAGAACTACTCCTGCTCCACCCTTCTCTCTAGTTGGAATTGATTTCGCCGGGCCACTACAGATGAAATCAGACAAGCTGAGGAAAGCCACAAGACTCAAGGTCTACATAGCAGTATTCATCTGCATGTCCACCAAGGCAGTTCACTTCGATCTCTGTAAGGGACTATCCACTGACGAATTTCTTGCCACTCTCAAACGCTTCATGAACCGTCGGGGAACACCTAGTCACATCTACAGTGACAACGGGACGAATTTCATTGGAGCCAAGAACGACTGCCAGGAGCTCACCAAGCTACTGAAATCGAAAGCAACACAGGAAGCCGTCAGCCAACTAGCCACCAACTCCCAGACCCAGTGGCATAACATACCACCTCGAGCACCTCACTTCGGAGGACTATGGGAAAACGCAGTTCGTCGCATGAAGATTCTCCTCAGAAAGTTAATGGCTCCACACGTCATGACCTATGATGAAATCTACTCAACACTCACAGAAGCTGAGGCCATCATGAACTCTTCACCCTTGACCCCCATCCACTCTGATGACATCTCTGAGGATTTGGTCCTGACTCCAGGCCACTTCCTTATCGGACGCCCCATCAAAGCTCCAATCAGCAAGCCGACATCGAATGCCAAGATCTCCACACTCCGACGTTGGAGATTGACTCAGAGAATTTCCCAGGACCTCTGGAGTAGCTGGACCAAGTCCTACCTTCAATCTCTGCATCACAGAGCCAAATGGAACACTGCCAGACCCAACGTGAAGGTCGGAGATGTAGTCTTCATAAAAGATGAATCTCTTCCATACCGAGCATGGCCACTAGCAAAGATCACCAAACTCTACCAGGGCAAAGATAACGTTGTCCGAACAGTCGATCTACTGTGCCATGGGAAGTCACTCACTCGGACAGTAAACAGACTCATCCCCTGTGTTCCAGTTAAGGTTTCCACCCCTCCCCCGGAGGATGGCCGGGATCGTCGAGACTCCACCCGGCCAACACCAAATACAAATTCAACTCTGCCCCCGGAGGATGTTCAGGTCTAGCAAGAAGACCCAAGAACAGAACAATACATGCATACATGAGTGTATCATTATGTCAACCCTTTACACATAATGTTATTCATAGGTCTCTTACCCACTCATTCTATATCATTGTGCATTCCATATAAGTAACCTGTAATCGTTATTATTTTGTCGTTAAGTATCCTATACCCAACTTGTTGTTAAAAGGGGGGAGTGTGCGCTTTTGGGCTTTCCTAGTAGTAGACTTGAGCTTCTCAGTTGTGGCGCAACCAGCCATCAGCTATAAGCTTAGGTCACGCGAAAAGACTGACACCCACTTCGCCAGTAGGACTTAGCGGGGGCCAACCAGCCACTGGAGAGGTTATAATACTGTAGCCCTTCCACTAATCTAACTATCATCTGTGTGAGTATGGGCATGTGTGCTATCACATCACTAGTGGGTGAGTATGGGCATGTGTGCTATCACATCACTAGTGTGTGAGTATGGGCATGTGTGCTATCACATCACTAGTGGGTGAGTATGGGCATGTGTGCTATCACATCACTAGTGGGTGAGTATGGGCATGTGTGCTATCACATCACTAGTGTGTGGATTGAAGGACTTAATTACAAAACAGTATTTTATGCTGAAGCTTCTCTGAATAGCATGTACAATGGTGCAAGGTCTCTACTACAAAACTTTACGATTCCCAATGCCTGGCTCCAACTTTAATCACCAAATCTGCATCCAAATTATTCCACAAGTTTTGCTAGCTGGTAACAAAACAAAATAGACAGGGAAAAAAATGGCAAGACCTTTGAGGTAGGGCACTAGCACAACAAGAACTGTGTTGTCTATCGGCTTCTTAATCAGTTCTTGTTATCAGGTCACTTTCACAATCACCACATGTACTCAACTAGCTCACTTAGCAACACCAAGGCAACTCCCCCAGGAAGTGGCAGCTACCCAAGTAAAAATGTCCTGCAAGATCTTTAATGAAAACCATTAAAGATCATTAAGGATTTTTCTTGCAAGATCACTCCAGCATTTGAAACCCTGATCCTGCAGGATCATGGAATGTACATCTTGTGATATCCTGCATGATCCTGTGAGAACCCTGCATGATCCTGTGAGAACCACGCATGATCCTGTGAGAACCATGCATGATCCTGTGAGAACCCTGCATGATCCTGTATGTTCCTTGCATGATCCTGTATGTTCCTTGCATGATCCTGTGAGAACCCTGCATGATCCTGTGGGAACCCTGCGTAATCCTGTATGTTCCTTGCATGATCCTGTGAGAACCCTGCATGATCCTGTGAGAACCTTGCATGATCCTGTGAGAACCATGCATGATCCTGTGAGAACCACGCATGATCCTGTGAGAACCATGCATGATCCTGTGAGAACCCTGCATGATCCTGTATGTTCCTTGCATGATCCTGTGAGAACCCTGCATGATCCTGTGGGAACCCTGCGTAATCCTGTATGTTCCTTGCATGAACCTGTGAGAACCCTGCATGATCCTGTAAGAACCCTGCATGATCCTGTGAGAACCTTGCATGATCCTGTGAGAACCATGCATGATCCTGTCCTGTGAGAACCCTGCATGGTCCTGTGAGAACCATGCATGATCCTGAGTGAACCATGCATGATCCTGTGTGAACCATGCATGATCCTATGAGAACCACGCATGATCCTGTGTGAACCCTGCATGATCCTATGAGAACCACGCATGATCCTGTGTGAACCCTGCATGATCCTGTGAGAACCACGCATGATCCTGTGAGAACCATGCATGATCTTGTGAACCCTGCATGATCCTGTATGTTCCTTGCATGATTTTGTACGTTCCTTGCATGATCCTGTGAGAACCGTGCATGATCTTGTGAGAACCCTGCATGATCCTGTGAGAACCAAGCATGATCCTGTGTGAACCCTGCATGATCCTATGAGAACCACGCATGATCCTGTGTGAACCCTGCATGATCCTGTGAGAACCACGCATGATCCTGTGAGAACCATGCATGATCTTGTGAACCCTGCATGATCCTGTATGTTCCTTGCATGATTTTGTACGTTCCTTGCATGATCCTGTGAGAACCGTGCATGATCTTGTGAGAACCCTGCATGATCCTGTGAGAACCAAGCATGATCCTGTATTTTCATTGCAATAATTTGAAAAAAATTTACAAAATTTATTAGTTTTCAGTTTGCAAAAAAAAAAAAAAAAAAAATACAAGAACAACAAAGCATTACACTGAAGACCTGCCACTATCTCGGCACTTTTGGTTGAGTGATGTCATTAACTGCCGGTGGTCATACTTATCACCATAACGATTATTCATACAATCTAAAAAAATATAATATATATATAATGAATGGCACACTGAATCCTTCTCTCTCAAAAATTCTTCCTCCCTCCTTGCTCTCTTGCACATCACCACCCCTTCTCTTTTTCTTCAAACATACCAAATAGTACTTGAACTCTTTTCGGAGATAATGGTGGCTTCTCACTTTTCTTTGATTTCACAACCACCGATTTGGCTAACTCTTCTTTACTGAACAAGACCTCCAGCATATTCCTCCCATATGCATATGGATCTCTGGCAGGTATCTGCTTTAAATTTATACCATTCACCTAAACAATAGCAATTTACACCTGTAATATCATGTCAAACTTCACAATACTGATACTTACATTGTATTTGGATAAATCCTGTTCTAACTTCACATGCTCTACGGAAGGGCTAGGCTGAGTATTTGAGTGGACCATTCCATTCACAGTCGTGACCAGCGTATTTAAAGTATCTTGAATTTCTCGTAATTTTTTCATCACCAGACTGGGTGAGTACTCTCCACAATTCTGCCGTAGAGGAGTAGACTGACTTTGGACAGTGAGTAGTACTGACTTTTGCATTCTGTTATGTTAGATGAAGACTGACTGGATGCTTCATCTGGACCATCGTCTGTGAACTAAAAGGTAAACTACATATATATATATATATATGTAGTTTATTATGTAAGTGACAGAGTGTAATATTGTAATATTGTGAGGCATTTCATGAGCAGACGTTTCTTTTCATAAGCTATAGCAAGTGAAATAAGGTTTGATATTGAACAGTTTCACCCCATGCTAGCACACATTTAAGTGGGTTCCTATAGATATTTTCACTAGTGTTTGCATAGCCTATTCAGAAAGCACAACACAGCATGCTGAATATATTATTTTATTTTAGCATTTGAATGTTAAAGAGCCTTAATTCTTCAGTGGCTGTGTTTAAACCAGACAAATGTTGTGAAACTAATGATCCTCCCCTTCCCCAAGTATTACTACTTTACTTAGCCATCAACTTACTGCACTTTTAGCTTGCTCCATAATTTCTTGCAGATCGTCTTCTGGATTGGCTTTCTTCTTCTTAGAAACTATACATTAATTGTAAATTTAATAGTCAAAAATGAAATGAAAAATTGTATGAACTGAACTTACCATTAAACTCTTCCACCTTCATTACAGTGACTGGATATGACTTTTTTTCAAAATCCATAATTAATTGGTTCCCTTGGTTGAAATCTTCAGCACATAATGGAGAATCTAACTCTTCTTTAGACAGGGAAGCTATTTTTACTTTAAATACTCTCCCGGTCTGATTACATTTTACTTGAACCCTCTCTGCAAGTTAAAATTACTAAATTTGATTACCATCCACAAAGTATTCTTGCAATGCTTACTATTTAAATTCTGACTTAATGAAGCACCATAGGTGCGAACCCTCAGCGCCACTATACACTAGCTAGCTATTAAACCATTTCTCAGACCTATCAAGTATAAACAAAGGTGTGCAATGAAAACAGTAGATATAAATGCGTCTTAATAATGGAATCCA
>WLWD01002806.1_pt1 | contig 20483 bp, 19 predicted proteins | sample 6712731 | NCBI WGS metagenome assembly WLWD01 (sample SAMN12718690, study PRJNA576275) | sponge metagenome | isolation source: marine sponge | host: Mycale hentscheli | place: New Zealand: South Island, Marlborough, Capsize Point | collected 2014-11-01
GCTGGTTTTATTATAAGTCATTATAGATATGGTACAGGTGAAGGCTTGACTTGGTTATTGCATATGGCATCATATGCATCAGTTGCATGGTATTAGACTGTTCAGGATTGACTGTTGTCACATGGTAAAGGCACATGTATCAGTTCAGTGGTGTTGTGAGTGTTCTATTGAAAATCTTCTGTTAGACTTCCTAAGCCTTTTGCAGAGATTTGAGGCAGTGGTTTATGCTCCATTCATCTGTAATGTCCACCAGTGTTAATTTACTAATTTCTTGTCTGCTCACAAGCCTCAAGCATATGTGATGATAACCATTAGGCGTACCTGAGGTTCTGGTTGGCTTTGTGTTCCTGCATTTAGCTACTCCTTATGAAGATAACATTTACATCTACCAGTTTCATTGCTGGAGCAGTATTGATACTTGACTAGGAATAGCCAAATAAATTATTATTCTTGTTGCCTGAGAAATGATTTTGTAGAAGCTAGCTAGTGCATAGTAGTGCTGAGGGTTCATGAGTAGGTGCTTCAGTTATATAATAGCTAGGTTGTTTTTTGTTTTTTTGTTTTGTTTTTTTTTGTTTTTTTTGTTTTTTTTGCTAAGCTCACCAATAGTTATTGAATATTTACTATTTGTGATGTAGGAGTCTAATTCAGTATGGATAATAAGCAACGAATTTCACATCTCATTCTGTTGTCATGAGCTCCTCCTACTGGGTAAGAAGCTACTTACTGGCTTTATGGATGTGTATTTGTTGGCCAGATCTCTACATGAGTCATCAGTATATTTATCAAATTCTATAGAGTATTTTATCTAATGACCAGTTTAGTTTAAGCTGCAAGATTTAACTTAATCTTGCTGTCAATGTCATTCACCTGCTAATTGTCATATCATAGTCCTGGTGATTATCCTTTACCTGCTAATTTTATTATTACGGATTCAAGTGACCTGTTAAACGTAGAGGTCGTTTTTATAATTCAATGCTATTCTTCGTACGGGAAATCTGTGGCCTCGTATACCACATTCTGAACTCCTTTCGGATGTCCGGGTATAAATGGAAGAATCCCAGGCATGCCCTTTTACCTCTAGCTCCTATTCAAATTAAAATAAAGTCAAGAGAACCCTCCATTATACGTAGCTCACTATCCTTTCAAGTCAATCCACACCATGTTTACAACAAGTGCCCTAACTAAAAAACAGCTATATGTAATCATTTTTGCGAGTAATACTCAAGTCCATCTATCAATGCCATGTGTATGTACCAAAGTATTTTTTGATTGAAGATGAACCCTCAGGATAGTATCTTGGAGAACTCTGACAGCACGCTGTATATCTTTTGCAGTTGAATTAGCTGCGTCAATGGCAAACAGTACTTTTTCATTTCTATTTAGATCCCGCCATTTGTTCTTGTTTTTTCCCTTGTTTTTTATTTTATTTCGTCTTCTAAGATGCTCATGACTTTGTTTCCAAGCTTTTGTGTGCGCTAAGTTGCTGTAATGCTACTAAAGGGGAGTCGGTGACAAAAACTATCAGCGCCCATTTTCCACTTATCGCGAAATATGTCCCTGGCTACCCCCCTTTTATACGACACCTTCGTGTTTAAGAAACTAGTTAATAGTTGAAATATAGCTTGAGCTAGTATATTGTGGATCGTTTATTTACGTTATTTAGGCCAGATCTTTTGTTATTCCTGCAGTTATTTTCATTTTGTTCTGAGTTTTTCTAGACCATTTGGGCTTCCCCCCACCCTGTAAAGCAAAAAAAAATTTTTTTAAAAACTATTTCATTCTTAATAGTGTGGCACATGAATTTCCCATTCCAAACTATATGGGAAAAATCGTTATTCAGTTGAAATCACACTGGGACAGTGGAATAGCATGTAACTGAGTGAAATAGCACATAAACTAAGTGGAAACTAAGTGAAATACCATGGTAGCTAAGTGAAATAGTACGGGTGAGTGCGCACGCATGCAGCATTAATCTTGGAAATGTAGAGTTCAAGTTGTTTCTAGTTGGAGACAATGTCATTCTTTACCACAGAAGCTCTACCCGTATTAGACAGAATGTTTTTCAACAGATTAGAAGGGGCCATAGGTTGAAAAACGAAACAAAACAAAAACTGACCTGACCTACTATTAATGAGTGATAGCATGGGTAACCTGTGCTACTGGGGATCAATAGCACTCATAAAGCAATTGAAATAGCACTTGGCTTCACCTCATGCTATTTCAATCGCGTTACTTGTACAATTAATCCCGAACAGAACGGTTTCCCGTGCTATTACTCATACAGATGACTCCCTCAATTTCCATTATGCCCCCTTCAAATTAGAATTTTATTGATTTGCTCAAAATATTTCCCTGATTGTAAAATGTTAGCTCAATGGTAGACATAGAGGTTGTGAATAATCTAGCTTTACATAAGTGTATATGAAGGTCCCACAAAGTCACAAGATGTGAATCATCCTCAGAACTCCTTCCTTATTTTTCTTATATTGTGTGCAATTTTTGCATTGGAAATAAGTATAGGTTACATCGTGAGGTAAAGGTAATTACGGGATTTACACAACCGAGAGCTGAAGGCCCGAGGATAGTGTAAGTTCCGTACGGACCGTACCGAGTGGTGCAGCTGACTGGTACCATGGCTTTAGGCCATAGGAAATGCAACCAATCGTAAATTTAATTGGACCGTTTAAAGAAGCTCGGGGCAAAAATACGCTGCCTATGAGGTATACATGAAATATATTCACCGCATTTTGAGCAATTTGATTGGGAGGTTTGAACTTACTATGGTACAATATTATCTATATGCATAAGATTTTATTTTACGTTTTAAGAATTAGCTCACTTTTTACTGTGGGAGGTTCTTGTTGTGTTTGGTTTCAAACAGTAGCTAGTTGTATTTGTGTAGTACTCCACCTCCCCAAGTGTGTGAAGGAATATATTTTTTGGGTGGAGTTAGCAGCCTCACTTTAAGAAATTGAGATTTTAAGATATAAAGTGCGAATTACTAATTTACTGAAAATTCAATGTGTTTCGCCACAACTTGGTATAGAAGTGAAATTTTGTCACTGATTGTAAGATATAATTGACTATTTAATATCTCTATGTGATGCAGAGATGACATGAGAACCATCAATGGAGGTTGCTAAGGACATGAATACTCAGAAGGCAAGCACACAATACTTGTGTTAGGGCTGTCTGAATGGTGTATGTGTGTGCATGTGTTGTGTAACATGGTCAAGGAGCACATCCTTGTAGCAAGAGTTTTTGTGTTTCATTAGTATGAATTCAGTGAGTAGTCCATGGAAACCTGACAAGTGTAGTGGTTGACAGTATAAATGAGTGGTTAATGTAACATCTATTAACACTTCCATTCAAAGATGTGATGCTGAATTGGGCACTATTACCTCAGAGCAAGCAGCTAAATTACCTCATCCACACTACTCTCATTCATACTAATGGCACTGAATAATGAAAGGGACTTTCTGTGTTAGCTAACCTTCAGTGTGCTCTTGAGGGGTTACAGTCGTCATCTTGTCATTCTTTCATTCATCATTCACTCTGTCAACGTCATGCGGCTGCAAGATTTGGTTATATTCATTACGCGGGTAAGTAAACGGAATGTCAATTATACTGGAAGTGACAATTCAAATATGTTTTCTCGATTTCTGGTTCAATTGCTTTGCTGAATACAGCCCAGTTCAACTGCCAGTTCTCTGCTTTGAAGGTTTACCCCCCAGTATTTTTGCACCAAGTGGAGGTGAAGTGTAGCTTACTGATAGCTTAAAAAACTCAATTTTTTTCCTTTGCGTCATAAGGTCCCTTTTTCTAGACCCATCACTATTACAGAAGGATAAAAATAAATTCATAGCAAAAAAATTCCACGAGGTTTTGTGGTAATGTATACTTACCACAACTTTCTGTGTACTCCACTGTGAAGATTTCTGCCCCAACCTTAGCTACTATCACACTTATCCGAGCCTAGCTAGCCCTGGTCGACAAGTGTAGAGTTAAATTTTAATTAAGATAAGTTATAGTCAAGATTCGCAGTAAACACTATCATCCAAATCTTAGGGAGGCAAACTGGATCTTAAAGGGTGCAGTATCAACCCAGAACCTGTGGTAATCAAGTTATTCAGTAGAATACCACAAAACCTGCCCGTAAGGTTGCGTCTTCTCTTGAGATATGGGAGCCCACCTATTTCTATGAAGAGCATGCGAGCACCTTTTTCTCCTGTGAGGTAGATTAGACTAAGTACTATGATCTAAAATTTGATACAGGTTTATTTTAAATATATAATTAATAATAATTGATAATAAATAGCCGAAATGATAAATATAAAATATTAGAAATAAAATTTTAAATTAGTGAATAAATAAAATAAATAACAAATGTAATAATTCACATTCATTATCATATAATTATTCATCTTTAACAACAGTAACAGGAATGGAAAAAAATTACCAAAAAACTCCTGAGAAGTTGAAGTTAACACACTGAAACTGCTTATAACTTCCACCCTCTTCACCAATTGTCAAGCTCTCCAAAGACACCCAAGCAGATTATCCTGCAGCTGTGAGCCATGATATATCTATTCTAAACTAGTGACTCCAGGCTTCATTAATACACCACCGCTTCTTCATCGTCTAGGACCCTCCAGTACATTCCAGAAGTATTCTACTCTTCCGCGCCGGGCTCACTTGCACAGTAACTTTCCTTCAGTGTTTGCTTACCAGTTCTAATTAGAGCCATCACCACCTGGAATTTTGTCCACAATAAATTGCACGCTCAGAGTGGGGGCAGGGTCGAAGAATCAAATGAATATGAATTAGCTTCGGTATCTAAAATTAAAATTCAGACGTATTAGAAGGCCAGAATGAACTCATATTTGTACACAGGGTACACGCCACATTAAAAAACAACAACATTACACTGAGTTGTTGTTTTTTAATAGGATACAAAAAAAAGTAATATAAGAATATTTATAAAAATGGATAATATAAAAATATGGCATTGTAATGTTGTTGGGAAGCCCATAGTATACCGCTGGGGGAAAATTTTTGAGTCGTAACTGCAACGGTCGCCCCTGAATTTCAATGAATAGCCGTAATATTTGTACTGGTGTTTCTCAGTTCCTGGTTGGTCTTTTTTCTTGAAACTTGGTTTATAAGAGCTGTCTGTTGGTGTCTGTTTCAACTGCAACAACAAAAGTAAGCGTACATTGAACAGAAAACGAGAAATAAATACATAGCATAACTCCTCCATCTGTGGTTTAGTGCTGCAGTTGCAGGTGGTACTGCACCCTGAATTGAGGGCAAAAGCCTCCTCCTCTCCTCTCCCCTTGCCTCCTGAAATAAATTGTGTCAACTGCCTGCTTGGAAACAGATAGGGTGTTAGGCACAATGTAGTACATTCAATGTGCATCTTTGAAGTTACAGAGGCTTAACTAGGTTGTTAAAAGGGACATGAGTTGTTAAAGGGGACATTACTTGCTATAGTTAAATAGTTGACGAGGAGGTAAGGTGGTTTTCTAAATGTAGGGAGCTAGATTTTCAGTTCCCCAATAACTATGCAATTCCTCAAACTCATCTAACACCTTAGTCATCTCATTCTCATTATACCCATCACAAATACCATTTAAAATGCAACCCATATCACTCTGCTCATCTAATACAACATCCAACCTATACATCTCAAATCTCTCCTTATAAACCTTAAGACAGTTAAACGTGGACCACCTTACATGCCTCTCTGCACCCACCTTACCAATCCTATAATTAACCTCTCCCTTCCTCTCTAAAACTTTATATGGTCCCTCCCAGGAATCGGCTAGTTTACAAGTCATCCCTGGAACACGGTATAACACTAACTCACTAACTCACCCACCTTAAACACTCTTAACTTGGTTCCCCTATTTAAATACAGCATTATGGATTCACGTCCTTTCGCACTCTTAAGAGCCGCACAGTCTCTCATCCTCTCAAGTCTCTCTGCAACAGTAATCACCCAATCACAAACACCCAACTTCTCGTTCTCCCTTTCATATAACCCATGATACAGGGCATCTAACGGTGTCCTCACATGGAAGCCATAAACTAAATCAAAGGGACTAAATCCCGAATCTGCGTATGGCATCTGCCGCAACACAAACAGAACAAAACTGATTTGACCAACCCAGTCAACCCTATCACTCACACACTTTCCCAATATAGCTTTAAAGGTGCCATGCATCCGTTCAACGGCGCCATTACTCTCTGGATGATATGGAGACGTTCTCACCTTCTGGATTCCCAGCATTTCACACAACTGCCTAACTACCTTCCCACAGAACTGGCTCCCTTGATCACTCAGTATTCTCTCAGGTATTGAGGTCCTCGAGAAGATGGACCACAACCCTTTAACCATAGCCTTAGCCGTTATACTTCTCAGAGACACTGCTTCAGGCCACTTAGTGGCTAGACACACGTACGTCAGTAGGTATCTACACCCACCCTTACCTTAGGCAAAGGGTCTACAAGGTCGATCGCAACCAACTCGAAGGGCTCAGTCAACACTGGCCTCTCCACAGCTGGAGCACGTCTGGGCTTATGTTTACTTCTTCTCTGGCATACCACACAGCTAGTACAATGATCTACTATGTCTCTCGCCATTCCCGGCCAAACAAAATATCTCGCAATCATGGCACTTAAATCCCCTCTCATTTCTTTTACCCAGTTCTCGCCAATCTTTCAAACTCTCATTTTTCAACAACTCATTCCTGAACTCCACCCCGTCTGACCCCTCCTTCACAGGGCCAATCTCACTGGCTAACTCACATAACCTAGCCTCCTCGCCACTCAATTGTAACAACTCCTCAAGGGGATTCCGACTCACTCACACTTTCACTAGCGCTTGACACTACACTTGCTTTCGCCTGGGGCTGGACTGGTTTCGGCATAGCCTCCACCTCATCCACCCCATGTCCCTCCCCCACCTTACTCACATCTTCAGGCATAATTAAGGGTTCGGGCTGGCTACTCGCTCCCTGCACCGTTTCCAGTACACTACCACTCCCACTCTCAGGAGTGACCACACTCCACAAGTTGTTCACACTTACATTCTCCTCACTCTTATCTAACTCCTCCTCCTTCCTGACCATACTCCTAGTCAGAACATTCATGTTCACATTCTCACCGGACACATAGTCCTGAATAGCACACTTATAGGCTTCAGACTCCTCCCCATTTGTCAACGAGAAAGGAACAATACACGACACTCCCGGCATCTCACTCTCGTCTATGATTGCCCTAACCGCTTTCCTATAACCTCCAATTATCAACTCGCTCATGAAGCTCTTACAGCTCTTCTCACTCCCACCATAACCTTTTACTAACACATCACTACATAGCACAACTTGCTCTGGCACTAATGCCTTGGGTACAGACCCCAACTCTGCCCCAGAATCGATCAAAACCTCAGTCTTAGTTCCATTGACTAACCCCATAGCCACATTTCCCAATTTTCCTGACTTGCTCTCGTTTATCAGAACCGACATCTTCCTCGGTACTCCCTCTTTCTTTACAGAAACCACACCCTTCTTGACTGTACACTCTGGACTCCTATGGCCTACCTTCCCACAATTATAGCAGGTAACAACCCTGGGCGCATAACCACTCCCACCGGGTCTCGCACTACTCTTCTTACATTCACTAGCCCTATGGCCCTTCTCGCCACAGTTAAAGCATGTGACGTAGCTACCGACTCCTCCACTACTCACTCTCTCTCCACTACTATTACTCCTTTCACCACTCACACTCCCAAAATCGCGCCCATAACCACTCTTAAATCCTCTATTGCTTTCAACAAAACTACTACCTAATGGTTTGAAATAATTTCCTTTCTGCCTCCCTGCCATCCAGTCTTCTAGAGCTTCCCTGTAATCTCCCCAATTCTTAACAACCCTATTCTCTAGGAACATCTTCTACTCATAAGTTCTTGCACCCCTGACAAGTACCCTTTACAGTTCTTTGCATCCACTCGACAATACCACTCGCACTCATTCCCTTAAACGTCTCGTGGCATCGAATAGGTGATTGCCATAAGTGATGGCAGTTTCACCCGCCGCCTTCAACAACACTCCCTTCACCTCCGCATGCACTGACCCATCATCCCTTAACTGAGCCACCCTCACGCACAGTCGTTCAGGTAGCCTAGGATATAGCCTCTCCACCCAAAACTTGTCCTCAATCTCACCCTCTCTCATTATTCTTTCAAATTTCTCTAAGTAAGCTCCCAGCTCACTCCCATCCTTATACACACCTAACCCCTTCAACTTCTCCTGCAATAATTCATTCTTCTCCCTAGCCTTATTTCCTCCTCTCTTCTAGTCTTCCTCCTATCTTCTTCATCCCTTCTCCATTGAAGTTCATCTCTCCTCCTTCTATCATCTTCATCCCTACACCTAGCATACGCCTCATCTCTTCGTTTCTGCCTATTTTCTTCCTCCCGTCTCAACCTCTCCTCCAAAGATTTTAAATCCGCATCCCTTTCCTTCTGTCTCTTAGCTTCATCCTCTTCCCTTTTCTTCTCTCTCGCAGCTTCCTCCTCCCTTTTCCTGTCCTCACCATCCTGCCTCCTCTTCTCGTCTCGCTCTCGCCACTTCTCATCTCTGTCTATCATCATCTTCATGAGACTAGCCAAATCAACTTCCTCAGACCTTCTAGCCATCTTCTTCCGCCCAGCTACACCTTCCTCTGATCTACCGCCACCTCTTCCTCTACTTCTCCCACCTCACCTTCCTCTTCCGAGAGCACCTGTTCCGTGTGCGACACGTCAGCGGGGCGCGTAGGGTAGGGGGACCTCCCAGAGGCAGTCTACCTATGTGAGGGACGGTAGGGCTGATCGCCAGTCCCAACAGCTGGCAACCTTCTTGTGGCCGCCTTCTTCCTCTCTTCCACTTGTCCGGGCTCTGACATGAGTCGGTGACCCAGACGTCCGTCAAACTCCTACAGACAACAGCACACAAAGAATATAAAAATAAATGATACAACTGGAAGGCTATTACAATAGATAAATTACAAAAGTAACACAAGACCTCAATTTCACACTTCAGAAAAAAAAGCACGCCACCCTCAGTTCAAACTGTTCCGACAAGATATGGGGGTCCTTGTCTCGAGTTAATCCGTCGACCGAATGATCCTCTGCCGTGGCAAGGTCAAGTTGCTGGCCTCCTCAGTTGCTGGCCTCCTCTGCTGTAGCAAGAAGCGCCGGTTGTCTGCAGACGGTTGGGGTTTGGAATATCTTCCTCAGGTAGGTGGGGATATCTCCCTTGGCTCAGGGCGTCTCTTGATATGATTCGGAATGTCTTCCTTGCTGGTTCTGATCTTAGGCAAATGTCTTCGCCGTGAGTTCTGGAACTGGGGGGAATGTCTTCGCCCGCAGATCCCACTGCTGCCACCAAAATGTGGGGGGCTCGCCCTGGGCTCCTTAAGTTTGATATAGAACAGACTGAAGTACAAGAATGATTGTGGGCGGTTTCATATGAAATGTATGACTCCACCCACGGGAAATGAACACGTACACGAAACTTTCTCATGAATACACAACACGTGGCACTCAAAGACAATATGACCATAAAAGGAAACAAATACGACTGCTCACAAACAACTCTACAGAACATGCCACAACACATCCATCCACAAGATTGAATACATAAAATAATATCAATGTCCACACATATGTCTCTTTCTTTATCTTTCTCTATCTTCTTCTTTCTCTGCTTCTCTGTCTTCTCCTTCCTGAATGTGGGCTTCCTTGCTTTGGGAGCCCACACCTTGTCTGTATTGAACTAATGTATTGTGGACCCTTTTCCATATTGAATGGATATATTGTGGACTGCAATCCATATTGAACTAATATATTGTGGACCATTTCCATATTGTGGACCCTTATCCATTAAACTTATATATGGTGGACCTTTTTCCGTACTGAACTAATGTATTGTGGACCCTTTTCTGTATTGAATGGATATATTTTGGACCCTTTTCCATATTGAACTTGTATATTGTGGACCTTTTTCCATATTGAACTTATATATTGTGGACCTTTTTCCGTACTGAACTAATGTATTGTGGACCCTTTTCTATATTGTGGACCCTTTTCCATATTGAACTTATATATTGTGGAACTTTTTCCATATTGAACTAATAATTGTGGACCATTTCCATGTTTATTGTGGACCCTTTTCCATATCGAACTTATATATTGTGGACCTTTTTCCGTACTGAACTAATGTATTGTGGACCCTTTTCTGTATTGAATGGATATGTGGACCCTTTTCCATATTGAACTTATATATTGTGGACCTTTTCCCATATTGAACTTATATATTGTGGACCTTTTTCCGTATATATTGTGGACCTTTTTCCGTACTGAACTAATGTATTGTGGACCCTTTTCTATATTGAATGGATATATTGTGGACCCTTTTCCATATTGAACTTATATATTGTGGACCTTTTTCCATATTGAACTAATGTATTGTGGACCCTTTTCCATATTGAGGTAATATATTGTGGACACTTTTCCGTACTGAACTAATGTATTGTGGACCCTTTTCCATATTGAATGGATATATTGTGGACTGCAATCCATATTGAACTAATATATTGTAGACCCTTTTCCGTATTGAACTTATATATTGTGGACCTTTTTCCATATTGAACTGATATCCGTACTGAACTAATGTATTGTGGACCTTTTTCCATATTGAACTAATGTATTGTGGACCTTTTTCCATATTGAACTAATGTATTGTGGACACTTTTCCATATTGAACTAATATATTGTGGACCCTTTTCCATATTGAACTTGTATATTATGGACCTTTTTCCATATTGAACTAATGTATTGTGGACACTTCTGTATTGAAATGTATTGTGGACACTTTTCTGTATTGAACTAATGTATTGTGGACACTTTTCTGTGTTGAACTAATGTATTGTGGACACTTTTCTGTATTGAACAGATATATTGTGGACCTTTTTCCATATTGAACTAATGTATTGTGGACACTTCTGTATTGAACTAATGCATTGTGGACCCTTCTCAATATTGAACTAATATATTGTGGACCCCTTTCCATATTGGACTTATAAATTGTGGACCTTTTTCCATATTGAACTAATGTATTGTGGACACTTCCATATTGAAGTAATATATTGTCCCTTTTCCATATTGAACTAATATATTGTGGACCCTTTTCCATATTGAACTAATAAAATTTATAACTTTCCGTATTGACTAATGTTTTTCGTATTGAAGTAATACCTTTTCTGTATTGAACTAATATATTGTGGACCTCTATCCATATTGAAGTAATATATTGTGGACGCAATTCATATTGAACTTATATATTGTGGACCTTTTCCATATTGAACTAATGTATTGTGGACACTTTTCTGTATTAAAAGTGTTGAAGTACTTATAAGCACTAAGTGCTTGAATCCATGCCTTGTGTGTGTGTGTGTGTTGTGTTTATTGGAATTAAACATACATATCACGTGACATTGCATAGGCACATAGGTTCATGTGAATGGGTGGAGTTTGAATTAGGGCTACATGTATGGGTGGAGTATGGGACACTGTAGTCTGTCCAGATGAATGATGCATAGAAAGTGTTATACTACAAATAGAGGTTGTACAGAAAATGGGACTTGCACATTGGATAGGTTTTGGTTAAAAACAAAACAAAAAGAAAGGAAAAGAAAATTGGGGCAGAAGTGCTTTTCTATATTGCAAGAATCTGCAATAGAAATATCCTCAGTTTTCTAGTGCATCCAATTTAGACTTTTGCTTAATCCTCATGAGTTAATTTGAGTTGATTATGAGATACCTTAGTTGCATCCATGAGTGCATTGATCATTTACTGCATTTATGGTCACACCAACTCAACTTCAACAGACTATAGTGTGGATGTGTGTGAGTGAGAGTAATGTATGTGGGTGAAGTGAGAGACAGGTGTGTAGGTAAAGTGTAAGACATGTGTAGGTGGAGTAAGAAACATGTGCGTTGGATTGTGGGGCATGTGTGGGTGGAGTATGAGCTGTGTGTGTGAGGTGGAGTGTGAGATACTAGTGTGGGTGGAGTATAAGGAGTGAGGGTGTGGTAGATTGATTGTCAGTGGGTTGAATGTATGTTGCCTTTTAAGTATCTCAAGCTTTTATTTATCGCCTGCTTCATAAGTACTAGTAAAGGGTCCTCAAAGGTGTTAGTGCAGCTACATTATGGGTGTACAATTGAACAACCGGAAAGGAGTCACTATAAGATAAAGTGTATTGATTGTTGAGGAGATTGTGTATTGCTGATTGGTAAGGCATCATCCACAATGGCAATACTTAAATAGTGCAGCAGTGTATTGATTGTTGATAAGGAGTAAATATTGTGTATTGCTGATTGGTAAGGAGTCATTAACAATGCCAATACTTAATGTGACCGGCTTTGGGAAAATTAGCCTAAACGCGGCAAAATTCACCTAATGGGTCAATTTTAAAAAAAATTTTTTTTTTTAATGATGGAAATAGATAAATAACTGTTAGCTCTAGCTTATGATGCAGCTGTAAGCTCTGGCGAGTTCTAGAACTCCTGCTACGAGGCTAGGAACACTTGCAAATTAACTTGTGTACGGGATGTTACCAAGAAATATTTTGATGGGCTGTTCATTTGCCAGGGAATCATTTGGGAGGAGGATGCTCGTCTCCCGTTGAAGCTATTTTACCCCCTTGAAATATTCTTAAAATTTCATAAGCAAAAAGCAAAGTTAAAAGGTGAACAATTTAGGGAGGGAGGTTTTGAGTACAATAAAGCTTATGGGTGAAGTATTAAACTTGTGTTCAAGTAGAGAGTATGGCAGATGTCTTGTAGTCTTGTGAATATGTACACAATGGTAGGTTGAGGTTCCTTTGTGTTTCATAATGTCGCAGAGGCTTTCATTGGCTGCTAGGCTTGTGATCCACATCAGTTGGTACTTGAACCATGTTCGTTGCTAGACTTGTGATCTGTGCCAATATGGGATAGGGTTTTTAAAGAATATAAGATAGAATTAACCACCTTTATTCCTGACATGTGATCTGGTACAGTTAAGTAGGTCACTCACCAGTACTATCTCATCCACAAATGGTGAGCTTGAGTATGGGACCATCAGAATCTATGAATATTTAGATATAGTAGCATATGATGTTAAAGTATAATTAGAGTGTGACGTACTTGAGCATGCATCTCATGTAGCACTCAATACAAATGTCTCACACAATACACTCATGTACACCTCTCACACTTCACCTATATGTAGTGGGAAGGGAAAGACATGTAGCACATTTTCAACATAAATTAATGTCTTTAACTGTTTGATTATCACTTAATGTTCTAGCAATATTTACTTACAGTATATTTTGAAGTATGCAAATTGAATTCAGTAATAATTATTGCCACTTTATTGTTATGCTGCAGGGTATGCTTTTTGATGTTTCTAGCAGTAATGGAGGTTGGCTACAATGATCAAGAATGATGATGAGTACAAGACTTTTTGACATTATTTGTTTTGATATCAAACTATCATCCAAATTTTTGTGTACCTGTTTTCCTTTGATGTAATATATTTTTTATTACTAACCAGAATTTGTGTATTGGTGCGCGGCGTTGTCTGGTACAGTATGGTATAGTATGCTGATTGTACAGTGTAGTAAAACCTAGTAAAACACAAGTACACCAGTTCTGCTATGTATGTTTTACTATTGAGTGAGCTAGAGTTTACTAGTGGTGGACAGGTATGGTAAAACATGAGTGACACTTGAAGTGTACTGGATGTTTTACCTCATGGTGTACTGGAATACTTATAGTTTACCTCATGTTTTACTGGACAGTGTACAGGTAGTAAAACATGTGTAAAACATTCGTGCACAAGTGTTCCGGTTTTAGAGTTTACTGCATGTTCTACTAGGATTTACTGTCCAGTACAACACAGGTAAAACTGAAGTGAATCATTAGTTTACAAATGTTTTACTGATGAGTAAAACGTGGTTGGCAAAGCAGTGAAAGTTGCTTATATCCTATATCAAATTTTATAGGACTCATTATTATTCCTGTTGTAAGTACTAAACCCCTTACCTAATCTTCATCACAAATAAGAATTTTCAATACTTCACTTCTTTAACATCACCCTACATACAAAATATTATACATATGCTTAACCCTCTACTAAAAGAGGTATTTCTAGCTCAGCACAATAGGTGGAGAAATATTCTTCTAACGGAAACAATACTAAATAATACTATTTATTCAGTACAATAAAATTATTGGGGAGAAAGAGGGAGGGGCTAACTCCTACACAATGGGTTTCATAATATCAACATTAAAATTCTTGTCTGCTATATCAATTAAACACAGCTGCTAGCTGCTGGCAGAAATACTGTATTCTTATACCTAGCCCTACCCCCACCCCTTCCCTATAAATTAAGTATTTATGCCGTCCAATGCCTGCCACTAGTTTAGCTACACCTATAAAACAATGACTTCTCCTTTCCCCACCTCACTTACTTGCAGCATTTCGTGGTAACGGTACCAATTGGCACATTTTGAATGAATGTAGTAGACCTTTTAGATCAAATGAACCGCCAAATTCCTTACGTATGTACACAGTTGCACCCGCTTCACAAACCTTACGCTACCTCAAGTGGTATAAAATCCGGAAACCCTGTACCACTTTAGGTAGGCTTTTAGGAAACCCAGAAGCCCTATGGCACGCGCGATCTTCAACACCCTCGCTCGCCAATAAGTGGGCGGCATCTATAGAAATGGCGCGCGCGTCAGATATTCAAAAGCCACGCTCAATTCTTGCTTGGTGTCCGGAGCTTCTTTGGAAATACTCTCCCTATCTGACTCAGAAGATTCTGGCTCTGGAGAACTATGTTCTACAGCCGTTCGTAAATTTTCTGATAAGCAAAGGTGTTATTTGGAGAAGCTGTATCAAAATGGAATGACAGGCTGGGGGAAGGATCATGCTGCTGAGGTCGAACTTGCTGTAGCTGGTACTGGACTTTCTCTCTCACAGATCAAGGTATGCCTCAGAGTAAATGCTAATTATAAAAAACTCCTGATAGCCTGTGTACCATTTTCTTGCCATTCCCTTACAATAGTTACTTACTGGAGTAGTCGCATAGTTGATTGTGTATACTGAAAGTCTCCTTTAGCAGCTTGGGTACAATTCTTATATACACGGTCACCTCTTATATAGCGATTCCCTTTCACGGTCAATATCAGCCAATAATATGATAAATCAAGCTAGTACATTCAGAGAAAAATAAAGAATTTGAACTTACATTACTGAGGCTACAATATTAATTCTAATTTCTGGCTCCTATAGGGTTCAAACAGAGTACATGGTTTATTCCCCTTCAAGTTACTGGATTCAGATACCTATACAATAAACTGATACTCAATGGTAGTCATTCCAGTGGCAGTATTTTGTAAAACGAAAATACCAGTGCTTTAAAAAAAACAATTTGCACCAGTTACTTCAGTGGAGACTGGTATGACCAACTAGCCCAATGGGCTACTATGAAGGTAAACCTTAAGACATAACAAAAAGCAGTGTAAACAAGGTGGAATGAAAATGAAAAGGGGACAGGTTAAGGTGGTTGAGGGAAAAGGTGTGTGTGGAAATTTTCTTATGCTCTAGATATTATAGGAAGTTCTGTGTTAGAGCAACATAATAAACAAAAAGTAGGAATGTTGTATTAGATACTGGTAGCTGAAAACTCCCAGCAGATGACATGCATAAACGTCTTGTATTGTCCTTCTGAGGAAGTTCATATCTAAATCAACGGTTAATTATCAATAATCTCCAAATCAGAGCGTGACAGACAGACGAACAGGCAGGATGACTACTATAACCCTCTCGCGCATGTGTGCTGAGGGTTAATAATGATTTTTTACTTGGCTGGTTGATAATTAAAAAACATCTCCTACAAGTCCATATGATATCATTAGAATTGGTTGCAAACTATGTTATTTCTTTTTTCTATGGTGTCTGCCCATGTTAGAGAAAGTTGGTTATATAATTGGTTAAGTTTGAAAAGATTTGCTTGCTATTATACTGGCTAGTTTTGTGGTATTGGTCAAAATGCACAATTTGTACGTCCAGTGCTCACAAGTAAACTCAATTTTGCTGGAACCAACTATGACCTGTATATGCATGATTTAGCTGTTTCTGTTTGTTTATTTTCTTTTTGCTATGCTTTTTGAAGTTTGATAGGGTGATAGGATGGTCTTTCAACTTTCAGAAACGGCTACTGTGTCACACTCAAATTTGTGCTACTCTATGAATGTAGAGTTTCTGCATAATTTGCGTTAGACATACAGTGTTCAATAAATGGATTGTTTATAATAATAAAACGTTTACATTTTTTATAGAATTGGATTAGAAGAAGAAATAGAATGCAGAAAGGCAGTGCAAAAGGAAGATTAAATGTTGTGCCTAACAAATCGCTAACCAAGTGGCAAAAATATGTTAAGAACTTTGCTGAAAGTGAAGGTATGTTAAATTTGTTTTGCATTTATTATGAGCGCTTCATAATAATTACTACAGATAGATAATACACCCTAATTTTTTGCTGGTTTCATGCTATTCTTGATGTATTTTGATGGTGTTTGTGCACACTGAGGGTTTGGATCTCAGATTGATTATAGTTTTGATGGCATGTGCCTACTCTATCTCCCGTAAGCATTTCGGGCAAAATGAGCTCCACCTAACCAGTTAAGGGGAGAGGAACTCTAAATAAATAGTAATGAGCTGCTGGTTTTGTTTTGTTTTTTTTTGTTTTTTTTTTGGTGTGTGTGTGTGTGTGTGTCATAAGAAACTAATCACACATAAGCATAGGAGAATAATTGAGAAGAAATTTTGCCCAGAATGTGATATGGTTATTAGATGTAACTTAGAGAAATAATTTGGGCTTCAAGTGGTCCTGAAAGAACTGAAATGTTCTGCCACCTTCACTGGAATTTTTTTTGAGAGGTTTTGATGTGATTTGGTTGATAGTAATTCTTATATAAAAGTGATGGTTGTGATTAGGTGGAAGCTTACTACATGAGTACAGATAGTGTGATTTAAAAATACTTTTATTGTATTTATACTATTTACATATAGAAGGAAAGATTGGCAAATCATTTGGTGCTAGTCACTTTAACAAAGAGGCCAGCAAGAACTATCAGCAACTCTCAGACATGGAACGTGCGATGTTGGAACAAGATAATCCTTTAGACACAGTGATGACTAGTGCACAGATTAACAGGAGAGCAAGGAAAATTATGACTCATATTCAAAATGAAGTATGTTATAATTTACCAAGTTATTACATGTATGTAGTGGTATGTGAACAAGAGAAGCATAGGCTTTTCTAAATCATAAATGGGAACCTTTTTAGGCTGTCTAATAGTGCGCAATATATATATATATATATACTGTGTATGTAAGTTACCCTGTTATGTGTAGTTTCTATGAATTTTGAATTTAGGTATAGTGGTAAACTTCGGTAATATTCCTGTACGTAGTAGTCAGGTGCTATTAGAATAGGCTAATGTGCTGTAATATCACTTGTTATACATGGTACATAAGCATCCTTGCAGTACTGGCACTGTGCTAATAGAAGCCAACACTGTCCGATTCTGGTATCCATTATTGGCGAGCGATGTGTTACAGGGGTAACACAATTGAAAATCGAGGATGTTTGTTTGTTTATATGTTTGGACGTACGTATGTCATTTTGTACTTTGACCCTCTCGTATTTTTGTGTTCGTTGGATGTTCGATCCCGTCCCTAACTTCACTAAACAGAACCCTTTGTTGATCGATTATTAACTGTATCACCCTAGAAATTATATAAACATACAAATATCTCCTATTCTCAATTTGTATAGTGTCAAGCTCGCTTCACTCACTCTCCAATAATAGTTAAACCATGAATTCGAGAATTATTGCTACATCTGATCCCGAGGGCAAAGCCCAAGGAAGAGGGTGGTTATCTGGTGATAACTCCAAGAGTTGCCAGGGTTTAATTAATTTATATTGTAGTCATATCATTTCGAACAGTGTAACAGACCAAATGAGAGTGTAAAAGACCAAATAAAAAGAGGGGGTATTGTTGTTTTGAGGGGGGGGGGGGGGGGGGGGGGGGTTGGGGGGGGGGTGGGGGTGGGGGGGGGGGGGGGGTGGGTGGGGGGGGGGGGGGGGGGGGGTGGGGAAATATTCCAGTTGTGCAGCGAGAGGGTCCTCCAAAATAAGACAAGGACTTTTTCAGGATTTTTTTCCTGGGGGGGGGGGGGGGGAGGACTTTTTTATTTACTTTTTTTATTCCACCTAGGATAGTATAAGTAGGACACCGAGATTGGGAGGGTGCAAGTCCTCCGAGTAGGACGGGGGGTGGAGGGGGGGGGGGGGGGAGGAGTAATGCTATTATGACAGCTAATTTTAAATTGTGTACTGTTACACTTCAGAGATGTCAAGCTAAGTAGTCTTGAGGGGCTAATCACCCAGTTAGTCGTGTTAGTTGATCTCATAAGTCAGTGACTCAGAGTAAGAATGATGGCGGAAGTGACACTGAGACAACTCAGCCTAGCTGATTATCAAACAAAAAAAAATAGAAGAATTGTGCTTTGATTTATATTTTAATAATAAAATAATTTTGCTCTGAGTTACCATTTATAATTGTAATTTAAAAAAATTCAGATTCTTAGGAGGGGAGACTTCTTCTGGGGGGGGGGGGGATTCCAGCCCCCACCCCCTCTACAGGCAATTACGGAGGGCAATAACACAGGGAAATAGCATTTATATTACGTATAATAATATGGTAAAAAGGTTTCAATGCCATAGTAACCACTTGCCGCAACTGTTTGAATTTAAAAAGAAAACAAAAAAAACAACAAGTCACATTAGTTAAAAGTAGCTTAAGTAGTAGTCGTAATGCACAATACGTACTTTCACACAACTGGACATACCTACACAAGACTTCCTTCATGGTTGTCTAGTAGACAATGAATTTCAAGTAAATATTGTTACGCAAGGCTTATAACTATGACAAATAGTAGTCTGGCGCAGCCAGTCCCTTTACCTGGCCACTACCGGAGAAAGGGTCTGGGGACAATCATGCACGTTGGCTGTTCTATAGCCAAGATTTTGGGCTGTGGTTAGTTAACATTTTTTTGTCGTTTCCTTGAAATGAGTGGGCATCTTACCACAAGTGTACATAACGGAGCCCACGTTCCCGAACTATCAAAGTATTGCTTACGCAAATGCTCTGTGGTTGTACTCAGGTCAGCTTGTCCAGTAAACCGTGGGCGCCGTAACAGTAATTAGACAACCACTACCACATTCCTCTAGAACAGCCAAGGTGCATGATTGTCCCCAGACCCTTTCTAGCGTAGCGGTTAGGTAAAGGGTCTGGCTGCGCCAGACTAGACAAATAGCACATTAAGTTACCACCGCCACTAACTCTAATAGAAATGGAACTCGGCAAGTTTTAAGAATTTGAAACGGTAAACAATTCAATTTCTAGGATGATATGAGTAATGATCGATAACCAGAGGATTCTGTTTAGTGAAGATTGACAGGGTCACCCACCAAACAAACAAAAATGCCAGGGTCATAGTACAAAAATGACATACGTACGTACATCCTAACATATATAAATAAATAGCCCTGAATATTAATTGTGTTTCCCCTGATAGCGTCTTGTTCACTCGCCAATAAAAATATATGTATGTGACTGTTCACAGGAAAATTGAGCTCTATACGGCACCAAACAATTAGATGTTCCTCAGCAGCCAGGCATTGAGCTCTCCAAAATAATAGCTTCCAAAAAAAATTCAAAAACTTAGGAACTCATAGTAATGTGTAATATTAATTGTGCTAATATGTATTAATTATAGATGCTGAATAGCACTCTCCTTGCCTTGCACAATATAACCTTAAGTACATTACATCTTTATTTACACTTGCTGTTACAGTTTTCTGAACTGGAGGGTCTTGGATACAAAGGTTTTGCAGTTGCCATTTGTGGAAGTAAGAGCCAGATTCTTGGCACACCATCTGTGTTATCATCATTGTCTCCAAAAATTATTGAATATTTTTATTGCATCATTTCCTATGGTAAGTAAATTTACACTTTATGAAGCCATACAGAGCCCTTTACATGAATGTTTCAATTACTATGATAATAGTATGGCGCATAAGTTTCCCATTAAAAAATGAATGGGAAAAATCGCTGTTCAATTGAAATACCTCGGTAGCTAAGTGAAATAGTACGGGTAAGTGCGCACGCGTAGAGCGTTAACCTTGGAAACGTACAGTTCGAGTAGTTTCTAGTAGGGGACAATGTGCAAACGACTTTTTAAAAAGCTGGCCTACTATTAGCTATTGATAGCACGGATAACCTGTGCTATTAGGGATTAATAGCACG
>WLWD01004137.1_pt1 | contig 20480 bp, 5 predicted proteins | sample 6712731 | NCBI WGS metagenome assembly WLWD01 (sample SAMN12718690, study PRJNA576275) | sponge metagenome | isolation source: marine sponge | host: Mycale hentscheli | place: New Zealand: South Island, Marlborough, Capsize Point | collected 2014-11-01
TTGGTTGTCAAGAGCCGTTGGTAGTCAGAATGCCGTAGTCTTAATGCTAAGGAAGCTACTACTTCTCGAGGGAATCTGAGGTAAGTACGTAATTCCATATTTGTAAGCTAAATATGCAAAATTAACTCGGGCCTTTCTTTTTTGTAGCTAAGAGCTTGTCAATAGTGACTGGTAAATTCAAATAGTCAGATTGGCTCAAATTTGGTACTACAAAAGTTACCACTGCTCAAGAAAATGAGGTAAGAAAGTAATTTTGTAATTGTGTGCTAAAATTGATTGTCTTTTGTTTTTGTAGGTTAGAGCTTGTTGTCAAGAATTCAAGGTAATTCAGATGGTCAAAGTAACTTCAATTTGATACTACAGAAGTTATCAATATTCAAGAATGATGTAAGTAGTAATTCCATAATATTTGTTGGCTAAAATTAATAATAATAACACTGGTTTATTTTTTATCGTAGCTGAGAGCTTGTTCAAGAGTTACTGGTGATTGAGATTATCAGAATGGTTGTGATGTTTGATACTACAAAAGTTACCATTAATAAGGTAAGCGAGTGATTTTGTATTTGTTTGCTGAAATCAAATGTCATAACTGCTATTATAGTGTTTGCATGAAGTAAGCTAAAACATAGTAACATTTTATGTTACCTAACTATCAGGCTCGCTCGCCATTTGTGCTCAAGCACACCACTAGTATATATGTATGTATGATGCAGTGTCGCTGCCCGTCAATGCATGAAAAGCTGGAATACACTGTCTTGTATCTGAATTGTATGGATGGTACGTATGCTCTTTAAACGCGCGCGCGGGGGACTTTTTTCTCCTAAAAACACGGCTATTTAGGCTTGACTCCAGTTTATTCTGAAACTACAGCATTAAGCAAACCTTACTTTATACTTAAGCTCCAAAGTATGAGAAAATTCCTGCTAAAACGCTTTTTTTCAAGACACAAAAAGTTGATTCGACAGGTTACTATGGCATTGAAGACCCTTTTCCAGACTTAATTTCAAAACTTCGCCATTTTATGGGGGGGATACGGAGTGCCGTTTGTTGGTTGTCAAGAGCCGTTGGTAGCCAGAATGCCGTAGTATTAATGCTAAGGAAACTACTACTTCTCGAGGGAAGCTGAGATAAGTACGCAATTCCATATTTGTTAGCTAAATATGCAAAATTAACTCTGGCCTTTCTTTTTTGTAGCTAAGAGCTTGTTAACAGTGACTGATAAATTCAAATAGTCAGATTGGCTCAAATTTGGTACTACAAAAGTTACCACTGCTCAAGAAAATGAGGTAAGAAAGTAATTTTGTATTTGTGTGCTAAAATTGTCTTTTGTTTTTGTAGGTGAGAGCTTGTTGTCAAGAATTCAAGGCAATTCAGATGGTCAAAGTAACTTCAATTTGATACTACAGAAGTTATCAATACTCAAGAATGATGAATATTTGTTGGCTAAAATTACAAATAATAACACTGGTTTATTTTTTATCGTAGTTGAGAGCTTGTTCAAGAGTTACTGGTGATTGAGATTATCAGAATGGTTTGATGTTTTATATACAAAGTACCATTACTCAGGTAGACGTGATTTCAGTATCTATTTGCTGAATCAAATGACATAATGGCTATTATAGTGTTTTAATGAACTAAGCAAACAGAGTAACATTTTATTTTACTTAACATCAGTTCGCTCAAAAACACCAAATCGCTCCGCCATTTATGCTCAGCCCACCACTATTATATTTATATTGGTATATATGTTTGGACGACGTATGTCATTTTGTACTTTGAACCCCTCGCGTTTTTGTGTTAGTGTATGGTGGTCGACCCCGTCCCAAATTGCACTACAAATCATCCTCGTGGTTATCGATCAGTACCCGTATCACCCTAGAAATTGAATTGTTTACCGTTTTGAATTCTTTTGCGGGTGCAGTTCAAACTTGAAAACTTAAGGGACTTCCATTTCTATTCGCGTTAGTGGCGGTGGTAAGTCAATGCGCTCTTTGTCATGGTTATAAGCCGTGCGTAACAGTATTTACTTGAAAATACATTGTCCACTAGACTACTGCGAAGGTAAGTCTGTGTAGGTGCATGTCCAGTTGTGTCAAAGCATTGTGTGTTACAACCACTACTTAGCTAAAGAATATCACAAAGAAAACTTTTAAATAACGTGTATTGTTTTGTTGTTGTTGTTTTCTTTCTAAGCAGTTGCAGAGAGTTGTTACTATGGCACTGAAATCCCTTTACCCTGTATGCTAAATTTTAAAACTGGACCTTATTTTCAGTAGCTTCAGTGTTAGAAGTCAAAATCATTCATATAAAATAGTATAGTCTTTAGGCTCGCTCGCCATTTGTGCTCAAGCACATCACTAGTAAGTTACAATTATTAATTATCATCATCATTATTATAATTATTATTATTATTATTATAAAAAAAAAAATACATACACATTGTGCTAAACTGTTAATTATACAGTGCATAAATGACTCGTTATAACCATTCACAACTGTAGCTGTGACGTGCCTGAAGACTGCATTACCTGCTCAGCTTCTTGTGACTAGGAATAATTGTGGTAATTTTTATGAAAACCCTATCTGGAATGTTAGGCTTCTCACTTTGCAACCAAGCTTATTCTCATGATGATGTCACTTTAACCATGGGATAGATTGCTACCACAGATTATTAGCATAAACCAGTAAGAAATGAGATAACATGTACTCCATATTGAAATGGCACACACGTTTTTGTGTTAAAGATTCTTTTCTTTTAAAGTTAAAACTTATTACATGACTATTTTTGTTTTCATAAGTGTGCATGTGCATACTGCGTGCACGCACACGTGTGTGTATGCATGTGTATGTGTGAGTGTGTATGTGCATCATGTATGCGTACGAGTGTATGTATATGAATGTATGCGTGTGCACCGTGTGTGTGAATGTGCATGTGTGTAATGATATATTGCCTCACTTCATGTGAATATAGGCCAGTACTTTCACTGTTTTTTTTTTTGTTTTTTTTTGTTCTTGTCTTTCTAAATACAGTTTTTACTTTCTTTCTTCATGAAACTATTAGAAAAGTGGAATCTACAACTTGTGACACATGAACCTCACCCACAGAATGTAACGTGATTTTATTCTTGTCACACAGTTTGAAACCATCTATTTATATAGCTATGCATCATGTACATTGTTCTCAGGCAGAATTAGATACATATAATTCAATACACTTCACTATTTCTTAAGTCTGGGGAACAAAGATTCCACAAGTTCCTTGAGCAAGTCAGACAATGTACCAGTACAGCCATGTTGTTAACATGTCTACATGCCACACAACTGAAGAACAAAAACCTAACAAGTAGTTGATTAGCTACTTGATTAATTTTGTTTTGTTTTTTTCAATCTTCCCACTTTTTCCCATCTATATACTGTCTTCTCAAAGGTGCCCTTACATTCAGCAAGGTGAGGAGAAGCATCTACAAACCTTATGCTGAGCTACAGCTGATATTAATCATTCACAACACAACAACAACAAAGTGACAAATCATTTCCAAGAATATTCAAAGAGGTTTAATTCATATATGTTTAGTTATAGTGAAGATAATGAGTAAATAAAAGAAAAGGTACTTATATTATTATGAATTAATAGGAAGTCCTTACATGCATTAAGTAATAGTTATGCCATGGCCAACGAGGGGTTATGGAATATAGCCCGAGGGATAAGGGCATGATATTCCATAACCCCGATGTTGCCATGGCACAACTGTTTTATACCATAGTTGCTGCTACTACTACTCTCTCATATCCACCTATATGGGACCAGCCCTACCACATATAGCATTCCTGCCGCTCTCATACCACAGGAATTTACCACAGCTAGCTGCTTTACTGCTTACTGCTGAGCAGCCCAGGTAGAGTTAGATCTGGAGATAACAGCTGGCAGCTACAATGCTAAAGTAAACTTGCTAAAGTAAACTTTCTGGCGTGCCCCAGGAAAAATCACCGGGAAAATATCACTTTTAATCCATGGGTGTTACCACAGCAACCATGGTATAAGTAAATATAAACTAATGGCTACAGGCTTATAAAATAGCTTGATATCTCATGCCACTAATTCATGTATATACATATACAGTATATGATATATGCATGCATATAATGTATGTATGTATGTATGTATGTATGTATGTATGTATAGAAAATAGTGCCAAAGTACTGCATTCTGAATAAAAAAAAATTCTTGCCAAGAATTTATCATACTTGTATTTCAGGCAGAAACAAACATTGCAGCTTTGATTTAAAATTATATTGTATGCATATACAGTGGAACTTGTGATGGTGAACTAACATAGCAATTAACTTTGTTTAGTGAATCTTCTGATTGCCCCTTCCAACAGAAAACATATTGCTTATCACTTCCTAAAGTACACCTCTTATTTGTGAACTGAAAGCCCTGTTCCCAAATAGTTCTTAGTTCAGAGGTTTTACTTAGAGTGCAGCCATACAGCTACTACTAACAAATTGTTTGCTGGAAGAACAAATTTTATGTAACAATTGACCAATTGTTCAGTTTTTGTTCTTCACTCCTAAAGGCCCTAATCTGATCCAATAACCATACAATGATATCATAAACCGCTACTCCCAGGCAAGGGTACAAGTACTCACTCAGTTATCAGTTACTATAAGAACACATATTAATTCCTTGAAAAATTAGGTCACATAGCAGCGGTAAGTGATATCATCACACCTGTAATTTTTACAGAGGCTAATAGCTAACTTAGATAACCCATAAAATCAGCAGATATATTCTTAAGTGTGTAATTTATCACTTGAACACATATAATCAGTTTTCTATGTACCTGGTAGTAAGAAACTATGTCACAGTTGAATGAATTGCATCTTCTACCAGCTAACATGTCCTATTGCTGAAGACAACTGTGATAGAAAGAATGAAACTTCTGGATCTGTTATAAGTATGACATTTATTGGAAATGTAATTACAATATATATGCACAGACTCAAGGATAATAAATGCACCTTTACTGGTTATATATATATATACACATTGTGGCTATATTGTGGAAGCCAGAAAAGAAAAACCATGATTCAGTCATTCTCAGCTGAAATAATTATAATAATAGCAAATATTTCTCTTTTTCAATTTGCTATTATTATAAGAAAAACCATCCCTACTCAGTACTCCATGCTATCCTGATGTGTGGTATTTATAGCAGCAGTAACATTCCCAGAAATTTGATACCATAGCTGAAGTGATAGATAACATCCAACATTTCAGAACAAGTCAGGACAACTATTGTATATAGAGAGCATAGGCTTTAATTACTATAGTTGGATTAAAATTCAACATGAAATTTTACTCAGTAGAAAATATACAATGCAAACATCCAACATATATAACTAGTTATTTAATTTCCCACCACACCACTTGTAGCTTTTCAAAAAGAGATTATTAATTTGTTAGCACTTTTAATAGAGAAATACATACGTCCTGGATAATGTGTAACACACTGAGATTCTTTATCACTTCACCTACTTACATAACGTCAAGTGATCCATGTAGAAATTGAAACACCAACAAAAACAGCACCTTTACTTAGGTAACGAGTGTAGGTCTATTAGCAATAGTTCTACCTCACACACTCAATTTGCTGACTTATCAGGCTTGGCCTCTATTATTGGTAAGGGAGGGCTATCCCAATAGAGTGTACAGGTTATAGCTGTAATTATAATGGAGAATTAATATAATTTTTCATTGAAGGTTATATCAAGATAATTGTACCGTCCCAATTCTAAATTTAGTAGGCAATCACAATGAGCATTCCATAACACTTGGTAAAATCATGTCCATGGAAAGAAATAAAAGAACAATAATCAATATTTGTTTATACAAAATTTTTTTTAGGGGGTAGGGTAACTCCGAGTGTAAAAATTGAGTTACTTTTTTGTTTGTTTACAAAGAAATTATTCAAACTAAGCATAAGAGGAGACCTATGCCAAAGTGGACCATTTTTCAAAAGGGATTTCTTCAAGAAATGGAAAAGGGTTGTGGAGTCGAAATCACTGGAGAAAGTATGTACCAGAGCTCCAAGAGGTCCTAAAAGAACTGAGAATTTCTGCCATTTTCAGAGGAATTTTAAAAGACATTCTAACTATGTGTTGTGCTTTAATTTGGTTTGGTATAGCAATAGCCGACAGATTAAAAACAGGACAGAACAGGACTTGGCACGACTAAGGAATTGTCATTTAAAGTTAAAACAATGTAAGAAATAATTTTACTAAAATATAAGATTATTCAAAGAGAATAATAACCTATGCAGAGCTGAAAGCTTCGCGTTTTCTCAACAACAACAACAAAAACAAAAAAACAGCCCAAAATTTAAAAAAGTAGCACAATGAATAGTCTTAAATCATCTTTCTAAGTTCATATCTAAATCAACAGTTAATTGTCAGTAATCTCCAAAGTCAGAGCATGACACACAGACAGACAAACAGAAAGGACAACTACTATTATAACCCTCTTACCTACAATTATAGTTTACAATTGAGTAGGAAGTCGTGATGCATTTAAAATCCACTGGACTACAAACTTCATTATCAACATATAGAGACAAATACAAGAATCATTACAGAAGATTATACATGCTAGTCAATATAATGCAAAACAATAACAACAACAACAACAAAATCCACAAAATATGCAACAAGTAACACTGTACAGTAAAGCTCCTAGCTGTATATGGAGGAAGAGTAGATGATGGGCTCCCCATTCTTACAAGAACCTCCAGATTGTGAAGGACATTCAGTGACCTTTAGACTTTTGTCCAAACACACGCCCACTTGAACCAAATACTGCACACCCTAGAGGAGAAATATAATAATAATAATAATAATAAATTAAAAAATAATAATAATAATTGGGCAAGCAAAGCGAGACTCTCACTAACGAGTCTCAATTGAGATTATATATACAACAAAAGTTCAAAGAGGTCAATGCGTGTTCACCCCCGGAGGCTACTTAAAAACGTAACATTAGCGCAGGCACAAGAAATTTAGGTGAGAAAGAAAAGACTTAAAAAATAATGCCAGGAAACAAAAATAGGAAAGAGCTAAGTGAAAGAGAGGAGAAACGTTCAGTTAGATCTTGCAAACATAACGGAGTTCATTTTTTATTCTATTATTAGTCCAGTCAATTTATGGAAAAAAAACCCCTAACCCCCAAAAAATTGCTACAAAAGGTTTTTTGATGGTTTTTAGTCCTATTCAATATCACGTGCAACATACTAAAAATCTAATAAAATCTGAGTACTGGAAAGGTGTTATTAAGGGTGTATGTGTTCATAAGCTCATTAATATTCATGAGATATACATATATGGCCATAACTTTGGTTTCTTGCATTTATGACAAGATATATTGATAACATTAGATTCTTCAGCATATAAGCTCTCCAATGATATATAAAACTACAGGTTTTAGGAGTCATAAGTAGAAATTAATAATTTCATAACTATAACCATTTCAAAATTCCTCTCTCTCCCTATAGTTACGTCTCCCATGTAGCCCACACATGTTCAAATGTGACCACTGGAAGGCTATGTCTACCAATGCACTAAGTTTAATGCCCTTTAGCTGTCAAATACCATTCAAGAATAATCAAACAACAAGAATAATCAAGCAACAACAAAAACAAAAATCCAATCAATAATTTTTCTTCAGTTAATCATCGTCATCTTCGCTGTCATGTTGGTTATATGGATTACTGCATAGTTCCACTTGGCATTGTCCACAGACTGTATGACACGGTAGGCCATATCGCCTACAGCTACAACGAAGTGTTGTGCAACCTGTTGTACAGTTGCAGTGTATCATTTTTAACAGGTTATCCGGGGCAACATTTGTTTCTGACATTATTGGCACTAATACATTTTCTTCCACTCTCCATCCCCAATTTGCCGCATCCATGTTACCTCCCTGTTCAGTCCAGACCATGATCTGGTAGTACACTCTCTGACAGTGAAATTTGGTTGAGGATGCAGTAGGGGGCAGACGTTCTGGTGTCACAAATGATTTTGCTGAAGATAGTTTCTTTACAAACATTTTGTAGCGTAAAGATGGTAATGGTTCTGTGCACTTTGCCCCAAACAAAACAGCCATTGCTTTGCTACCAAGGTCTTCAATGGTAGCTCTTGTCTTATTTGGAGTAATAAACTCATTTGAACAGGACTGTAGTAATTGATCACCTTTTACAAGCTTCTGGAAGGCTGCCTTCTTGCCAACACCGAAAATTCTGGAGGTCGTATCACAGCCAGTAATGGCATGAACAAAAAGCAGTTGTGAACACAAATGATCGCCTAGGATTAATTTTAGGCGATTGATGTCGTATACTTTCGTAGTTTTAGCCTTATCTGAACGAAAATACAGATCCTTGCATTCTGTATGAGCATGGTAGAGGAGTAAAATAAACAGGTCGGTGTCTTCCCCAATCAAAGTGGTGGAGTGCAGACGAGAGGTTTCGACAGCAGCTTTAACAACGTCTACATCGGCATCCCCAGAAGCTTGGATGACGTTACAACCACATTTCCTGAGTCTATCACTAATCAGAAAAATCAGTTCTTGCTTATTGATATTGTGGGACAAAAAATCACCTTTCTTGCCTGAAAACTCTGTTTCTTCAGTAAAAATAACAACTGGGTGGATGTTGTGTCCTCGTCTTTGATGAGTAGAGTCTTTAATGGATGGACCTCCACAATATCCATCAAAAACCACAGTTGCCATTCCATAATGTCGACAAGTAAAATCAACATATAATTGTGCTATTGCACCATATGTATCTCCCAACTTCCATGGTAAGCGATATAGCAACGAACCCCCATCAAGGACATACCGTTCAGTTTCAGGAGTAATGTCAATGATGGCATCACCTGACACTTTGCTACAATAATCAATGATGGCATGAGATAACTGTGGCTTATCAGCCTTAAGGAGAACATCTTTGGCCTCAAACAGAGCAGGAGGGAATGGACTAAGCTCATAGCTTATTACATCTTCCAACGAAAGGTCTCCTGTTTTGGACACAACAAGAAACCGTTGGAACAACAAAGCTGGATCAATCGTTTGTTCAGGAGCCACCCTGACAGCAGCAGCATCTCCAAGAGTCTTGGCTGTGTCTTTCCGTTTGAATGAGACAGTGAAAGCAGGTTGTCCAATCATTTTGTCCATAATTTTTCTTCCAACAAACTCATAATCATGCACATTCACATCAGACTTAGCCACTACACCATTAACAATATTTCTCAAGGAAGGCTCTTCAGAGAATGGTGTGCACACAATTAGTTTTGAACTAATCTTTGACAAGTCAGATGAATCCCTCTGGATCCTTGCTTCAGTGGATTCTTTGTGCTGCTCACTGGTGGTATACAAAAGATGGTTGAATTCTTGCATAGCATTGTTATATGTGGCGGTTACTGGTATAGACATCGTCCATAGTGATCGCTGCGCTTCATTCATTCCACTTCCACGTGTCAAACCTCCAGTGCTCTTCAATGATCTCATCAAGGTCTGTTCAATGACTAGATCAGAGCTAAGACCTGCCCAGAACTGATTACTGCGACGTATTACATGGAACCCATTTGTAAATTTTCTAAACACATCTGGGTGTTTAATCTCAAGTCCACTCATTTCTTGAACATAATAATATGCTGACCTCAAATAGTTGTAATGACCAGCTGCAGCAAATATTGGTAAACAGTCAGCAACTGCGCTCAAGTGCATAAGCCAAGAACCAGTACGATCTGCCTTGATCAGTGATCTGGCAATTTGTAACATTTTCTGGTAGTTAATCCACAACTGACTTGTCTTTGACCTGTTGTAAAGTTTAGCTTTCATTTGGTCAAGTTCTAGCTTTATGGTAGTCACTGTATCAGATGTGAGAATGCTCTCCAGAGTCATCTCACCTGCCAACAATGAATAATACATTTCCTCAGATTTATCCACCAGTTCGGCTAACTTGGGATTAAGCTTCACCATATCTGATACTATCATGTAGTTTAGGCATTTGTCTACCAGCAGATGGCCACGGAATGATCTTTGAACAGATTTTCCAGTCATCATATGCACCACAGTATTTTCACCATAAACAACTTCCAAAATTCTTTGAAGTCCTGTACCCTTCATTAGTGTACCTATCGCTCCGAGCAAATTCATGAAAGTGTGGAAACAACCTAGCATCAAGACGATTTCTTTCAGGTTATTGTTTGGTGAATTGATGATAAGTTCAGCAGCTTTCCAATAGAGGGGCTGGTCAAAAGTTATTATAGGCACAACATGATGTTTCATTGCAAGATTGGAAAGGAACTCCAATGTAGAAAGAATGCAAGTTTTATCCCCAGAATACATATCTATAATAGGCAAATACAAAACAGATGACTGACCTGGATGCTCACTCCCCCGATGAACAGTGTGCATCATGCCTTGCCAGTTAGGGGTTGCCCGTTTGAAGTTGAAGGAGAGCTCCCATAAAAGATCAATTCTCCTATCACAAACGTGTTTTGGAAGCTCTTCAAATTTGACCGTATGATGCGCATGGCTGGAAAATCGATGCTCAATTATGTCAACTTTTGTCTTGTCTACGATATTCACTTCTGAAATATTTCTCCTGGGAACAATACGCTTTGTACTCTGCCCTGGTGTCATGGCAGCTATCATGCCCATCCCATGAAATGTTCCTTTGCCATCAATGGTTAGAACATTATGGTCAACATTGTCTGCAGCAAACAGCAATGTAGCATCTTTCATATCAATATCCTCACCTAACATGTCTGGAGCAACACAATCTGCAGCATTCTTTTCAAATCGTAGCACTTCTCCATACGATGAACAAAATCCCATCTCACATAGTGTATCCACAATAAACTTTGAGCGATACAAATGATGAGTCTGTACAGCAAGACCGATTTGCAATGGTGCAAGGACAGCCCGTGGGCGAACAGCCTGAATGATAGCCTGCCCAATACTAGCAACCTTCCTTAGAATATCTTTCCCCGTGAACAGTGAATTTAGGAAAGAACTCAATGTATAGGAATGAAGGCTAGAGCAGAATCAAGTCTTAGTGCATCAGTACTTGGGTATTCCTTGGTGTTAGATGGAACATTTATCTTGATGTCACTTTTTATGAGCCTAGCTGCGGTTTCAAGGATTGCCCTTTTCTGTGATTCTTCATCACCATCTTGATTGGTGCATTTGAAGTACGACTGAAGTATCTGAGATGTCTTTTCTCTCATTGTCACTATATCATCAAGACCTTCACCTTCTGCTATATAAATAGATTCTCCGTATTGTTCCTTCAGCTTCACTTTGAGGTAACAATTGCCATATGGATGAGAATCTTTATCAGTTAAAAACTCATTCATTTTACCTCTGAGGTCTGAAATGGTAAGCTTTTCTTCATCATGATTTTCCAAGAAATGACACATTTTAAAAAATGCTTGATTTTGATCATGATTTCTGGGTCGTCCAAGTTTCCTACGCTTTTTTTCTGGACCATCTCGAAATTGGAGGGGTATATCAAGGCCAGACCTAAAATTCCCACTACAGGAATGGTGATACAGGCAGTCTGCAGCATGCAGATCACCACGGTAGTACTCAATGCGACCTTTCACAACAAGAGACCAATTGTCAAAACGACTGTCACAGCATCCCAATATTGTGTTTACAAAGGTATCAGTTCTTACACAACTGTAATCTGAACATCCTGGTACTACAGTAATCCCACAAAACAAGCAATCAGTCTTGCTGTTGAAAGGAGCTACAGATGTTCTGGAACTTCTTTTAAGTGGTGGTATGGAGGGTTGCTTTGTTTTACTCTGTTGAGTCTTTATTTCAATTGGGTTTGTGTAATGTTTACGACAGTTCAAGTGCACTTTACTACCAGCCTTAACGACAATGGTGTTACCTCTCTGAAGACTTGCAGTATTAATACCATCTGCACCTTTTTGACGAATTTGACATACAGCTGCTCCATCTTCCAATTTCTCCTTACACAAGGGACAAATTTCACAGTCAGCACTTCCACTCATTGTGTAATGTCTTGTAGCCTTTTCAAGTTCAAATAGTCATCCATGTGCTTATACAAAAAAGAAGCAACTGTCTTGTGTGTCAGCTCATGTGATGCTAAAAAAAAGCTAGGTGGTAAAAAAAAAGCTAGGTGATAAAAAAAAAAGGTTGTAAAAAGGTATAAATTAGCTAGGCCAATCAACTAAAATTGACTTCTTTGTCTAGCTATTTTGGAAATGTTAGTATTATTTGCCAAAAAGTTCAAAAGTTTGATATCATTGGAAAGCTTATAAGCTAAGTAATCTAATGCTACCAATTGCCTTCATTAGAAATGAAATAAACAAAAGATATGGCTATCTAAGTATATCTCATGAATATTAATGAGCTTGTAGAGAGCTACACCCTCAAAAACACCATTCCATAGGTTAGATTTTATTAGATTTTTAGTATGTTGTCCGTCATATCAAATAGTACTAAAAACTAACAAAAAACCTTTTGTAGCAATTTTTTGGGGGTCAAACCATATATTGACTAGACTATATAGTCTGTCCAAGTTGAGTTGGCACGAATGCAAGCGCAGTAAATGTGGGGTAAGGCGCTCCCACAGTGCAAGGACATATCAAGTGGAGCGTCCCGAAGATTCTGGTCAATTGCGCAATTGTCTAACGCGAAGGACCAGTTCCTTGCTTCCCTCTGACACTGAGTTAAAGCCAAGACTCAACCTCTGTCGCAGAGCAATTGAAGTCTTGTCCTAGCTCCCCAAAAGCGTGTACTCCACCCCAATAACTGTTGTGGTTCGGGAAATATGCAAAGACAATACGTACAAGTAATTGAACACCATATATGTGACCAATGATACAGAAATCACAGTGGTTTTGGTGAGGGCGGAGTTTCAATGTTCGCACGGGATCAGTTCATGCGGCGATATTTTCCTCTTTGGGAGCTTGGTCCCGAACAGTAAATGAGGAATGCATTTAGTACTCAACTGGAAGCAATTTAGTCATGTAAATCCAAGTCAATTAAGCGCGCAAACGTCAACGTTGCACGTGAAAAAGGGGTGGTAACGCAGGTGCACATTAATTCTGTAACTATTGTAAGAAAGAAATTTAGTGTGAAGTTTATGGAGTTTTTCGGGCGCTGTACAGCTCATTTCGTCTGTTTTCAACTAATTTATGTTTCTTACGCGCAGATAATATACAGCAGATGGAAAACGCAAACTGGTGAGGCGTTCTTCTAAAGAGACATGATTACATGATTAAAAGCAGTTGATTCTACCTACTGAGTCCCAAGAAATATTCAGACATTCACAGGATTCAGCAATACAGCACTGTTAACTTGTAGCTAAAGTTACTAGACTTTCCTGTAAATAAAATTATCAATTGTTTCATTTATTTATAATTATGTGAAAATTGATGAGATGATAGAATTTTATGTAGTACACATATACAAAATATAGTTGTGATCCAAGTTGAAAGCGGAGTGCAGCCCGAGTTGGTCCTAATCCTTACAATAACCGGCATCTAGTAGTGAAGAAAAGGAATTGGCATAAACACAGCGTTGACAAGCACACAATTTAACGGCAAAAAGCTTAAGTGTGGCTGTATTACAAGTTGCTAGCTAAATGATAGCTATATCACTCTGAAATATATTGGCTATACGGCATTTGTTATCGAACAGGTAGACAAATAATCTTACCAACATCCTATCGGGAGGTCCTGTACTCTCTGTGACAACAGGACACTCCGTCTATCCTGTTTCCATACTCACCACCTAAGCTAATCGCGATACAAAGCTAGAAACGCAGCAATCTGAGAAGAAGCCGCTCATGGTTTACAAAATTCTTAATGAAGACAGTCCGCGTGATCAATTTAGCCTTACCGTGTGACTAAAAGCGGTAACCCGTGGTTTTTTCTATTTCCACAGACTTTGTATTGAGTTTTGGAATAGCACTTTCTCTCCGGTTTCGGAGTATACTGAGGAAATATTTTTAACCGCTTCGGCGCGAGATTTCTAATGGTGCAAACCCCGGATGCGTAGCTGCTTCCGTTCAAAAGTTATTCAAGTTTTTTTTAACTTGGACATACTATAGTGGCGATGGTAAGTTATCTCGTTAATGCACCGTCATAGCTGTACGCCTTACATAACAAAATTGTACTTAATCGAAAATTCATTGTTCAATAGTCAAGTCACTTAAGAAGGCATTATTTACTATAGCTCTGGTACAATAGAGCATTAAGTCAACTTTTGAAAGGTGGCTAGACACAGAATCCTTTGGTCTAGCAATCCTTACCCATATCATTTGACGAATTTAATAGTATACCCTTTGAAAATCCATAGTCCAATTGTCAAGTCACGAAGATAATACAATGTAAGTCTTGTGCTTGTGTCAGCGAACAAGTGTATATGTAAGTGTAAAAATGTTGTGTGTTGCTAAAGATTAGCACAAATAAATCATAAAATTAACTAACCAATAAATATTATTAGTGGTTAGCATTCAAATTTAAATTTCAGTCAGACCAGCTCGCTTGCCACTAGTACTGAAGCACATCACTAGTAATAACCATAGCCGAGTCATTTTCAATACAAAAAAAAAAGTGTGGTATTATTTCGAAATACCACAGCAGTGGAAACTGAAATAACGATCTGATTGGTCACGGCAATCTCTTCGTGACCTTGCCGCACTTTTACCCGGTCGTGGTGAAATTCCAGGGAAACGCTATTTAGCAACGGTAAGAAAAGTATGAATAATAGCAGAACCGGGACGAAAAAATTCTTTGACGGATATATAATACAAGATTATGGTTTTCTTAGCTGCAGAAAAGAACTGTTATCTTTGGCTATATATTAAGATATGATAGCACAGAAAACTTTGGTATTCGGATAAATAGCACTCGTGCGGTGAGAAATTCTCCTAGTGAAAATTTCTCGCTCTACTAGTGTTATTAATCCCGAATACCAGTTTTCCGTGCTATTATATCTTCTAATAATAGTTTCTGACAACTACTAAGGAGTCACTTGGTAACACTTCAATATAAGTCAGTTCTCGAATTCTTAGTATGAGCACTATTCAGCAAGTTAGCTACTATTGAGGTTGATGAAGATACATGTATTATTACTAGTATTGTTATTATTATTACTACTTCGAGTGGTGTATAGAGCATAAACGGTGAGCAAGGACGTAAGTCCAACAACAAGTGAAACTATGTACATACCTTCAATCTGATAAAAGTTGACTACACTTTTTCAAGTTAGATGCGTTCTCTTTCACAGGCTTTTTTTTTTTTAAAACAATACAGAATTAAAACTATTTGGTCACCACTGGGAATCGAACCCAGGACAGCTTGTTTAACACACAAGCACTCTGGCACTGAGCTACGACAACCAGCCGGTCAACAAGCACTCCAATTCTGTATTTATACTGTTAACCCTTTGCGGACGAACGCGGGAGAGCAATTATGAAAATTAAATACGCGCACGCCGTAAACCAATTAGTTGCCTGAGACGGCCGGCGTTTTACCAGTTGGAGTTCGACACGTGGAAAAAGAAAACGGGCGAGTGTTTCTTTTGTGTTAGGCCTCAAATAATCTGCCTCTAGCGTTGTAGCTATGGTAATTCGTTAGTTTATAGTTTATAGAGTTGTTTTGAATACAAACTTAGTTGGAATTATCGAGGAGGCCATAGTTTGTTAGCTATTTTTTTTAGCTTATATTTATGAAAGGAGAAATCACACCCAAGTGTAAGTTCTAGTTTTAGTTTGCTTATTTCTAGCTACTTTAGGCCTTTACTTCTTAGTAGATGTTCTATTTGAAAATAGCTAGACACAAAGTGTAGAAAAATTTTTTTTTAAATTTAGTTGGTGCACTTTATATAAGTTATACTTATTTTATAAGACTTATTTTGTAGAATAGAGATTGCAAAATGTATACTATGTAAGCTACTGAAAGTTTTAGCGCGCTACGCGCTCTGTAACAGTAATAACAGAACTGGAAAGAGCTTGTCACGAATTCGTGACAGCCGTATTCTCTTGACGCACCCGGTGTGTCACAGATTCGTGACCATCGTACGCGCGCGTTAAGTTACGGCGGTCACGAATTCGTGACGGTCGTACGCAAAGGGTTAAGGGGTACTGGCTACAGTCTCGCTCTCAACAGACCAATGGAATTTGCTTTCAAAGATTCTTTTTATCGGTGGAATTTTTTTTACTCTGCTAATGTGTTCACTTCACAATTTCTTTCTCAGCCTTCAAAATAAAGAATTACTTTATTACTTCGACGTTTCCACGTATTTGTAATCTGTAGCATCTACATATTTATAGTCATTTAGACTATCTAAATGACCAGTAGCTCCAGACAAAAAAAAAAAAAAAAAAAAGCACTGAGCTACGCTAAACATGGCAAAGGGTCTTCAATATCATAGTAAACTACCTGTGGCAGCTTTAGTGACTTGACAAAACAAAGCACTTCAAAAGAATTATCACACAGTTTGGAACCTACATATAAGACTTACTGCTGCAGCACTAGAAGTATAAATAAAGTAACTTGATTTGTTTTTATTACTTATCGCACCTGTCTGGCTCAGTCACAGACAAATCAAGCAGGACTTGAACACTAACCACTTATCATCAGCTTGTCTGAATTAGCTCATTTGTCATCCTTTATGTATGCATCCCTTACCAACCCTTAATTATATTCATAGTCACCTTAACCACTGGCTTCCGCCTTTGGTTCCTGTGTACTTAGTTCCGTTGTGGTCATTTATTAGTTGTTGTCTGATTAACCAAACTCTGGCTACTTTAGTTAGGGAGTAGGCGCTTTTAGTTTTGCTACAAGCTCACGCCAGCAGCTGCGTAGTAATTTAACTAAGCCTCAGAGGCATCAGACATCCTGGTCCTTCATTAGAGGAGGGACACTGTGCGGGTGCCCATACAGCACCTGTGCTATTGTCCACGTTTTAAAGAGCCTCCAGGAGTGGACATGCATTGACCTCTTTGAACTTTGCCATAAACATTTTACATACTGTATAATCAATCGAAACACATTTGGGAGGGACTTGCTTTGCTTGCCCAATTAATATCATCATCATTACTTTTTTAATTGATTTTTATTAATATTTTTAACGAGATATTCATTTTTATTTATTATTATTTAATGAGCATGTACGTAACTTAATGGTGATCATTTAGAGTCTGCTAGTTCATTGGAATAACAACAAGAAGCTGCACACAATTATTTATTTTAGATTAGTACGTACTGCAAAAGCTACCCATTAATCCAAATATTGAGGCGAGAGTGCAAGTATAATTAGCTGAATAGACTATACCCTTATTTGACCAAATGCTGCATGTGGGACTTATTGGTAAACGAGTGAGACGCTATTCTTTGAGAGAAAGTGAAACTAGCTGATAACATTAGTGTTAAAAGGATTTATTTAAATCTGATGCCAGATTTGCTCAACTACTGAAGCACTTGTGTAGCTAGCTGCTAAATGCTACGTACACACAATAAGTCTCTCAAGGGAAACTCACATTGTTATATTTACAGTCAACATCATAAGGATAAGCTCCAAGATTATCTTTGAAGGCACTCAGGAAGTCTTCCAGCTGCAATCAATAATGATACAAAATGTACCAGGGGAATAATATAGCACACAAACAAGCACAGATTGATCACTACTAGGACTAAATCCTATTAGATCAGAACATACGAGCAATACAACACCAGTTTCTGTAGATCATTACTGCTACAAATTGACTCCAAATGAGCAAAAAAATATATGCTGAAGTGAAACAGTAATGGTGAAAAACAACAACAACAACAATAACAACAAAGGTGAGTTCCAAACCCCACATTGCCACAATAAATACATATACATACACCAATAGGGTCACTAGACTACACAGAGTATTGAGGATTAACTAATCCATTCACTTAGCTACAGAGCATTCTAAACAAGTGTGTAACTAAATCACTACAGTGAGCTATGCAGGACTGGTTCACGAGAAACATTAAAGAGGGCCATTTATCAGGACTAACCTGTCTCGTCACTTACCTCCATTTTTTTGGCCTTTGATGGTTCAATCCCAGACTGCGAGAGAATACGGCCAAATGCAAGATCATTGCCGATATTTAAAACAGTGGAAAAGAAGGAATGTTCATCAGAGAAATCTGAGCATGTGCCATGCTTCAACCACTCGTGCTCCCTACACACCAACAATAAATGGACCACATGGAATAGCTGGGTAGCCTCACACTTAGAATGCTTTTGGCCAAGAAAGTAGAGTTCAAAGCTCACTGAGAACACACTACACACACTGTCCCTCATTCCAGGGCTATTATGTAAGGTAGGAATCTTTAATTTCTTAATTGAAATTAAGTGGCAGTAAGTACTAGTCAAAATTAGTACACATCCACCAACTGAATTCTATTTATAGTGTAATTATAGTAAACTTTTTTTTAATCATTAGCTTTAGTCAACTAAATGAACTAACACCACCAACAAGAGACAGGTCCTCTACTTGCTGGACTCTCCCAAACAATCACTTGATTTTTTCGTCTATTATGTAATCTTTTATAGAGGATTTAAAATTAAAAAGAAAAATTCCCAATCTGTGGGGAAAAAATTATTAAATAAACATCAACTATTGAATGCCACAAAGAAAGGTACATAGGCGCCATTAATACCTTGTTCCTGATTCCATACTGTAATATGGCTGTAATAAGGAGTTGTATTCCATACAATTTACACTAAATGGCAAATACCGTCTACTGAAACGTTAAAAAAAAGTCAAACTCTAGCTTTAGACTCGATACTGTTTTCTGGTCAGAAACTCTTTCATAGCTATACCAACAAGCTAAAGCCTTGTTTTATCCGTTAAACACATATTTAGCTTGCTGTATAACTAAGTTAGCTTGGCTTGTGTGGACTTTTTCTTACAGTGTAAAGAAAATTTCCAGACAAGTTGATGTGGCTTTTCAGCCACCAATAAAGTCTACGCATGTGGTAACCATAGGAACATTTGGACTTTCTGACACGCATGTTGTGCACTTTTTTTAAGAGCGGGCATACTTACAATTGATGAATGAAACACATCTCCAGCAACAGGAGAGACTTTCTAACATAAAATACACCAGAGGAAAGATCAGCACTGGAACTATGAACTGGGCGCATAAAAAACATATGCTCACATGATTCTAAATGGCAGGTCAACAAATGAATGGGCGTGGCCGTATAACAGCACTTACCGTAGGGTCTGCCTTTTCTCTCGTTTTTCTCAACAACTAAGCCGAAATAAAAAAAAAATTGCAAATTAAAGGGACTTAAATTGTCATCTAGTCAGAGTTCCTCTTCTCTCAAGGCATTCAAGTCCACGTCTTCGAGATCTGCTGTTGACAGAGTAACTGAATGAACGAAGCACCAAAGGTGCGAACCCTCAGCGCTATTAAGCACTACCTAGCAAAAAGCAATCTGTTAGCTATTTTAATGAGGCATCAAAATAGCTCGACCAATGAAAATGGTACATGGAAACACTGTCTTCATATACTATATATATATATATCTTTAATTGGTGAGCGAGCGAGACACTTACAGGTAACACAATTGAAAATCAGGGATATTTATTTGTTTATATCTATGTTTGGACGTACGAATGTCATTTTGTACTTTGACCTTCTCGTATTTTTGTGTTAGCTCGTTGTTCAACCCAGTCCCAAACTTCATTAAATGGAATCCTCCGGTCTATCAATCATTACGCGTATCATCCTAAAAATTGAATTGTTTACTGCTTTGAATTCTTAGTTAAAACTCAAAAACTTAACGGAGTTCCATATCTATTAGAGTTAGTGGCGTGGTAAGTTGATACGCTATTTGTCATAAAGCCCTACGCAACAGTATTTACTTGAAAGTTCATTGTCCACTAGACTAACCTCGAAGGTAAGTCTTGTGTAGGTATGTTCAGTTATGTGAAAGTATTGTGCGTTACAACTACTACTTAGCTAAAATATCACAAAGAAAACATGTAAATATTGCTACTTGTTTTATTTTTTTTTCAATTCAAACTGTTGCGGGGAGTGGTTACTATGGGATTGAATCCCCTTTACGCATACACGTAATTTTAAAACTCTGACTTTTTTTCCAGTAGCTTGAGTGTTAGAAGTTAAAAACAATTGTTTAACAATAGTGTAGTTTTAGGCTCGCTCGTCATTTGTGCTTAAGCACATCACTAGTTATACGTCATTTTTAGCGATAGGGATACAATGTAATGCTCACAAAAATTGGCACAGGGTCGTCATCTGAGGTTTCCTGCTTTACCAGTTTCAAGCCAATGAAATGTTGCTTCAAATAGTACAGTAATCAAATCAAGTGTGTACCACATTATTTTAAAACCCAGTATGTCAGCCTTGTACATTGATTCATAATACGTATAGGT
>WLWD01002393.1_pt1 | contig 20477 bp, 10 predicted proteins | sample 6712731 | NCBI WGS metagenome assembly WLWD01 (sample SAMN12718690, study PRJNA576275) | sponge metagenome | isolation source: marine sponge | host: Mycale hentscheli | place: New Zealand: South Island, Marlborough, Capsize Point | collected 2014-11-01
GAGAAGAGGTAGGTGGGGCGATAGTATAGCAACAAGTTAATGAAATACATCAATCTAGTCACTATACTATACGCAATATTATACTGTACTAACAAGTAACAATTTACTATATGCAACACGAAACCAGCATATTTTACATGCTTAAGTAACTACTATAAGGGTCTTTAATACAACAGAATGTGCCTGTAGCTATTTTACTCTCATTCCCTTTCTTAAAATCGTTATAAGAAAGTTGTTTTTGTCCGTCTTAGGTTCGTTGTCTGCACACAGCCCTACAACTTACAAGTCTCAATGTCATACACATTAAGCTCATTGGTGTCTCCATCATCACTTTCCCCTCCATATACAACTAGTTTTCCACAATACTCCACCATACTGCATATAAAAACCATATAAAAACAAGGTTTCTCCGATTCGTACACAGGAGCCCTGACTGATTCCTGGTGGATGCTGTCCTTTTAACCTGAGCTTGTCCCAATTCTCAGAAGAAGCGCGAAACACATACAAGAATTCAAGGTCAGTGATGGGAACCATTTTCCCATTACTTTCAGGATCTTTCTTGAGTCCGCCCCACATGTATTCACAGGAGAGTCCTCCAAGTATGAAAGCAGAGGAACGTCCACTGGCAGTGAAAGAATGGCATCTTGGACTAGGTACTGAAGAGGGTTTTGTTGACATTTCCTTCTGATTCTGCAGTTAAGCTGAGGTAATGACAGAGTAGCAACCAGTGGCTATAATTATATTAATTTAAGAGCACTATCATGGTTAGTACTTACTTCTACTTCTCAAGTTTCTGAGCTCATTACTTGCATAACTATATTTTACAACACCTGATGCTCTTAAATGTACACTACGACTACTTACCGCTTGTTCTGCTGTCACAATTTTACTACAGCCGAACTAGAAAGGTAACAGGAGACTGTGCTTTAAATTTAAATCCAGCTCCTTATTGCATTCCTTCCTGGTTTACGAGTGACATCCAGGCGGGGTCTAAAAAAACCACCCGAGTGCGCTTACGGAAGCAAGACGTAGCTACTTGGTTAAAGTATCAGTATACCAAGTTATAGAGATAAGGAAAAATAATTTCTATTTTTCTATTTTTTCACCTTAAACACTTCCAAATTCACTGTCTTGAAGCTCCCAGTTCCATCACCTATAACCACAAAAATAACCACAAACCCACAAAATGGTTTTATCTGTATGTTAATATGACATTAATTTATAATACTTCAATTTTTTTGCTTTCTATTACACATACTTAATTATAGCAGAATTAGCAACCTTAACCAAAAAGCTAAAATATCCACTCTTTAAGCTGGAAGCAGCACTGTACTATATTCTATCTAGCTACTGCCATAAAAATCAGGGAGGTAAGGGAAAGTTGTTCCTTTTCCCAACTTAAGCCAGAAGGGCTAGGGCTAGGGCTAGGGGGCTAGGGCTAGGGCTAGGGCTAGGGGGCTAGGGCTAGGGCTAGGGCTAGGGCTAGGGCTAGGGCTGTTCTATAAAACTGAAGCACTTGTTACTTGGAGTATTAGGTCTGAGTATCTATAGTCAAATACACTACACTAAATAAACATGTTGATTCTTTCTAACTATTGGTACCTCATTGGGCAGCTAAATAAGGGGAGAAAAGTTAATTTAATAAGACGTGAATTGATTTTTAAATAGCTCACCAGATGCATTTTTTAGAGTCACAGTCAGTTATAATTGTCACATTTCAAATACTTGACAAAATTTTGAGAGCCTAAGTATTAACATTTATTGTTCTATTCTAGAGGCTATGGCTATGTATATTTTTTTATGTGCTGTATGTTCGTTCTTCAGGCAATAGAAGGAGTGTGAGTAGATTATTCGCGTTACAGCAGTGAAGATGCGATGGGTACGATTTGGCACTACATGACTGGAAGTATGAACTGATGCATAATCGCTTCCTTTTCCCATTTATGATTTCTTCCACTTTCATTTACAAAAATGACACAGCTATACCACCACATTATGATGCAAATTTTAATTTTTGGATGTGATTTACTTATTAAATCATGACAAAAATGACTTACGTGAAAGAAGTTTCCAATAAATCCACCACACCATTGGAGTTATCAGGACCCTTGAACTCACAAGTGGTAACAAATACACTTTACATGACAATTATCCTAACTTTGCAGATTAACATTACGCTAAACCACAAAAGCTCAAACATGTGCATGCACATTAATACTTACATAACTACACTGAATTCCTAACTTAGCTGGAAAAGGGTTTTGCTTTTGAACATCGTCAAGTATTATTGTAAGCAAACCCTTTACCCACTTACTTTATACCATTTGATTGTTGACCCTTTACCAATCACTGTAAGCGTTAGTGATAGCCTATGGCTATGGCATAAAATGAAGTTTACTTTTACAACAAGACAACCCAACACAGGCTTAGGTGATTTTAATTATCACAAGAATTTTTATGTTTATATGTGAGAGATGAATGAATTGGTTTTTACAACACTTGATATTACATGGATAGTTAGATTGTATGCTGCTGAGAATATAGCTATTTCATAATGATATCAATAGTAGCTACTTCTCTTCTTCTAATGTTATGTACTGCCTAGAACTTCGGTTCATTACATCTTTCATCTTTCATTGCTCAGGTTGCATTTCAGCATGGCTCAGAAGCTCACCTTGCTACCTAGAAGCCATAGCAATGTGGGAAATATCTCCACACTCTAAGTTGCCTACATGCTGTCTCGTTTACCAGATCACACAGTTTTAGCTACCAGGAAGAATCAGTGTGTGCTAAATGATGGGGCATGCTTCAGTATATTTCATAAACAAAAAAGCTACTTTCTAGGAGATTTTTGTTTACTGAATGTGTCTCCTCTTTACTACAAACATGAAGTATTATCCTCACAAGATATCTTAGCAAATACACTAAAAACATGACTATGTAGTCAGAGACAAAAGAAGAAATTAATTAGCACATTTGACATGCATATGGTGAGTCATGATTCTTGAATCTATGAAATCATTAGTTCATAAAGCCTAAAGCATCAACACACAACAGGAAACAAAGTGCTCAGTGGAGTATGACAATAAGTGTGGTATTATCTTTTTCAAATTGTATTAATCTCCTGTGGTCTTTGAAATAATATATTGGCATAATGTTTTTCCTGCAAAATATGATTGTAATATTCTACCAAATGGAATAATATGCATGGGAGGATGTACTAGTACTTAGTACTTACCATTTTTCCAATTCAAGAAGTTGTTTGTGTTTCGGGAAGTATTCACTCTGGTTTATAGTAATTTACATGAATTAGAAATGCTAGCTACTGTAGTTATCTTTAACTTCATTTTATATGCGATGATAAATGGACAGAAACTAAATAGTATTGCTAGATATATTATTGAAAATGCCTTTCAAGAATACATGTTGTAACTATTGAAGTTAAACACTTGATCATAATCTGATGCTACTACTAGTGTGTTCTGACAACAGAACCTTAATGTCACAGCCACTGAATGTATTGTGTAAATACAGTATATTTATATTTAACTCACTCTACTCTTCCATGCCCTTTCCTCACATACATATTGAGGTTTATATAAGATCCTGAACATCATCTTAAAATGGTGTCTAAATAAAGCGTTTGAAACTACTGTGGCTTCATGAAAGTAACAGAAACAGTCATTTTATTGAAAGTAAACCATATTAGTGGTTTCAAGAGGATAACATCTATACCCATTATATTGCATAATACACTAAAGTACCAGATTTATTCGTGTTTTAGAAATTTAAGGGTTTTTTATGCATATAAACAAAACCACAATGTCCTTGATGATCTCCGTTATGAGAGTGTGAAAGTTATAAACAGGTGGTATTTTAAAATTGGCTTTTATAAGTTATATCTTTCTCAAAATCTCTTCATAGTTCTTGTTCCATATCTAATGAGAGAGTACTCTGGCTACAGTGGTGATAGCTACAGCATGTATACCAAGTTCAACAAAATATACAATGTGGAAAAAGATGAAGATTATGCAGTACCAACATAAATTGATTTACATGTTGTAAAAGTTTTAAGAAGAATTGCTTTCCATGTTTTTATTATTCGCAAAATTGAAATATCCACCAGTCTTTTCCTTAACGTGCACCCACATCTTTGCAATAATGGCTCTTAGTTCATATACTAGTGTTATTTGTAGCAGTGGGTGAATCATGATTTCCAGCAGATAAGATAAATACGCAAAGCTGTAGAAAGTGTTAGGGATAGTGTCTGTACCAGCTATGGCACCCGTTATCCCTAAGGCTATGACAGGAATCCAAGTTATGGTATTCGCCAATAAAATGGCGCCCAATAATTGTACCAAGCGAAATTGCTTCTTTCTGTTGGTTTGATTTGTGATTCTTTCTATTTCCTCATTCTTTATAGCGACTTCACTTAACGATGTTAGACCTTTTGAAGCTTTGTGACTGGAAGCGAATTTCATGGGGTTTTTCAATATATATTTGTGTGCAATACAAACAATCCATATATACATAGTAATCAATACGGTAAGAGGCAGTAGAGCTACTACAATAAGCATAACAATATAGTAGAAATTCGGCAAAATGTGACTTTTTCCCACAACCAGAGGGATACAGCTGGATACTGTGTATGAAAAATTTAAGCTTCCAAACCCCCACAATGGCGGCAAAGCTACTGCTATGGAGAATATCCAAATCCCCATGAGTGATACAAATATTTTCGCAGGAGTTACTACAGCATGATAATGTAAAGGCATTTTAAGGTACAGGAGCCTTCCAACGGACATGAGAGCTAGTGTGTAGAGTGATGCAAAAGGGAGGGCAATATTTGCAACTCCTATAGCGCACACCTTGCACCGCACATAGTCAGATGATCCGAACATGAATTCCGTGGAGTATCCACTTATAACAATAAAAGGCAAAACCAGAATGCAAACAGCCAGATTACACAGGGCCAGATTTAGCATTGGTATCACCACTGCAGACTTGTAAAGCTTTTTCCAAATGATGGTGACAGCCACAAAGGAGTTGAGAGGGGTCCCAAAGAGGAGGAGGATGAGTGCTACAGTGGCACATACGTAGCCATTCTCAATGGTTCTGTTTTCAATTGGATTATTTGTAGTCCATGAAAATGGAGTAATACTATCCGTACTGATATTAACAACACACGATATAGAAGTATTCATTCTTATGGCTTGAAGACAAGTAGTAAGAGTAGTCAACAGTAACTCTGACAGAATTGATCTCAATTAAAATGACTTCGTCAAAGTAATGTGCATTCCCTTTTTGTTATTTCAATTGCGTCATAAAAACTGAAAGTATAACCTGAGTAATCAATGCCTGCCCGGTGTCTGATAGTACACACATCTTTTCCTTCCTACACGAGAGTGTCAGTTTAATAGAAATAACATACTACAACCGACTGTTGTATGCAAAACTGACTAAGATACGCTAAAGCCTCTTTATGTAGCCTCATTATGTAATATTGATAAAAATAAATCAAATTGATTTTCATACTTAAATTCAAAAAAATCTATACAAAATTATTAGCTACCAATTTGTAATTTTATAGTGGAGTCCCTTGATGCAATGTCATGTGACTGAGAAAAAACGTTGCACATCAATCTAAATGACCATAAACATTGTGGTTTAATTATAATTATAATACTCATTACTTAATGGCAATTTAGATTTATGTCATATCACTAATTCACACTTAACTCCGATTTTTTAAGGGCTGTTAAATACGTGTTGTCAATTGTGAGTTTGTTGGAAAGCAATAGCAATACGTAGCTATATTGCTCATACTTAGCTAATGCCGATGTAAAATGACTCAAAACTAACCATGAATTTTATAATAACAACATTCATATTACCTACACTGCTACTGCTGAGATACTTTTATAATTAAGAGTATGCCTTATATATTTTTCTATCCCTGTCTTGATAACTAGCTAATTGTTATACCCTAGATGATTAGCTTGAAGAAAAATCTTATTAAGTAAATTATACATACTTCAAAATCCAAATATGATATGCAAGAAATAAATAATAAAATATCTGTAATTTGCTACTTATGTATATTAGTGACAAAGCGAGAGAAAAAAATCTAGCTAACCAAGTCACACTATAAACATCTTCATTACTTTGCTCATGAATTTTAATAAGAATGCAAATTAGCTAATAGTCAGTGTTTAGAGTTATTTATTATTTACTTTTTGCATATAATTCATATTTTAGCTTTACAAAGCTTTGATATTTATGTAAAATGTCACCCTACATTAGTGATAAAGTATAATACATAACCAAATAAAATCAATATTTTTTTAGAAACAGAAGATTACTTAAAAATAATCAATATAGCTATTACACTGTTAAAGCTAATGAGTTTTACCTATGACTAGAAGAAGAGAACGGGCAACTTCTTTCTTTGTCTTACTAATACGATGTTCACACTCATAGTATCCTTCATTTGAGGGGACAACTTGGGTAATCACTAAAGTAGGTGACCAAGGTGTATAGATGCTATTTGGTAGAGGTTTAGAACCATTGAATTTCCATGATATTGGATAGGCAAACAGACACAATATTTGAACAGTGTCATTTATTTTTGCCTTTTGTTGGATCGGTTTTATCTTCGATGATTCTGTATAAGCAAAAGATTGAAGCTGCACTATACTGAATATTAAAACCTATAATATGTATAAAATAAACAAAAACCAGAAGGCACTACATGCAAATAATGTAATACACATGCCATAGATTCATGCAAATATCCTTTTTTAACCTTATGGTGACTGCCATATCATTGGTCTAGTCGGAGGATAGAAACATATTTTATTAGCTTTTTGTATATAATCTACATCCATCAAAGTTTAGCTACTTGAGGAAGATTCTTTTAAATAGCAAAAAATTGTGATCATTTATACAGATCTAAATAGTAATTGAGAATAGAAAGATGACAATTATGCTGAACACACTATCAAGTATGTATTACAGTAGTGATGTGAACATTATATATTATAAATTTTCCTATACAAATCATCTTAGCAACAATTTATTGATTACTTCAAAATAATACTTTAAATTCATATATTAGCTATATCAACTGACTAAGATTTTTAAACTAGACAATTTGCAAGCTAATTACGTTGCGTTTGGAAAATAATACATAATTCATTTTTGCCAAAATGCAGATGAATATGAGATACCGTGCACAGATAAGTCTTACTGTATACTAGGAGCCTTGCTCGTGCTAAGAAATGTATATACTTATTCTTGTCTCGATAGTAGCCAGTACACTGATAGATTCCCTCATCCTTTGCACTTGTATTGTGAATTACAATGGTTCTCTCATTGATGTGTCTGACTGAACCTGACAGAGCTCCGCCAAGGAATCCAAATTGTGCAATACCATCAGTATCACATTGAAAGAAAGTATTTTCACCAACATCAATTCTTTGGTCCAAAGGACTAATTCTCTGATGTTGTATCTCTAACAATTACATATCCATTATATATATATATAATAATATTCCATGTTAGTGATCTTCACAATAGTAACTTTTAGGTACATGACCTACGAGTAATGTCATGGTATCAATATCACAAGGGGTGTGTGTACCATATGCTTCATTGAACAAGCTCATCATTGCCCTTTAATACTCTAGTATTTATGGGTGCTGTGTCGTGCACCAGAAATACCAGATGCTCGCAATAATTGAACAACACCGCTAACTTAGCTTACAGGGGCAATTCTAAAACTTCCCGCCCACAATTGATAGCCTAACCACGTGGCTCTGCCCCTGTACAGCTGCTTGCTTTTTTGTTCCTCTGTAGCATTGTAGCTTTGTTGAATCAGTACTACTTCATTCTTCTTGTATACCACCAAATCTGTGACTAGCAGTGTTCCACAGTATCTCCAAGTTATGACAGGTAAATAGTTACACTAATGACTGCATATTTCAATATTTTTTATTCTTGTAGAAAATATCTGTCAGAAGTACCAACTTCATGGAATACAACAGATAATAACTGATTATGTGATGAATATAATGACTATTGTGATATAGCTAAATACTGAATAATGAACAAATTTAGAAAAAGAAGAAGAAGATATTGAGTATGCTGATATCCAATGAACTTAGTAGTACATTCTAAATAAATGATGCACTAGTGTATACGCTTATTCAAACAATGACTGTATAATCCAGTTGGCAATAAGTTGTTCACCTTTGGATGCCAGAACAGAACACTGTCTACCTTGGGAACAAAACATTCGTTTTAATATTTTTTAAAGACAAAAATGCTGGCGCACTGCTGTGAAAAGCAAATAAACACAATCAACTAGACAAAATAAAAAAGATTAGAGAAAAACGAAAACAAAGCTTTTGAAGACAATCAGCTAATGAGGCCGAGGACGAAGAATCAGCTCACCAGCAGCGGTACCGTCGGAGGAGTTTTGAATTTGATACTTGAGGCTTCAGAAGCTTGTAACGGAGAAGAAACACAGTACCAACTTCTGTTTAAATATTTAGTACACTAGCAGTGCTCTTCAGGGTCCGCTGCTAGCCATAGCCATACAAACAGTAAGAAAAAAGTTAGTTAGCCCTAGCAACCAAAATCTAATTAACACCAAAAATATGCGTGGGTGTTGTCACAGCACCAGGCCTAGCTTATCAATTTTCTGTTGTTTGTCATTGTTTTTACAACTATTATCCTCTAGGGAAGCCTACCTAACCAGGTCTGAGCAGCTGCAAAAATATTACCTGGCAGTGAGGGAGCCCCTATGAATTAACACTGAGAGATTTACAGCCAACTATACACCATGAGTTACCACTCATAGTACAAACTAATGCAGTGAAGACTTTAGTATAGATGTAACCTCTTACTTTCATTTGTCTCTAGCTTGTGACAATACATTAGCCTGCTAGTGAAATATTTCACCATATCACAGTCTGACTCATGCAATAATTATTATAAATGTTGTTATTATGATGTAAATAATACTTCGACTTACTTAGAACTATCAGAATGGAAGTAGCAACAAACTTAATGCCCTTCCAGTCTGTCCCATGACATTCATAGGTTCCCTGGTGCTTATCTGTAATTATTTTAATCAGGATCTTTTGACTTGAGCGTTTAATGTTTCTTCGGAATTTTAAGATCCTCTTATTGAGTTTCCATGTGGCTTTTTTTTTAGATGGACACCAAATAATTGCAGAATTATTCTCCACAACATCTTGCATTTGAGGCCATATTTTTCCACTCTTATTAACAGCTTGGCTACCTGAAAATAATAAAAATGCAAGTGGTCACTTGTTATTATAAATTCAAATAGTATATCTTAACACTTTCGTATTTTATTAAATAATGCAATAGTTGCCTAAAAGGGGCGAGACATTTATATAGTGTTGACACATTAGACTGAGTGCAGACTTACACTCTACAACATTTTACCCCATAGCAGATGTTAATGAGTTGAGCCCACCACATAATATAATGTGAAATTTCAATTTACCTGCAGACTTCACAAGTGCTTCAGTTATAAAGTGGACTGAAGTGTATGCATCTTTCCCAAGACATTGATAAGCTCCAAAATTTGTGCTTTTCACTTTATATATAATGAGTTTATGTTCCAGACCATCTTTGGACATAAGAAACCGTATATTAGACGGGAGAACCTTACTACCCTCAAACAGCCATTCCACTTCTTTTGAATGCCAACACCGTAATGTAACCACTTCATCGATCAAGGCTAACATATTTGTGGGAATTATTTTGCCTTTGATCCTTTCTGAATAATACATACATATATATATATATATATATATATATATATTGCATTCTAAATAATCTTCACAATAGTAATTTTAGGTTCATGAACCGTGTGATAACTCACAATATCACATGGTGTTACCACACGCGCATGCACTCATTATCCTCAAATAAGCTAGTAATTAATAAAGAAAGTAACAGAGAGGCATCCTATCTCACATACCCACACCCTCAACCACACCTACATGCACAGTTAAGCATGCTGCTACACTACATTATCTATATACAATTAAAAAAAAAACCAGTAGGCCTAAAATTTTAGAAAAGACAGCCTATCAGCTAAATTTAAAAAATAAACAATTCATCACCAGCATTATTACACTATTCAAGAAGTTTTCCGGTCATTTTTTTTGTCCATAATCTTATTATGTTCATCTTGACTTGTCTCAATTAAACGACTTCTAGTCTTCAGAATAGAGATAAAGGTTGTATATCTCTCCTGTGAAGTGCTGAAACAATGAAGCACTAAAGGTGTGAACCCTCCATTCTACTAAACACTACCTAGTTATTACAATAAAAGCTCAAGCCAAAAGAACAAAGCAATCTATTAATTGGGCATTGACATAGCTCAAGCAATGAAAATGGTACATGGAAACTTGTCTTCATAAGAGAAGAAGCTAAACTGGCCAGAAACACTCACCGGTATACATTTTCAATGCGAAACTTCACTCCTTTCAGCTAGCTGCCCTGAGCGTAAAGCAAACTAAACCACCAGCTGCAAGAAATTATTTGCTCATGTGATTATGACGTAACTCTAAGGGTCGTTACCCACAACAAAAGCTGGTACCAACACGGAGCTGAAAGCTTTGCATATTCTCAGATGAACAGATAGGATGACTGCTACAACCCTCTCGTGCATGCCTTGACGGTTATTTAATGGGTGGATCTTGGACTAACAACAGAGTGGGGCCAAAATGTTTTTAGGTCAAAACTTCAGAATTTTATTAATAATTTAGACATGAAGAGCATAAGCATAGCAGTTGTTCAATGAATTAAACAGCCTGTGATGGCTGTATTTCTTGTATACTATTGTAATAATAAAGTCTTTATTGGGATATGACGTCACTATAATATATGACAGCTGCAAACAAATCTCAACCTATAGCTGATAGTTAGCTTTGTGATAATACAAGTAATGCCTAATCCTAATCTGATTACTGAAATTATTATTATAGAAACTGTCATAGTAAAGAAGTAGCACCCATTAAAAGTAATGGGAAAATGACCGCAGAGAGCTATAAATAGAGCTAATTGTTATCAAGCTTGTTTATAATACCTAACACTTTACCTGTTATTGTTTTTTAGCAGACTAGAGCAGATAGCTATAAACTGTAATTGGCAATGAATCATTCAAAATATCAAACAATTAATGTGTCTACTGAGTTAATGCTACTATACTGGAGTCCTCTTTTATTCAGTTTGCTGTAATTTGTGTTTTAATGTTGCTGTTGATCATAAAAAGCATATATGATGAAACTGAGAGCTGAGTATTATAGCATGAATTTGTATTCTGCTTACACTTCAATTTTGTCAGTACACAGCATATGTAAAACAGCTTGATGCCGTTCTTACAAGGTTCTCTCGTAAATTGGCAGGAGCTTCCAGCGAGCGACGTAGTAGGAGAATGAATGTAAGTCCCTTAAATTGACTAAATTCGAGCTAGATTCTAGTAAGTGGGGAGAAACTTCAGCTCCAAACAAGCACAAGCTAACCTTTGCCTTTCACGTACATTGGTTTACGTCATACAGCAGTCATGTAGACCCAAGAAATCTAAATCTTAGTTTGTAATAATGCGCTGAGAGTTCGCACTCTTGGTGCTCTAGCTAATTAAAATTGTAGCAACTCTTCAAAATAGCACATTATTACTTCATTTCGATTCATACTTTAGAATGAGCGCCTCCACACGTAAACAGCCTTTCTATGGGCATGTTGCTTGCTCTTGATGTTACTAGTTAGAGCACATCAAGATGTGATTAACTGCGGACCAAGTTGTTTGCTGTTATCTGCAAGCACTGACAAGTAGTACCAGTAAATAGGTGAGTCTTGTGCCAAAACATTATTGCAACCTTAACCCCAAAACCATGCTTCCCTTTTTGATAGTAATTTTAACACTTTTTTTCTCACTTAATTTATATGCAGCATCTAGTCTCATTTATATCTGTTGTATCAATATTTTTCAGTTCTCATTGTGAACTGTTTATTTTAGTCTATTGCCATTGATGCCAACTTCCTTAGCCATGGGGAGTAAGGTGTACTACCTACAATTCTGTGGGAGACTCCAGTGGGTTCTAGGGAAACTACAACAATACAGGGGGTGAAAAAATAATAAGCAACTAATTTACCTTTCTGATGTATCATGGTATACTCCATCAGTGGCAGGTAGAAGGTTGAGGTGAAAGCTAGAAGAGTACAGAAGGTTGTAATAAGTTGAAGCACCACATAGACATTATTAGTGCTGATGGCTAGTTGCTCTAAGCTACAGTTTATTCAAAGTACAGTAATTAGAAACTGAGAGGGAGGCATAGTATCTTTCAGAATTTGATTGGATGTGATATTACACACCGTGGACTCTGTGTAGTTTTATTGCCAGGAGCCACGAGTTCTGTACTACTTGGGCAAATTTTGAATTGGGTATATGGCCATTTCACAGGGCTATTTCAGGCTAGGCCATGCATTGACCAAAAAGAGGACACATGATTAGCAATGAAGTGAGATGAAGACAATTGACTTAGAACAATTTTGTTATTGTTTAGTCAGCATGTAGTCAAACACTTAATGTTGCCAAAGCTCTGACACAAATGTTTGTTTTTATAATCACAAAAATTAACACTCATCATACGTTGCACTTTCAGTGTGTGGTTGTAACAATCAACAATCCGATCCTGCTAATCACGTTGCCAAACTGATAGAAGAAAGCAAAAGAAATACATCTAGACATGTGGAACACAGAATACCATAGGAATATAATCTATGAAATAAAGATGAGAAATATTTTGGAGAATGGTAGTCCTCTTGTATGTGTATGTAGCTAACACAGATGCATGGAGAAGTATGTGGTGGAACTAACTTGGAAGCCTATTTCATCTTCATCTGGTGTGAGCGTATTAAACCTGAGGTCTGCAAATTATCTTTATCTTTAAGTATACTAGTGACATATTGACTTTAACCCTTCTACTGATGATCAACATGTTTTAACAGGACATTGAGAAAACTGTTATTAATTTAGTATAGACATGGTTATAGGAATACAGAGAGACATCCATTGTGAACATAATATATCATCATTGTTATTTTTACTATACTACTAATGTATTCTGTTAATATTAACATTCATTGGAATTTAAGTATTGTGTTTGTCATTTTTTGGGTGAATACTGATATCAAGTAGCTAAATGACAGTGTCTTTTTCTCTATTATAGGCATTACAAGGTTGGGTACCCCTTGTGTCACCATGTACATGACATGAAGATCTAGTTCAACCGTCATGAGTATTCATGTGCAATTAGTATTTATATTGTAATATGTTCTGGTATTCACTGGAGTTTAATAAATGCAGTTATAAAGCATTTTTAAAGTAATAACTGGTTTATCATTCAAGGGAAGGTATACAGACCCTGCTCATAGGCAACAATCCCTCGAATACAAATCATTAAGTATTTATATTATTATGTTACAATTCCTGTTTGATTCATTAACTAATCCATTGCATTGTTAAACATCTATAATAAGTTTATATGACATTGCTGAGTTCCAGACTAGTGTAGCCATATCAATTTGCAAATTCACTGTCTTGAAGCTCCCAGTTCCATCACATATAACCACAAAAAACCACAAACCCACAAATGGTTTTATCTGTATTTTAATATGATATTAATTTATAATACTTCAATTTTTTTGCTTTCTATTACACATTCTTATGAAATTATAGCAGAATTAGCAACCTTAACCAAAAAGCTAAAATATCCATTAAGCTGGAAGCACTGTACTATATTCTATCTAGCTACTGCCGTAAAAATCAGGGAGGTAAGGGAAAGTTGTTCCTTTCCCCAACTTAAGCCAGAAGGGTCTCCCACCTGATTTTGGAAGCATGCTCTTTAAAATCAGGGGGTGGGGCTCACAAGTTTTTGCATCATTAGTCTGCATCTGTAACCACAACTGTTTATACAACTCAACTTGTGTATGTATAGCTATATAGCTAAGTCACTTAGCACTATAGCTATTATTCAAAGAGTTTTGAGTAACAGCGACTACAATATGATCTAAGCCTTTGTTTTTTTGTTGCTGTCATTAATAATGGCTTTCACCCAATATAATTTATTAACAATTATGTCTTAAATTCTTATAATGTTGAATGTAGTCACCACTTGCCTCAGTGAACACCTTTTTCCTAGCCAAATTTAATAAAAAGAAGTGACTTGTCCCCATTTATATGGTGATTTATGCACTGTATCTAACTACAAAATATCAATAGAGATGCTATCATTTGGTGTATTTGATCATGATTTGTTATTTCATCTGTGCTTTTATAATACTTCCTGTCTCAATAACTTTCATTTTTTTCATTTAGTTATTGTCAAGTTGTTCCAGTTTCTTGCTCTTTCTGTTCTATAAAACTGAAGCACTTGTTACTTGGAGTATTAGGTCTGAGTATCTATAGTCAAATACACTACACTAAATACACATGTTGATTCTTTCTAACTAGTGGTGTGCTTGAGCACAAATGGCGAGCGAGCCTTAAACTACACTATTGTTAAATGATTGATTTTAACAACTAACACTCAAGTTACTAAAATAAAGTCGAGTTTTTTAAATTAAGTGTATGTGGTAGAGGGGATTCAATGCCATAGTAACTGCTCCGCGCAACTGTTTCAATTGAAAAAGAAGCAACAAAATCAAGTCACATTATTTAAAATTTTCTTTGTGATATTCTTAATAGTAGTTGTAACGCACAATACTTTCACACAACTGAACATACCTACGCAAGACTTACCTTCGTGGTTCGTCTAGTGGACAATGAATTTTCAAGTAAATGCTGTTGAGTAGGGTTATAACTGTGACAAATAGCGTATTAACTTACCACCGCCACTAACTCGAATAGAAATGGAGCTCCCATAAGTTTTTGCGTTTTAACTGCACCCGCAAAACAATTCAAAGCGATAAACATTTCAATTTCTAAGGTGGTACGGGTATTGGTCGTAAACCAGAGATTCTGTTTAGTGAACTTTTGGGACGGGGTCGAACGCCGAGCGAACACAAAAATACGGAGGGTCAAAGTACAAAATACATACGTACGTCCAAACATATATATAACTAGTGGTGTGCTTGAGCACAAATGGCGAGCGAGCCTGATAGTTAGGTAACATAAAATGTTACTATGTTTTAGCTTACTTCATGCAAACACTATAATAGCAGTTATGACATTTGATTTCAGCAAACAAATACAAAATCACTCTCTTACCTGATTAATGGTAACTTTTGTAGTATCAAACATCAACCATTCTGATAATCTCAATCCCCAGTAACTCTTGAACAAGCTCTCAGCTACGATAAAAATAAACCAGTGTTATTATTTGTAATTTTAGCCAACAAATATGGAATTACTACTTACATCATTCTTGAGTATTGATAACTTCTGTAGTATCAAATTGAAGTTACTTTGACCATCTGAATTACCTTGAATTCTTGACAACAAGCTCTCACCTACAAAAACAAAAGACAATCAATTTTAGCACACAAATACAAAATTACTTTCTTACCTCATTTTATTGAGCAGTGGTAACTTTTGTAGTACCAAATTTGAGCCAATCTGACTATTTGAATTTACCAGTCACTGTTGACTAGCTCTTAGCTACAAAAAAGAAAGGCCAGAGTTAATTTTGCATATTTAGCTAACAAATATGGAATTGCGTACTTATCTCAGCTTCCCTCGAGAAGTAGTAGCTTCCATAGCATTAATACTACGGCATTCTGACTACCAACGGCTCTTGACAACCAACAACCGGCACTCCGTATCCCCCCATAAAACGGCGAAGTTTTGAAATTAAGTCTGGAAAAGGGTCTTCAATGCCATAGTAACCTGTCGAATCAACTTTTTGTGTCTTGAAAACTAGCGTTTTAGCAGGAATTTTCTCATACTTTGGAGCTTAAGTATAAAGTAAGGTTTGCTTAATGCTGTAGTTTCAGAATAAACTGGAGTCAAGCCTAAATAGCTGTGTTTTTAGGAGAAAACGTTCCCCGCGCGCGCATTTAAAGAGCATACGTACCATCCAACATACATATATACTAGTGGTGTGCTTGAGCACAAATGGCGAGCGAGCCTGATAGTTAGGTAACATAGTATGTATAATGTTGCAAACACTATAATAGCAGTTATGACATTTGATTTCAGCAAACAAATACAAAATCACTCTCTTGCCTTATTAATGGTAACTTTTGTAGTATCAAATATCAACCATTCTGATAATCTCAATCACCAGTAACTCTTGAACAAGCTCTCAGCTACGATAAAAAATAAACCAGTGTTATTATTTGTAATTTTAGCCAACAAATAGAATTACTACTTACATCACTCTTGAGTATTGATAACTTCTGTAGTATCAAATTGAAGTTACTTTGACCACCTGAACTATCTTGAATTCTTGACAACAAGCTCTCACCTACAAAAACAAGAGACAATCCATTTTAGCACACAAATACAAAATTACTTTCTTACCTCATTTTCTTGAGCAGTGGTAACTTTTGTAGTACCAAATTTGAGCCAATCTGACTATTTGAATTTACCAGTCACTGTTGACTAGCTCTTAGCTAAAAAAAGAAAGGCCAGAGTTAATTTTGCATATTTAGCTAACAAATATGGAATTGCGTACTTATCTCAGCTTCCCTCGAGAAGTAGTAGCATAGTACGGCATTCTGACTACCAACGGCTCTTGACAACCAACAACCGGCACTCCGTATCCCCCCATAAAACGGCGAAGATTTGAAATGAAGTCTGGAAAAGGGTCTTCAATGCCATAGTAACCGGTAGAATCAACTATTTGTTTCTTGAAAAGCAAGCGTTTTCGCCTGAGTTTTCTCACACTTCTGCATGCGCTTAAGCATAAAGTAAGGCTTGCTTAATGCTGTAGTTTCAGAATAAACTGGGGTCAAGCCTAAAAAGCCGTGTTTTTAGGAGAAAAAAGTTCCCCGCACGCGCGTTTAAAGAGCATACGTACCATCCATACATACATATATATAACATATACCCGATTTTGCATTATCCACCCCTAATACTGTCTCGCTCGCTACGCTCGCTCGCCAATAAACTGGTGGTGTGCTTGAGCACAAATGGCGAGCGAGCCTGATAGTTAGATAACATAAAATGTTACTATGTTTTAGCTTACTTCATGCAAACACTATAATAGCAGTTATGACCTTTTATTTCAGCAAACAAATACAAAATCACTCTATTACCTGATTAATGATAACTTTTGTAGTATCAAACATCAACCATTCTGATAATCTCAATTACCAGTAACTAAAAAATAAACCAGTGTTATTATTAGCCAACAAATATGGAATTACTACTTGCTCCTATTGATAACTTCTGTAGTATCAAATTTAAGTTACTTTGACTATCTGAATTACCTCGAATTCTTGACAACAAGCTCTCAGCTACAAAAACAAAAGAAATCAATTTTTGCACACAATACAAAATTACTTTCTTACTTCATTTTCTTGAGCAGTGGTAACTTTTGTAGTACCAAATTTGAGCCATTCTGACTGTTTGAATTTACCAGTCACTGTTGACAACAAGCTCTTAGCTACAAAAAATAAAGGCCAGAGTTATTTTGCATATTTAGCTAACAAATATGGAATTACGTACTTACCTCAGCTTCCCTCAAGTAGTAGTAGCTTCTTTAGCATTAATACTACGGCATTCTGACTACCACTTGACAACTAACAATCTGCACTCCGTATCCCTCTATAAAATGGCGAAGTTTTGAAATTAAGTCTGGAAAGGGTCTTCAATGCCATAGTAACCGGTCGAATTAACTTTTTGTTTCTTGAAAAGCAAGCATTTTAGCAGGAATTTTCTCACACTTTGGAGCTTAAGTATAAAGTAAGGCTTGCTTAATGCTGTAGTTTCAGAATAAACTGGGGTCAAGCCTAAAAAGCCGTGTTTTTAGGAGAAAAAAAGTTGCCCGCGCGCGCGTTTAAAGGGCATACGTACAATCCATACATACATACATACATATATACATATAACATACTAGTGATGTGCTTGAGCACAAATGGCGAGCGAGCCTGCCTAGGTAGGTAACATAAAAACTACAGTTTTGTTACTATGCTTTAGCTTAGCTCATGCAAACACTATAATAGCAGTTATGACCTTTTAAAAATCACTCTCTTATCTGATTTGTTAACTTTTGTAGTATCAAACATCTGCCATTCTGATAATCTCAATTACCAGTAACTCTTGAACAAGCTCTCAGCTATGATAAAAAAATAAACCATTGTAATTTTAGACAACAAATATGGAATTACTACTTACCAATTTCCTGAGTATTGATAACTTCTGTAGTATCAAATTGAGGTTATTTTGACTATCTTAATTACCATGAATTCTTTACAACAAGATCTCAGCTACAAATACAAAAGACAATCAATTTTAGCACACAAATATACAAAATTACTTTCTTACCTCATTTTCTTGAGCAGTGGTAACTTTTGTAGTACTAAATTTGAGCCAATCTGACTATTTGAATTTACCAGTCACTGTTGACAAGCTCTTAGCTACAAAAAAGAAAGACCAGAGTTAATTTTGCATATTTAGCTAACAAATATGGAATTGGGTATTTACCTCAGCTTCCCTGGAGAAGTAGTAGCGGGTTGACTATACTTTAGGTACTACACGAGACGCGACGCGTCGCGTTTTCGCAAAAGCACCCCGCGATTCCTCGCTAGTGGAAGCATGCGTTGAATTAAACCTAGGGCTAGCCCTAGCCCTAGCCCTAACCCCCTAGCCCTAGCCCTAGCCCTAGCCCCCAACTAACCCATCCCTTGTGTTTAAAACACATTATCCTTTAACCATCTAATAGTTGGGAGCTAGGGCTAGGGCTAGGGCTAGGGCTAGGGGGTTAGGGCTAGGGCTAGGGCTGCCAATTTGCTCTTTTTTGTCAAACAATTGTTTTTAATTGAGATGAATAGCGAGTGTTTCTTTAGCGATGAATCGCGATGAAAACGCGACGCGTCGCGTCTCGTGTAGTACCTAAAATATAGTCTACCCATAGTAGCTTCCTTAGCATTAATACTACGGCATTCTGACTACCAACGGCTCTTGATTACCAACAATCGGCACTCCGTATCCCCCCATAAAACGGCTAAGTTTTGAAATTAAGTCTGGAAAAGGGTCTTCAATGCCATAGTAACCGGTCCAATTTTGTTTCTTGAAAAGCAAGCGTTTTAGCAGGAATTTTCTCACACTTCTGCGCTTAAGTATAAAGTAAGGCTTGCTTAATGCTGTAGTTTCAGAATAAACTGGGGTCAAGCCTAAAAATCGGTGTTTTTTTTGGAGAAAAAAGTTCCCCCCGCGCGCGTTTAAAGACGTACCATCCACACATACATATATATATACTAGTGGTGCGCACGAATAGCGCAAATGCATGGCGAGCGAGTAAATATATGAGTATAGGTAAAGATGATTTGTGAAGGAAATCGCTAAATAATAGCAAAGATTAGGCATGAAGAGTTAACAATAACAGAATTACCAGAATAAACTTCGAAAGCAGTGGCAAAGAACCGCAGCTTGACAAAGACTTCACAATTGTTTCAAGAAGAGAGTAGCTATAAACTTTTTGGTTGAAACAAAGTTGCGTAAGGCAGTGCAGCATGATTCTCCGTTCTCGTTAATTGAAAAATACTGGAACTGTGAACGCTTTACCTAACATACGTAATTAGAAGCGCGGGCGAAATTTTTGACGTACGCATACATACCTATAATTGGCGAGCGAGCGTAGCGAGCGAGACACTTACTGGGGTAAAAATGAAAAAATCGGGGATGTTTATTTATTGGCGAGCGAGCGTAGCGAGCGAGACACTTACAGGGGTAACACAATCGAAAATCGGTGATGTTTGTTTATTTAGATATATGTATGGACGTATGTATGTCATTTTGTACTTTGACCCTCGCGTTTTTGTGTTGGTTATGTGGTCGACCCCGTCCCAAATTGCACTAAACAGAATCCTCTGGTTTATCGATCAGTACCCGTATCTCCCTAGAAATTGAATTATTTACCGTTTTGAATTCTTTTGCGGGTGCACTTCAAACTTGAAAACTTAAGGGACTTCCATTTCTATTCGAGTTAGTGGCGGTGATAAGTCAATGCGCTCTTTGTCATGGTTATAAGCCGTGCGCAATAGTATTTACTTGAAAATACATTGTCCACTAGACTACCGCGAAGGTAAGTCTGTGTAGGTGCATTTCCAGTTGTGTCAAAGCATTGTGTGTTACAACCACTACTTAGCTAAAGAATATCACAAAGAAAACTTTTAAATAAAGTGTATTGTTTTGTTGTTGTTTTTTTCTTTCCAAGCAGTTGCAGAGAGTTGTTACTATGGCACTGAAATCCCTTTACCCTGTATGC